>JACCDR010829678.1_pt1 | contig 10271 bp, 6 predicted proteins | sample 7446431 | NCBI WGS metagenome assembly JACCDR01 (sample SAMN15323443, study PRJNA562643) | freshwater metagenome | isolation source: river surface water | place: USA:Blue River Watershed | collected 2017-08-17 | reverse complement strand
TGTTGAACAGCGCACGCTTGGGCGAGCCCTTCTTCTGGTTGGGCATACCCGCACAGTTCTTGAGCACGCGCGAACGCAGGTCTTCTTCACTGACGCTGTCAAATGCCAGACGCTCATCCCACGTAGCACCACCGTGGATCAGGTCGTACATGTACTTGCCTTCCTTGGTGTCCTTCTTCCCCGCCGTTGTGGTGAAGATGTTGCCATAGGGGCGACCGTTGAGCTTGGCTTCGCTACGCGCAGCCGTACCTGCTGCCAGTGCGGCCGGCAGCGTCACGTGGATGAAGCCGGTGAACGGGCCTTCGTCCGAGTGCAGGATCGGGGAGGTCAAACCACGACCCACGTTATTGGCGCTGGACTCGTTGTTCTGAGCCACGGCGGTCATGTACGAGTTCTTACGGGTCTTGTAGGTCAGCTCGACCTGGTTGTCGGCATCGTCCGGGCCCAGCACGATCAGGTACTTGGGCAGAAGGTCGCGGATCTTCTTCAGACGATCCACGTTCTTACGACGCAGGTCGTTATCCTTGGTGATCATCGTCACCGTGGTGTTGTCCGTGGACATGTAGGTGATGTTGGTCATCAAACAGTCGGTGGACACAGACTTGCCCGTCTGTCGGGGTTGGATCAGCGCAACGTCGATGTGGTTGAAGAACGACCAGAACAGGCCGATGTTACCACGGTTGGCTCGCAGGGGAACCGGACGCGGACCGGATTGCGGCGGCACGCGTACCACTTCACGGAAGAAGTACCACGGGTTTTGAGCACACTCAAAGCCGATGGCCACTTTCTGCTGCGGGGTCAGGTTCTCAGAGAAAGGATCCACGGCTTGAAGACACGGGTTTAACAGAGAGAGATGGAAGACGTTGTTCTTCACGACCATGTTCTTGTAGACCTGAGCCAAGCGGAGGAACGTTTTGTTGCTGGTCTGGAAATCGGCAATGGCCGAGGGGTATCGTTGCCAGTCTGATTCGAAGAGAATCATAAAACATCCTTTGTCCATAGGCCCAGCCGGTGAGGAGCCAAAGCTCCCCACCGACCGGGTTGGACCGTTAAACGACTTGTTGCTGATGGGTGATCAGGCCAGCCACGGAGAGCTGCAGATCATTGTCGGCCATCTTCCGCAGGAACTCGATGTACACCAGCTTGCCTTCCGCAGGAGTGCGTTCGACGCTGATGACCTTCTTCCAATCGGCGATGGGCAGTTCGACACGGTTGTTCTCCGAGACAAGCACGAAGAAGTTCGGAACCAGCGGGCCGGTTTCGGTACGCGCATCGAACAGCGGCTGGGTCGGGTAGTACACCGTTGCCAACCATTCGTCCAACGTCTCACAACCACAGCTGATGTCCAGCGTGGCGTTGTTGACGTTGATGAAGCGGGAGTTCGCCTTGACGTTGGGGCCGTAGGGCGGGTTCTGTCCGGCAGTGAAGCCCACCGTCCAGTTGTCGCCGATGTCCTGGTTGCCCGGACGGATCAAGGTGATCTCAAACAGCTGGGTGTGACGCCACATGTCAAACAGGGGATCGACCTGGTTCATGTTGATACCCACGTTGATCCGCTGCTTGACGTTGTACAGCAGCGGATCGAACGGCGCCGAGTTGGCCGCCTGGGTGATCAGGTTGGTCACACGATAGACCTGCTTGCGGTCCAAGTTGTACAGGAAGTACTCCAGGCGGTAGCCGGACAGCTGGTCAACCCAGATCGGGTAGGCGAACAGCTTGACCGAGTACGCACCATCGGATTCCTTGGTGCGAGCCACGTACGGCTCGTTGAGCCGGCGGTTCGGCGAAGGCGCTTTCAGGTAGGCCGATTCGAGCGGGCTGAGCTGATAGGACAGCATCAGATCCACCGACTGACCTTGGATGGTGGCCACGTAGTTGCGCAGACCGACCATCTCGAACTTGGTGCCGTCGATGGGCAGGCGGATCTGCGAGCCGTCGGAGTAGGTCACCAGTCCGATCAGGTTCAGCGCATCGACCGGCATGTTGATCGGGTATTCGATCACGCGCTGATCGCTGGCCAGCAGGAACGGGGTCTCCACCGAGATGTCAGCCACGTACTTCAGCGAGGCATCGGTCTGACGCACGAAGGCGGTGTTCTTGATCAGCAGCTTGGCCTGGCTCACCGCCTGACCGGCGAGGTCATAGGAAACCACCGTCACCACTTCACCGTCGACCAACTTGCGCGAGGTCTGACCCACCACAGCCGAGGACACGGCGCGGTTGTAGTCCGATGCGGCCTGACCCGGAACGGTCACACCTGCCGAGAAGAAGGCCACCGCCTCGACCGGGATGTTCTCACCGAGCAGGTTGCCGGCCGAGTCATGGAACTGGGAAATGACGTCACCGTTTTCGGAGATGTCCGTACCCAGGAAGACCTTGACCGAGTTGACCGTGGTGCCGTAGAAGTGCAGGCGACTGTCCAAGGACAGCGAGTGCGGGAAGATCGACTGATCCAAGTAGGCACGGTAGGACTCAGACTGCGTGCCCGGTCCTGCACCCAGCAGGATGTCTTCATCAGTGACCTTGCCCGGATCGACCGGTTCGGACCACTTGCGAAGGATGGAGATACCGGTGGTGTGATCCACCGAGATGACGCGCAGGATACCTTGCGTCCAGTCGCGCACCGAGTCGTCCACGTTGGGGACGTACTGGCCCGCACTGGACGAATTGCCCGGCGCATAGATTTCGCGAATGTGCCATTCGCGGTAACCCCGGTTGGGGTCCACGATGACAGTCGCGGGAAGAACGGTATTGGACATGGTGGAAAGCTTCCTAAAGGCGGACCTGCAAAGCGACGGCGCTGACCACTAAAAGTAGTAGCCTAACCCGCGGGGGCCAGCGCCGTCTGTTGCAAAGTCAAAAGGGTCAATCGTCGATGAAGGAATCCTTGATGCGCACAAAGCGCGTGATGTCCACCTTATCCTCAAGGAAGACCTTGATGGCACGCCGCAGCAGGAAGTACTGGTAGGCATCGAGCTGGATCACGGTGGTACGCTCGTGCGGGTGCACGATGACGTGTTCCAGATCCAAGTCGCGACGGGTGGGCTCGTAATCGAGCAGCCACTCGTAGTCCTTCAGGTAGTCGCGCACTTCCTGATCGCTGTACTGACCACGGAACTTCTCCGTGGACAACCGGCCGGTGAGCAGGTCGTACATGATCGAGGCCGAGAACGGACTGTAGATGGCGTAGCGCTCCAAGATCGGATCCGGGTTGGCCGGGATCGGTTCGGGCAGCTTCATGGTCAGGTAGTCCGAGACGGCCTGGTCCACCACCAACGACTTCTCACGCAGGGCGTAGGTGTCCTCACTCACAATGGCACGCAGCGGAACGATCAGATCGTCCAGCAGGTACGGGGCACCGTTGGGGACGTTGTTCATCCACAGTGCCGGATTGCCTTCAGTGAAGTACACATCATCACGATGGAAAGTGCGGCCATTTACCACCAGACGCAACACGCGATCATCGCGCAGGTCATAGCGGTTGTTGCGCGAGAGCTTACCCCAACGCACAAAGCCGAACTCCTTGGGCGGCTGACGGGACAGGTCCTTGTTACAGAAACCGGTGCCGCGCACGCGGATGCGCTGGGCCTGACCATCCACCAGATACTGCTTGTTGGTGATCACCACCTGCGGCCACTGGACCAAATAGTCCAATCCTTCAATCAGCACTTCGTTGTTGATCCACACATCCAGTCGACCCGGCGGGATATACAACAGGCTGGACAGGCTGGTGCCGTTCCAGTCAGTGGTGGCACCGATGGAGAAACGCAGTACGCCGTTGTCGGCGGCCAAGCTCAGCTCGTAGCTCAGGAAGTACGCATCGGACTTGGCGCACACTGCGTTGTACTGCAGGTCGACAAACCAATGCACCTTGCCGTTGATGATCTGGTACTTGGTGGCATCACCGGTGACGTCCTCCCACTGGTCATTGCGCAGTTCGCCATGGGCGATCGGAGCAACATAGAAGCGGTAGGAGTAACGCGGATCAATTGCTGCGTCTTGCTTGTTGAACGCCATGTCCAGACGCTGACCGCCGCGACCGACGATCATTTCCACCAGCTTGCAGTTGGCGCTGAACGGGGTGTACTCGATACCCGAGGTGTGGATATAAGAGGCAATCAACTTGCCTGCCGCATCGATCTCATAGGCGGTGGAGTCCACCTGCGTGCCATAGGGCAGCGGTACAGCCTGACGACCGGACAGGTTCTGTACCTTACTGGGCGTGTTGCCGATCAGCTTGGCAATGGCGTTGTACCCGTAGGCATCCTTGACCAGATCCGGTTGGATCGCACGCTTGCGCACGTCCATGATCTTGACGTACTCGGAGTTTTCCAACTCGTCAGCACGCCACACCTTCACGGTGGAGTCCTGCCCCAGCAGGGCGCGACGGATGTCAGCATCGGGCAGCTTGTACAGCTCCTGGATGCGATGGTGTTCAAAGACCAGCGGGCGCTTGTAGCCGGCGTGGCGAATGAACAGTCGAGCGCGCAACTGATTGATGTTGGTCCAGCCTTGGCTAACCATGGCTTGCTGGTGAGCACGGACATAATCGACCACCAACGCATAGTCACGGTGGGTGACCTGACGCAGGGCGTCATCGTTGTTCTTGTGGTAGTACACGCCAGTGAACCGGCCGGAGGTGGTACCCGGCTTGATCAGGTACACATCGATGTCATCGCGGTAGTCGATGTTGACCCCACCGGCTTGGGCGCCGCTGTAGTGCAACAGGAACTTGCGCTTGGCATCTTTGATGCTGTCAAAGGTCGGCAGACCATTGATGTTGAATTCCTTGACCGCCTTGACCGAGCTGTCGTAGACGTATTCCACGTAATCACCGGCCGAGAAATCTGCCGGCTTGTAATCATCGCGGTACCAGCCGTTGACGTAGATCCAGGTATGGCCGCGCGTACGCGCTTTCAGTTCCAGGTAGTCACGCTGCAGGTTCAAGGCTTGGGTGGCATTCATGACGCGAGCACCACGGCAGATGATGCCATGGGCGTAGTCGTCCGAACGCACCGAGTCGAAGAAGGAGTTGGAGTACAGGCGCAGGTAGATGTCCGTGACCTTCAGATCAACGATCTTGGCTTGCTCACGGATAGCCACCAGCACATTCTTCTCGGGGGTAACCAACACGTACGTGTGGAACCGGCTCAGATGCTGACCATTGATGGTGTAGACATCGGCGAACAGGAACTCCTCGTTCATCAGTTCGGCCAGCACGCGCCACTTACCCCGTGCCGGGCTGAGCCCGATCAGAGAAGCGTGGTACTGACCGATCTGGTAAACGTGGTACACGTCGGTCGGGGTGGGCATGTTGATGGACGTCCACATATGGGAGATCCGACCACGCACACCGCGGCGAGTTGAAATGCGCTGAGGCTTGTAGGTCACCTGCAAATCCTGTTGCGGATTGCACCACACGTTTTGTACCGCGTGGTTGACCAGGAAGTCACTCATTGCTCAGAAGGTCCAGGTAGGAGCTAACGTCGCGAATGAACTGCGCGCCAGCGTTGCCACGGTTCTCGGTCTCAACCATCTTGGTCAGGCCAGCGGAGTGGAAGCTGCGGTCGGTCAGTGCCTGGTAAACCAGACCCAGCCACACCGGCGGGTATTCCAACGCCACGGCCGTGATCAGGCGTGCCTGACCGCCGAACCACATGCCGCCCATCAGGGTGACGATAAAGGCCGCATCGATCTTCTCCAGACGCGGGTTCTGCACGATGTGCTGCAAGGCCTTGCAATAGTCATCCAGGTTGGTGACCTGCGGGACATCGGTGGTCAGCATTCCCACCACCGTCTGCGGACTCAGGCGCGTTGCACGTGCCACGGCCACACCCACCCGCTCCAGGTCGTCCTTGTCCATCGGCCCCTTGGCGAAGTCGTGGAAGTTGGAGTAGTACAGCAGACCGGTGGCGATCACCACGCCCTGTTGATCCAGCGGGGACAGGTTCAGGCGACGCACCAGCGCTTCACTGAGCAGACGGATGAACACCCGTGCAGAGATGTCATTCCAACGACGCATGTCATTGGCAGCACCGTCCAGCCACGCCTTGGTGAGCGCGGCGCGCAGCACAGCGCCTTCATACTCACCACCGGCCACGATCTTCAGCTGACGCTCGCCCTGCAGCTTGGTGATACCGCGCACATCAATCGCAACTGCCTGCTTGCCTTCCGGAGTCTGGAAAGGTAGCGGCAGATGGAAGGGCTTGGCATCCTTAAGGTATGGAGGAACCATGTAGACACCGTCCACGACGTGTCCCTTCAAGGTGACTGCCGGCGGCAGATCTTCATGGACGAGCGCTCGCTTGAGCGCGTCCTGCAAACTCGGCAATCCAGCGGTTGCGGAGCACGCAGTGGTTTGATACGGGGTAAGGAACATCTGTTCGCACTCCTGCTGTTATTTTTCATCGAAAACGCTATAGCGCACATTTGCGTGATGTTGTGCGTGTATTACTATGATGCGCGACATCACTCCATTGCTATAGCATTAGTCAGCACCACCTGTGTCAACCAGCTTTATTTCTGGAGTCGCGTTCCGGGAATTGTGTTGGCTCAGGATCAACTGGTCCCAGTTCAAGGAGCTTTTTCCAAATGAGCAACTCCATCAGCGCTGCTCCGTTCCTCAATCTGCAGGGCATCCGGGATGATTCCATCCGTGCGCCCGTGCAGGAGCCCGAGCAAGTCCCCACCCACCTGCCGCACGTTTTCCTTTTCGCTGAGAAGGGCCCGGAAATCTCCCTGGCCTCCGGCGGCGTCTTCCAGACGCTGTTCGGCAGCAAGACCCTGGATTCGCGCAGCGCCTACTACAACCACCAGAGCGAGCTGGCCGCCACCGTCATGGGTGCTGGCAACTCGATCTTCGTTCAGCGCCTGAAGCCGGCCGATGCCGGCCCGAATGCGCGCCTGCTGATCAGCCTCGACGTCGTCGCCGACCAGATCCAGCAGTACGAGCGCAATCCGGACGGCAGCTTCAAGCTGGGCACCGACGGCAACAAGATCCCGCTCACCGGTGGTGCTGCCAAGATCGCCGGTACCCGCGGCAAGTTCGTCATCAACGACTGGACCGCCGGCTCGACCGTGCAGCCCTTCGGTGAAGTCACTGCCAAGGTCGGTTCGATCACCTCCAGTGCCGACGCCCAGTCCACGGTCTACCCGATCCTGGAGCTGGAAGCGAACTTCTTCGGCGCCTACGGCAACAACCTGGGCCTGCGCCTGACCGCCCCGACCCTGAAGTCGGCCGTCACCCTGAACAGCGATCTGGTCGAGTCCGTCAAGGCCTACGTCTATCGCCTGTCCCTGGTGAACCGCCTGGACGAAAGCTCGACCGTCAACATCAGCCCGACCCTGGGCGGTGACCAGTCGATCGACTTCGCCTTCAAGGAAGGTGCCGTGGATCCGTCCAGCGACACCGAGATCTCGCTGGAAGACGTGTTCCTGAACACCTACCAGTCGGCAGATCCGGCCTCGGGCATGAGCCCGATCTATGGCCCGTTCGGTCGCGTCAAGGTCTACCACGAAAACCTGGCTCAGCTGCTGGCCATGGTCGGTGAACTGGAAGCCCCGCTGGGTCTGCTCCCCGAGCTGACCATGGACGAGGACTCCGAGTACCTGCACGTGGTCAACCTGTTCGGCGCCACCTCGCCGCAGGGCACCCCGTACTACAGCTACGAGCTGGAAGGTGCGGCTGCGGGTGGTACCCGCTTCAGCGACTCCACCGCGGTGTGGGCTGCCGGCGGTTCGGACGGTACGATGGACTTCGCAGTCCACGACGGCCTGGTCCGCAACGCCATGCTCAGCTACGCCACCAGCACGCTTGATCTGCTGGACGACGCCAAGTACCCGTTCTCGTTCTACTACGACTCGGGCTTCACCCTGGACACCAAGCTGTCGCTGCTGAGCCCGCTGGGCCACCGCAAGGACGTCGGCGTGATCCTCTCCACCCAGGACGTCTCCCAGCCGCTGAACAGCGCCTCGGTGGAATCCTCGATGGCGATCACCCTGAAGAACGCTGCGCGCCTGTACCCGGAATCGGAAATCCATGGCACCCCGGTGTGCCGTGCGATCGTCGTCGGCCATGCCGGTGAACTGATCGGTTCCAAGTACAAGGGCCCGAACGGCCACAAGCACCTGCCGCTGACCATCGAGTTCGCTGCCAAGGCTGCGGCCTACATGGGCGCCGGTACCGGCATCTGGGCTTCGGCCAATGCCTACGACCAGGCGCCGATGAACCAGGTCCAGAAGTTCAAGAACCTGAACGTCACGTTCAAGTCGGCCAACGCTCGTCAGAACGACTGGCGCAACGGCCTGATCTGGGCGCAGAACTACGACATGCGTTCGATCTTCTGGCCGGCCCTGCAGACGGTGTACGACAACGACACCTCGATCCTGAACAACTTCTTCAACATGGCCATCGCCATCGACCTGGAGAAGGTTGCTCAGCGCACCTGGCGTGACCTGGTCGGCACCAGCGGCAAGATGACCAAGGCTGTGTTCATCCAGCGCTCCAACCAGATGATCATGGACCGCACCGAAGGCAAGTACGACGGCCGGGTCACGATCCGTCCGGATACCTACTTCACCGCGGCCGACGAACAGCGTGGTTACAGCTGGCGTACGGACATCCACATGTACGGCGAGAACATGCGTACCGTGGGCACCGCCACCATCGTCGCCCACCGTTCCAGCGAACTGGAGTTGGCGTAAGCCAGCTCCTTCGCTGAACACTGTTTCTGAGGAAACCCTGAAATGAGCAACTCTCGCATGCAAAACACCATCCTGGGTAACCGTGCCTACGGGCAGGGCTCCCAGGCCCCGATGGTGAACCTGCAGGTCGGTGGTCAGCAAGGTCCGATGACCGACTTCGTCGGTTACGCGGCCAACTCGTCCTACGTCCGCCGGAACATCATCTGCCAGCTGGTTGCCGCGCCGCGCGGCTTCCGTGACCTGGACAACCCGGAGATCTGGGAGCAGACCCTGAAGTCGTTGGTCGAGCTGCATCCCAAGTCGATCGAAGGCCTGCAGTCCACCCTGACCGTCGAACACGTCGAGAACGCTGTCGGCGGCGCAGGTGAAATGCAGCAGGACGTCAGCAACGTCACCCGTGCACGTTCGACCCCCACCTTCGTGTGGAACGAAAAGTACGGCATGCCGGTCCGCGCCTTCCTTGAAGGCTGGGTGCAGATGCTGATCATGGATCCGACGACCAAGGCACCGGGCATCATTGCCACGGGCAAGCGTCCGTCGGACCTGCTGCCGGACTACAACGGCGCGACCATGCTGTTCTTCGAGCCCGACCCGACCTTCACCAAGGTGAGCAAGGCCTGGCTGTGCACCAACATGCGTCCGAACAACCAGGTGGCCGAGAACACCGGCCGTCGCGATCTGACCCAGGGCGGCGAGTCGCTCGACTACAACGTCGAGTTCACCGCGCTGACCCAGGTCGGTACCCGCGTGACCGAGTTCGCCCAGGCCCGCCTGACTGCGATGTCGCTCAACGGCATGAACCCGAACTTCCAGAACGCGTTCGTGAACGAGATCGACCCGTACGTCCGCAACACCGACAACGGTTATGCGGAACAGCTGGCCAAGGTCGCCACCAGCGGCAACACCATGGCCCGTTAATTCGGCCTGGTGAAGTCAATAGTCTAAAGCGGGAGGGAAACCTCCCGCTTTATGCTGTCGAACACGCAGTAGTATATGTAGAGACATTTGTCTCAAACGCATCTGACCGGTCGCAGGGTATCTCTCTCCCTCTTCGACCAGCCCGATCAAGGGATTCGCTACCCCTTGGACTGTTGTGCCCCGCCACCCTTAAGAAAGGTGGCGGGGTTTTATGCTGCCGAGGACAAAAAAGAAAAGACAGCACATGCCCTCCACCCCGAAGGGTGGAGGGTTCTCTATTATCGCCGTGCACCTAGCGCAGCACCAAACACCCACCCCAGTCCATCAAGGATCGTGTACTGGGTCGAAGGACGCGGGGGCTTGTTGGGATCGTATTGCTTAACCGGTGCATCTGCAAAGACGTTGTAGTGGGTACCAAAGTTCAAGCCTGCCACATCACGACAGGCCTGATCGATGTCCACGTACTTGTCAGTCCCCTCAGAAGGCACGGGGAGTCCCTTCGATGATCTGCAGGACACGCACGTCAGTAATGAACAACGGCGCATCCGGGTGGATGTCGAAGATTCCACGTGCCCGCTGATCGTCCAGCGTCATCAGATGGATGAACTGCTCAAGCAACTCGGGGATCAACGTGTGGGGATCGCGCTCGG
>JACCDR011066840.1_pt1 | contig 10272 bp, 24 predicted proteins | sample 7446431 | NCBI WGS metagenome assembly JACCDR01 (sample SAMN15323443, study PRJNA562643) | freshwater metagenome | isolation source: river surface water | place: USA:Blue River Watershed | collected 2017-08-17 | reverse complement strand
ACCTCCTCCACACATGTCTTGAGACCGTAGGATTTTTTCTTCGACCGGTCCTGGTCGTACTCAGGCTCGATGGCGTAGTGCCGCCAGAGCAGCATCCCATCCAACCACTTCACCCGCGCGACCAGATCGTCCAGCCCGTAGGCCAGCAGCCAGGTGATATCAAACACGGTGTTCCACCCAACCAAGGTCGCGTCCTGAGCGATCGCGTGCTCCAGCGTACGGGCCATGTCGTCGCGGGTAGGGTCGAGTCCTCCACGCACGTCCATACCCTGCGGGGTTTTCTGGAGGTAAACAAGACTCGTCGCCCAGGACTTCCCTTGCGCGACCCTCCAAGGCTGGAGCGCGTATTCCGGCAACGTGCCAGATGTCTCGAAATCAAACGCGATGAACTTGCTATCATTCCAGGAGGCGAGATAGGTCACTCCGGCGTCTCCATGGCGCGGATAGTGAGGTAACTTTTTAGCGCGACTTCGATTGCCATTTCCCGCGCGGCCTCGAATCCCTCGCGGTATCGGTCGGGGTGAGTTCGGGCGTGCTCGTCGTATCCTCGCATCAGGGCGTTGGCGAACCACGTGTGCATTAAGTCCCGGTCGCTGTCGGGGAACAGGGCGTGGAACGCATCTGCCCAGTCCTTAGCGTCGAAGCTAGGCAGCGGCCAATTCGGATCGTCGCGGTTTGGGTTGTTGATAGCGCGAGCATACGCGGCCATCCCATCCGGGGCGTCATCAGTCGATTGCATTTTTGGCCTCGTATTTTTCAGGGAACACCACCGGGCGCCAGTGGGTGATCCGACGTTCGACAGGGATAGACCACCCCGCATCAGGATCATAGCTCGCGGCGTAAATCAAAGGCGCCTCTTGCCTGCTGTTAGGCATAGCGAGCAACTCCACGATGGGGGTCTTGCCCCGTAGGGTGTGGATCGGACGCCACTCAAGCTGTGTCAGCATTTTGGATAGCAGCATCGCCAGCTGGGGCTGGTTGTTCTGCACGCACAACGTCACAGATGCTTTGGCAACAGTGAGAGTTTCCTGTGGGGTCATAGAGGCGCCCAACTCCCGCAATAATGCCCCCGTGTCGTCAGCACCGGCTCAGGATCACGCCCGCATTCCACGCCGGATAAGCCATGGTCGATCATGTGCCGGCACGTCGCGCATTCCTGGATCATGGGTTTGCAGCCGCAGTGAGTGGTTTCGTGATGGCTGAAGCCTGCCGGCATTGGGCGGTGGATGAGTTTCATGGCTTCACCAGCCCCCCATTGAAAAACATCACCGCCTCCACGACAAGCCCGACGACGCCGCATACGAGCACCATCGAGGCTACAACCAACCCCCAGTCCCGCTCCCTCACGCAACCCTCCACACACCGACGCCTGACACAGCGCCATCAGCGCCTGGCTTACACACCCGCCATCCGCTACGAGTTTTGCGCATTGTCATAGCGCGAAGAGTGAATGTCCTCCCCAGGCGGTTACTCTGTGCCCAGGCCGTGGCGTAAAGCGACCGCGACGCGTCAGGTACGAAGAACATGTCCCCCACCTCCAGATCGGCGAACGGGTAAAACTCACGGGTTTTGGGCCGTGCCACCTTGGGCAACAGCACCCCGGACATAATCGGGTAATTGGTCATGGTTCGCCTCTCTGGTTGGGGTAGTCCAGGCAGCGTGAGCTGCCTGGGGTCGTTTGTGACACTGTCACACGTCATCGATTTACTCCACGGTTGGAAGTGTGTAGCCGTTCCACGTCAGGACCGGAGCTCGTCGGCCCTTCACCCAGGCGTTCCAGGTGAGGATAACCGCCCCAAGCTGGCGCATTCCTGCTGAACCACCGCCCGTCCCTATTGTGCGGGTGAGGTCTTTCGCAACACGACGCAGCTTGAGGATAGGGTCGGTCGCCGAGAGGTTCGCCCCCGTTTGCAGACCCTCGATAAAAGCCTCCACACGATCGGGGGATTTGGTCTGTGTCTGGATCAACCAGAGCGCGGCGATAGCCACCCCCGGACGGATGAACTTCTCGACCGCGTGGGCGACACGACACGCCCTCTCAGATTCAGGCCCTTCCATCCGACGGGCCACCGCCAAGATGGTCTGCTTGTCTGGCGCGGATGTCTTCAGCTTGCGCTCTCCGATCGCGATCAGCCGTGCGGCGGCAGCGCGCCGGTGTGCGTTCTCCACCCCGGTTGTACTCAGGAAGTCGTGCACGTGACGAACCTCGCCCGTGTCGATCACCTCGAACGTGCTCGGCTCCCACCCGAACGACACAGGCATGACAATCTCGGCGCCGGACTCCACCACACCCTCCAGGCGGTGCTGGCCGTCCAGCAGCACACCCTCCCGGGAGAAGGCAATGCCTTGGTGAGAGGGCTTCCACCGTCCCTCAGCCATCGCGGCAGCGATCGTCTGTGCTCGCGTCTCCCGAAGTTTACGATTGCGGACATTCTGGCCGAGCATGATCTGAGCCAGCTCGGGGGTGACGGTGTGCATCTCGAAGAAAATTTCATGCTGGCCCCGCGCCAGGCAGGACTCAAACCAACGGGCTTCTTGCAGTGACATCTCAGGGTATCCTTCAGTTGTTGGGTTCAGGTGGTGTAGCAAGGCCAGCCGCGATCATTGCGTAGCCGATCGCGTCTACGTAGTCGTCGTTGTTGTGCGCCCCTCTCAGCGTGCGAGCGATCTTGAGAAGCACCATCATGTGAGCGACATCCTCGGCGGTTATCGCACCCTTTGGGCGGGCTTGAAGATACCCCTCCCACAGAGACGCAATCGCGGCGAAGTTATGCTTGAAGTCTCCGTGTGTCTCACGGCGATCTCCGCGAACCAACTCCATCGCAACCTTGGCGGACTCCGCCGCGCGGGTATAGTGGTCAACCATCACGGCGCCCCTTTCCATCGTCTCCATAGCCACATAACACTGAGGGTCGCGCCAAGACCGATCAGAAGCGTCGAGGTGTAGCCCCACATCACCTCTGGGGAGAGGTGCCCCCAGAAGCGGAGTGAGACGAGCGTAACTAAGGCGCCGAACGCGTAGCTGGTCAGTTGGGTCCGCGCGTTCATGACATCCTCCAGATGGTGCAGATCAACTCGCCGTCACACACCACCCTGAACTCGCCCGCCCTGTCGGTCACCTCCAGACAAGACCGCAAGCTAACAGCCGGGGTAGGCACACGGATGATACCCCCCTCCAGTGAGGGGCGCTCGCCCCCCGTGGGCAACCCCATACCTTCCAGCAGACGGGTCACCTTGTGTTCGACCCGACGAACACGGTCCAGGATTTCGGTAACTGGTGCGGGGCTCATAGATGATCTCCATCACAACACGGGCAGTGTAAGGGTTTATCACGGTAGCGTCGAAGTTCTTGTAGCAAAGAGAGTAGTTCGACCCTCCATAAAATATTGTTCGCCATTCCGTCCGGGTATTTCGGGAGCAGTAACAACAAGTTGTCCAGCCGGTCATCGTCCATCACGGAACTCATGTGTTGTCCTCCTCGGCGATCGCTTGGCGGTAAGCGTGTAGTTCATGGGCGAGCGAAGCTATCTCTCCGCGCCATTCTCCTCGCTCGACAGGGTCCTCGGGAATACCCGCGATTGTGACCGCCAGCTTCTCCATTAGGCGCGCGAGAGGGTCGAGGAAGTTCTCAGGGAACTTCCCCACAACCTGGCCCAGGCTTGCTGTCGCAGCAGCCAGTCGTTCGAGGTTGCTACTCTCCTGGGTAAGTGCACGTTCGACTTCTTCAAAAGACCGGGCAGTCACCGTAGACCCAGACGCGCACACAATCTCTGTGCTACCCCCGGACCTCTGGGTGAAGAACTCTATCTGCTCCATGTTCACCCGCATCGGGTGACCCTTCCAGTCGGACAGTTTCACAAACCGTGCCATCACGCGCTCCTCCCAAAGGCCTTCATTAGACCCTCCATGTTGTCCATGATTTGCTTCGCCTCCACAGAGAGAGTGTTTCGCACTGCGCGGTCCTTCCGCAAGTCAGCCGCCTCCACCCCGCGCAGAGCTGCCTGGATATCCTCCCCCAATTGGGCGAGGTCGGGGTCGTTGGCGATATTCAACGCGGGCAGCATACCCACAATTTCCAGGAGATTGTCCAATGTGGCCGTGCGGAACTGCGCGTCCCCCGACACCAGCTTGGTGAAGCTGCGCATACTGTCCGCCAGCCGCTCCCACACGTCGCGCATGGCCATGGTGACCCGCCGCTCCGTGGCCGTGGTGATCTCCCCCCGCAAGGCGGTCAAGGCAGCCTCGTCGATCTGGACCCGGAAATCCCCTGCCTCCGTGACCGCGTCAACATCCAGATGGATGTAAAACTTGTGGCGAAGTTTATCCACGCTCGGGTAGTCGTCGGGGTTGAACAGCGAGCCCATACGGAACTCGGCCTGATCGCGCAGCGACGGATAGTCGTCGTCGAGGAATTTCCTCACGGCCGTGTGAAACTGGTCAGCCAGGCGACTCTGCTCCAGCATGAACTCCTCGAAAAGTTTACGCACCAGCAGTCGGTCGCCGTTATCCTTCCACGGCAGGGTTTTCTTGTAGAAGTGGGTGCGCATGGCGCCCGCCGCACTGACCACGGGCTTGAGGGCCTCCTTCGGGATCAGGTGCTTGTTCACGCGGGCGGCGTCGGAGTCCGCTCCGTTGCGGTCGGTCACCTCCCGGCTGGCTTCCTTGTCCAGGCGGTGGCCTGTCCACATACCGACATGGATGTTCACAGTCATGGTCTCGGTCGCGAGTGTCATTTGTTGGGTTCCTGTGTGTTTAAGGCTTAGTCCGAGTATCTTAGTCTAGGCGAGTATCAATGTCAAGTCTCCCAGTCCCGGTGCATCGCCGCCGCGAAGGCGGTATCCCTGTTGGGGTAAGTCTCTACGTCTCCCTGATCCTCAGGGGGCACAACAAGCCACAGACCCGTGAGGTTGTCTTTATAGATATTAGTCTGGATGATCGGCCTGTAGGGTTTTTTGACGTCTAGGCCCGGGGACACTTCCAAAACCCGGCCGGACCCCCGGCGCTGCCCATAAAACGTGTATCTCGATTTGGGTCTCATCTGTGCATCGCCGCCGCGAAGGCGGTGTCCCTGTCTGGGTAGTATTCGTGAGGCGGATACTCTCTGGTAGAGTAATCCCGAGCGGGCACGAGAATCCACACCCCGGAGTGAAGGTCCTCGTAGATATTAATCACTGAGGCAGCGTAAGACGCGATAGGTCGGTCAACGTAGTCACGGTCGTAGGGCGGAGGGCACCACTTACCGTTATGGAACGCCCCTCGGTAATTATAGCGCTTCTCCATCTAAGCCTCCTGCATGTGTGTGATGGCCGCCATGGCCGTGTCGCGGTCAGGGAAAATCGCCAGCTTATACTCCAACGGCCACACCACGACCGTGCGCGGGTCGGCATCCGGATTAGGGTGGGCGTAGACCAGTATCTTGTAGTTTCGAGAGAACCGAACTTCGCGCCACTTTTCACGGTCGCGGGGTATCACCAACGAATCGGGCTTCTCGTCCCCCAGAGTTTTATGTCGCGCGAAAACCCATTTGAGTAACTCGGGTAATTCGTTGTCATTGAGCCACAACAGAGCTTCTATACTAAGTATCATTGTTCTTTCTCCTACATGTGTGTGATGGCCGCCATGGCCGTGTCCCTGTCGTCAAAATAAAGTATGTCTGTATCGTTGACCACAGCCCACCGACGCGACGACCTCCATAGGTAATATGCTCCTGGAGCCTCCGGCCGTGAGGGGAGAAGATACCCTATTCGCCGCGCTGTAGGGAGATGATGGTAACTCTTACCCTCGCCCCAGTGAGCACTATCTAGATACCACTCTGAGTGGGTGGTAATTCTTTCAATGGCCTGTCGTCGCATAGCTACCTCGTGTCATCATCGCCGCTATGGCAGTATCTGTGTCGGGGAACACCACCAGTTCATGCTCAGGAAAAAACACCACAACGCCACGCGGGTCGACGTTCAAATCAGGATGGCCAAGTAACCCGCTCGCAAACCGATCCGAGTTGAAGGTTTTGTGCTTAAGTCTGAAGAGAACCTCCTCTCGGGCGTATTTTGTTGGTAGCCACAAAGGGTTTCGCGCGTTGAAAATACTCCCATCCCAAAGCACACCCAGCACGAAACATAGCACCTCTGGCAAGTCATCTTGTGACACTGTCACACTCATTTCCCTGTTCCTCCCGCAGCAACCAGACTCACAGTCGCGGCGAGCGCCACGTCGAGCGAGTCATAGGTATCGTAGTGACCGATCTCATGATCAAGGAAGTTGAACCGATAGGGGTTGACCGGCACTGCGTAGAGGTCCACCACCCACCAGGGGGAGGTGGTCATACCAACCACCTCCCCGATCACGTATCGCCCCTTGTCCGGGCGGGTCGTGAGGATGTCCCCGAGCGTAACCGTGCCCAGGTAATTTACCCACTTGACCGACCCGTCATCGAGGACGAACGCGACCACGCGCATGCGTGGTAGCTCAACCATGGAGTATCTCCCGGTGTCGTGCCAGTAGTCCGGCGAGGTCGTGTTTCTCCTGGAAATACTCACTGGCGTACGCTGCCCACACCTCGATATCTTCGATCGCCTCGGCGTAGCCCGCGCGGAGGCGGGCGTTCTCATCAGCGAGTCGTTGTACGTACTCTTCAGACATCTTGCTGCCCCTTCCTCAGGTCCACGACCTTGATCTTCAATTTCCTCAGCCTGGCAAGCAGATTCTTGGTGTTCACCAACTTGCGCGCCAGGCGCTTCTCCGCGTCGGCAAGCGCCTCCTCCTCCGTAAGGAACGCCTCCGTGCCCACGCGGTGCGTAGTCCAGTAGCGCCGACGGCCAAGCCGACAAGAGACGTACCTCCCGTTCGAGGTGGGGGTCCCCTCCACCAACAGTAGCCCCTTGGTCAGAGCGTACGTGGTCACCCAAACCTTCACAACCTCGTGACTCATTGCCCGACCCCCACTTTGAAGCCGGCGATTGCTAACCCGCCCAACTTCCCAAGCCACCACGCTATGGTCTCGGCGAAGCCGACCAACCCCAACAGCATAAAAAACAGTATTACCCTCATTTTCTTACACCCTCACCACTGAACCAATGGGCACGTCAACCGGCGTTGTGCAGCACACAATCAACGGGTAGGGCGGCTCCGCGCTGGGCCAGGGGGTATACCCATCCGTGATCAGCACCACCACCTGGGCGTCATACCGCTCCACGTGTGACAGCGGCACACGCATGTCCGTTCCGCCTCGGCCGAGGGGGTGGAGCTTGATGGGCTCGCCCGGCTCGAAAGTTTCCTCACGTTTCACCTCAGTATCAGCCCAGACCACCCGGACCAGCTCGGGGCGCACCCCCTCGGCGATAGCGTTCACCTCCGCCGCCACCTTGTTCAGCTCCTCCTCGGTCACCGAGCCTGAGGTATCGCCGATGATGATGATCTCACCCATGCTCTGGGACCACCGCGCGGGCAGGATCACGTCCGTGTAGCGCCGGTTACGCCGCTGCCAGGACTCGTCGTCCTTGGAGACGCGGGTCATATAGTCCCGCAACAGCTCAGGCCAGGGCACCGTGGGATTCAGTATCTCGCCCACCATGGCTTCCAGGCTGCCTGGCAGCTTACCGGCCATACGTGCCACCATAGCCGCCTGGGCGACGCGCTGGCGCACCCCACGCTCAACCTTGGCCCGCTCCTCAGAGGTCATCTCCCCGGGGTCCATCACATCCCCGTGCATGGTGTCCTGTCCGTTGTTCCACCATGGGCCACGGCCGCGCTTACCCTGATCACCTCCCTTCTCCTCACCAGGGTCACGGCCGCGCTTACCCTGATCACCTCCCTTCTCCTCACCAGGGTCACGGCCGTGCTTGTCCTGCTCTTTCATCAGCAGGGTGTAGATCGCATCGGCGGTCATACCCTTGTATTTCGGGTCCATGAGTCCCCCCTTAGGGAGAGTCAACCCACACTCAGTGACGACAAGGTTGATGGCGTAATCACACGCCCAGTTCCACACGATGGAGTTGCGGTTGTACCTCCGCAGGCTGTGCTCCAGGGCCATGTGCATGACCTCGTGGGCCATCACCCCCAGCAGCTCATCCGGCGTCAGTGTTTCAACGAAGTCAGGGTTCCAGAAGAACGCCTTCCCGTCCGTGCCCGCCGTGGGTACAACGCGTGTCTCGGTGTGGGGGCTACCCAGCAGCATGGTGGCGAAGAACGGCTGCGTGAGCAGCATCCTTGCACGAGCCCGAGTAAGTTGTTTCATAGCCAGTTCTCCTTCAAGTGTAACACAGCCACCATGGCCGCGTCTTTGTCGTCAAAGTAGAGGGTCGTCTTGTCCGATGTCACAACCGCCCAGTGACCCGGATAGTTAGCCTCCCAGAGGAACACGGTAGGTTGTGACACTGTCACATGGACAGGCTCGTTGTAGATGTACCCCTGCCCTGGATCGAACCACGTCTCGGAACCGTATGTGTGCCAGAGATGTACAACTCTCCATTTCATCTGTGCATCGCCGCCGCACGGGCGGTGTCCCTGTCCCGGTAGATTTCTGGGTCACCAGTCGCCCCGACCACAAGCCACAAACCTGTTTTCATATCCTCTATCACGTAGACCACATCCGAACTAAGCGGTCGGCTGATAGCTGTTGTGGGGTAATTTACCCATACGTTGCTCTCGCCTGTGGTCACCCAGTGCCACATATCGTTGCGATATCTTGGTTCGGGTTTCATCTGTGCATCGCCGCCGCATAGGCGGTGTCCCTGTCTGGGTAAGTCTCCACGTCTCCCTGACCCCCAGGAGGTACAACAAGCCATAAGTCTGTGTGAGTATCGTGCACAACCCAGACACCTACGGCCGCGCGGCCTAACTCAGACTGACGTAACGACGTGAACCCGCGTCCTGTTATAGGTGTCCCGGCCCCATACCACGCGTAATAGGCGTATCTTCTTCTTTTCATCTGCGCCCTCCTTGGGGGCCTCGTGTTACCGAGGCCCCCGGCTCTACTTACCAGCCAGAATCCGAACCCTTGAACACCGCCGCCAAAGTCTTGGCGTACTGCTGGAACTCCGGCGTGGCGAACAGGGCGCTCTTGGTCCGGCGGGTGGACATGTGCCAAGCCAGCACCTGAAACTCAGCGTCCATCCGGCTCAGGTAGGCACACAGGGGTTTGAGGTTCTTGTCGTTCTCCATGTGCCCCGAGATGTTGGCAGCGGTGGCGTAGCGCATACCCATCTCCTCAGGCAGCGGCGCCTTGGTTGGATTCTTGAGGATATCCGCGATGGGGATGACCTTGTGCCACGTATCCACGAAACCCCAGAACTCGGCCGAGGGGCCATCACCCACCGCCCCCGCCATCGCGGCCATCTTCACATCTTCGGGCATGTCCGACGTGTAGTATTTCAGCGCCTTGTTCCAGGTGCGCGGCGTCGCGAACGCCTTGTCGGTCTTGGCCGGGTCGAACGTGTAGAGCAACTCCTTGCGGAACTGCATGAACGCGATCCCGATAGCAGGGTGGCCTGCATCCTGTGCCCAGGCACACCAGGCATCCACGTCCGCCGCCACCTCGATGTGGGTGAAGCGATTGGCCAGGGGCATGGGCATCCGCGTGGTCACCCCCCGATCCCCCTCGCGATTACCGGCGGCGATGATGCGCACGTTGGGCTTGAACTCGAACTCGCCGCACCGGTGGTCGTTGATCATCTGGTAGGCGGGTGCCAGCACCGCAGGAACCGCGCTGTTCAGCTCATCGAAGAACAGAATGATGAGCTGGTCGTCGGGAAACTTGTCGTTGCCCACGAAGGGGAGTGTGGAGGGCGGGTGCCAGCAGGTCATATCCGTGGTCTTGTCCACCCCCGGGAACCCTCGCAGGTCCACCGAGTCGTACTGGCTGAGACGGATATCCACCATCACGGCGTTGAGTTTTTGTGCCAGCTGGTTGACTGCCTCGGACTTACCGAGGCCGGGGCCACCCCAGAGCATGACGGGCTCGTTCATGTTGATCGCGGTGTGCTCGATCAGGGAAATCGCAGTCGGGATTTTCACAGTATACATTTAGTCAGGTTCCTTTTTTGGTGATGGCGTGTGACACTGTCACACGTTGTTGGGTTTAGTCGGTATTCCTTAGGCACGCAGAAGTATCATAGCAAATTGATACTCATAAGTCAAGTTTCTTAGGCACGTAAAGCTGCGCCACGGGCTCTACGGCTCGTTCCTCAGACCAGTCGTAGAGACCGATATGTATACGCTGTTCCTCGGTCAGGTTCTCGATGGGGGTGTTTTTTACCTCGGATCGACGGACTCTGT
>JACCDR011391087.1_pt1 | contig 10273 bp, 9 predicted proteins | sample 7446431 | NCBI WGS metagenome assembly JACCDR01 (sample SAMN15323443, study PRJNA562643) | freshwater metagenome | isolation source: river surface water | place: USA:Blue River Watershed | collected 2017-08-17 | reverse complement strand
CTTCAACAGGTACACCCATCTGTTCCGCAGTCATCTCATCGGATTGAAGGTACAGGATGGAGAAGTTTAAAACCTTTCCTCTCTTCTTCTGTTTCTCCCAAAATAGATTGTCAGGATGCTTAGGGTCTGCAAGTATCCCTTTTATCTCATCATACTTTTCAAACTTATGATTGATCTTGGCGGCTGTTGCTACGTGAACATTATAACCCTTTTTGAAGATTTCAATCATGGCTGGGTCTTTGGATAACTCAGCTGCTACCCTTAGCTCGGCCTGCCCATAGTCCACCTCCATCAGCAAATGCCCTGGGGGTGGTACATACATGGATTTGATCAGAGAGGAGGTGGTAGTTCTTGGTATGTTTTGCAGGTTAGGATCACTGGAAGAAGGTCTACCGGTTACAGTTCCATGAATCTTAAAATTACCATGTATCTTCTTTTCAGGGGTTAGTCTTTCCTGAATCGCTACCATGTATGTGGAATGGAGCTTACTTAATTCTCGGTGATCCAGTAGTCTTTGGATGAATCCAGTCTTATCTTTTTTCTTAAGTTCCAGTAATACCTCCTCATCCGTAGATGGCTTATCGGTGGGTCTCTTAGTTGTTTTATCCTTGGTATACTTTATCACCTTGAATCTAAATCCTGCCTTGGATTTGAATAGCAGGTCTACCATCTGATCCGGTGAATTAAAATTCACATCACCCACTACCTCCTTCTTACTCACCAATTCCCCTGCAATATATCGGCTGATCTTCTGTTCCCTTTGGGCAATAGCTCGATTCTTTGTACCTTCAGTTTTGTATTCTTTCTTTCCGGATTTAATGTCATAGAGCTCCTTATGCATGGACTCTATTAGCTTCTTTATCTGCCTTTTGATTCTCCATTGCTGGAACCTTTTCAGGATTTTCATTTCCAACAATGACTTCTGGTTTTTCTCTATCCTTTGCCGGGTCTGCTGTTCAATTCTGTTAAGGTATTTTTCATCAATGGGTAAGCCCATCAACTCTGATTCAGCAAAAGTCCGGGTCTGCATCATGGCTAAGTTCCGGAATAGAGTGTAGAACTTAGGGTTCTTTGGTCGCATGAGAAGTTTCTCAAAGAACATCATTAGCTGGAAGGTTAGGTCTGCATCTCTTCCACAATATTTTGATAAGGGTTTTAAAGGTACTTTATCCCAACCCTTATGCTGTTTTACCAGAACATGGATTTCATCTTCATAACCCCCATGGTCCGGTATAAATCTTGTAACTAAGGATTTCAAATCATTTGGTGGCTCCTCATCCAGTATGTATTTACCCAGCATAGCATCCAGGTATACACCCCGAATGTCATATCCATATCGGTTGACCCATTTTAATTCATGCTTGGCATTAAAAGCTATCTTTACAATGGAGGTATCTTCCCATATCTTGCCCAGTATGGATAGTACTTTCTTGGCTTGTTTTCTAAGGGGTGAATCAAAATGGTATAAAGGTATCACATAGGAATATCCAGGCTGAAAACAGATTGCCACTATCGTGGCATCATCCTCCGGTATATGGGGTCCTCCCCTACCCATTGTCTCAAAGTCAAAGGAGCAATATTTGGTCTGCCTGCAGTACTCAAGTATCTTCTCTACTCCCTCTATTGTCCTTACTATCGTATATTCACTTTTCATCCAATACTTGACGATTAAAATCCTCCAGTTGTTCTAATTTTATCCCCTGCATAAAGTATCTGTGATATACTTCCTGATAAGTACGCTTATCAGTCTTATACTCATGCAGATAAAATACCTTCTTTATACCTGACTGCACTATTGCCTCGAAGCATTTCTCACAGGGTCTATATGTGCAGAACATCTCAGCTCCCTCCAGTGGAATCCCCTGTCTGGCAGCATTGTAGATAGCATTAGCTTCAGCATGGACTGCCCGGGTACAAGGTTTGCTTAAATCGCATACATGATCATCACAATGTTCAGTATTGGGTAGGGGTCCATTGTAGCCAGTGGATGCTACTCGTCCATCCAACAGGATTATAGCTCCTACCTCTGCTCTTAAACAAGTAGCCCTCTTGGAAACCAAAAGGGCCATGTTCATGTTCAGGTCATTTCGTGAAATTCTCATGCAATTTAATAGTTACCCTTCTTTAAGTGGTAAAGATCGTTTTTAAACAGGTGGAGTGAGCCAACCATCATCCATAGCTCACCCGGGCTAACCCCCACTTTCGAAGCAACATGCTGCATTAATCGACCAGTCAGATATATGTCATTCTTAAAGTGACGGTATATATCACAACTCCTTATGTAATAGTTGCAATTCAGCTTACCATCCCTGATAAAGAAGTGATAACCTATTGAACAAGGAACTCTTTCTCCATGTATCGCCCCGGTATCTTCCGGAAACCATACCGGTAGATATGCCTGACGGGTACTTGGATTATCCCTCAGTAAGATAATCACATCAGATAAGTCCCCTAACCTATATCTCAAGCCTTTATTCTCTGGTAGGTCATAGCTTCTCCAATGCTGCTTATCATCATTCCCCGCTTTCTTAGGCCAATACCTTTCCATATAGGAGTGTGAGAATCTTTCATGTTTTAAAAAGGGATCACTACCATCCTCCTTAAAAGTATTATAGGGCCATATCCGATATGATAGACCCGGATTCATGGGTAATCCTGAAATCCTTTCCTGAAAGTGTTCCTCTGCCCAGGGCTGGTCTGCTTTGGATTCCTTGCTAAGCTCCTCTTCTGTTAGAGGTATCTCAACTGCAAAGTTGAAGTTCCAGGTTTCATACATCAACTCGTTCTTAAAGGCATCAGTGGCTTGCCAGGTTCCAGCTCTTAATTGATCCCCCTGCATCACAGCAAGTAAGGCTACATCTTTAGCCTCTTGTATGGATTTGAATTTCATAGGTTTTTATATTTTCTTATGGCTCCTCTATTTAAAACTCCCTTCGGGTAAAGCTCCTGATCGGGGACTAATTTTAAGTCCCGGGCAAACATATCCTTTACTCCGGATTCCGGGTCTCCGTTTTCATCCTTCCGGATTTGTAGGATGGATCGCCTGTGAACCCGGTATACTACAGAATGTGGGTCGGGGTGGTTCATGTATTCATCTATCCTTTCCAGTACTTTCTCTTGGAATTTATGGATACCCAGTTTGTTCTTCTCTAAGAAATTGTCGAGTAGCTTATGAATGTTCTTTACATTATTATACATAACAAAAGACTCGGCAGTGATGTAAAAAGATGGGGCAAACAAATGAACCTCAACATCGTTATGCCCATACACATATTCAACTATTCGCTGAACCAGCAAAAAATCGAACAGGAGCCTCTTCGTTACCTCGGAAGTCCTTATCGTAAACACCACCACCGGTCTTTTATGAGTTACCCTCTTTGTAAAGCAGAGAGTCATTAAGCAATCCTTCCCATGTCCATGCTTATTGGAGAAATGGAAACTGTAATTATAGGACTTAGCATCCTTGCCATGTCTATGCTGGATAGTATTCTTTATAATGTCCAGGTAATTCATATTAACATAGTTGGATACTAATCCACTCCATTTAGCCTTGGCATATCCTAATACCTTACCAAAGTTAAAGTCCGGGTCTACCCAGGCTTTATCCATGATTACATAGTTGTTATAGGATACATACTCGGTGGAGTAAGTTCCTCCACCTAAGGCATCTATTTCCCGGCATTTCAGGAATAGATACTCATTGATACCTCTCCAACCTGACTGCAGGTCTTTGAAGTGAAGTTCTTTAGTTAGAGCCATTAATATTTCTCGATAATTCGTTTTTGGTTTATTAAGTTCTTTTTCTCATATTGATAGTATACCCCCTTCTCCTCAAAACCCACGGCATCCAGCAGTGCAAATAGGGCTACCCATGAATACATAACCTCTCTTTGGAATTCCAATAGATTAGGAAATGGTCTTTCCCCTTGAACCCAGGCCCTATTTTTTAGGAAGTTTGCAGCCAGACTTAGTTTCTTGGTGATCTCCCAGTTATACCTCTTTGTTTGAAGGTCGAGCAAGGGGTGCTGGTGTCTTCCGCCCCAGTACATCTGTTCATATACTGCATCTGAAAACATCAATCGAGAGACACTCTTTACGGATACTATTTCCGGGTTATTGAATATATTTATATGTCTGCCATATTTCATTGAAGTAGTTAGACCATCACTGAAAGCTAAAGGTAGATTCTCCTGTTCAAGTATGACCTTATAGAAGCTTTGAACATCTTCCGGATATATCTTGGTATAAATCATTAATTCTATGTAGAAATGGAGTACATCTGCTATCTCACTACTATACTTCTCATAGAGATCGGTATCTAACCCTTCCAAATTGGGTTGAGATACCATTGCTACTAACCGATCCTGCGCCTGATCTGCCTCAGCTAATTCCTCTATGATATTCTGTATAAGAGATTTTATAAAGGCCTGACCCGGTTTAGTGTCTATATGCAAATCTTGGGGATCAGGTAGCAGTCCCCGTTGTTCATACCGTATCATCAGGTTCTGCTGATACTCAAACATACCCTCCAACATTTTGCCATTATTAAAGGGTCTATCAATCTGGTAAATGTCCATATCTATTTTTTCTTTAGTTTAAGGTATCTGTTCTTGGTAGTCTTCACCATGGATAACTTGGTAGATATTGATACTACCTTTCTCAACAAAGAAGCCAGAGTCTGCTCTGGTATAGCTTTGTTAGCATTGAATCGTTTCTCCATCTGCCGTGTGACATCTTGGAGAGTGAGTCTGTAATCAGGTTCTTTCTTTAGAAGCTCAATACAGAACTTCTCCAATATTGGTAATCGGATTACATTCTGTTCCTCAATATCCATAAAGGATTGTTTGGCATGGAGTTGGTTCCTCTTCTGGTGCATTGATTGAGCTACCAGAATCGCACATACCTGAGCATCCCCACACATTCCACATTCCTTTGCTTCTGGTGAGTGATGCTTCCCGAAGCATGGGTCCTGGTCGGTTCCAAAGATGGTAAGGTCTAAGGGTTTTGAAAAGTCCAGGTTTTTCTTCTTAACCTTATTACGTTCTTCTCGTTCTATTTTCATAAGATATTAATAGTATTTTTCTATTACCTCTAGTTTTTCATTCTTATATACCAGCAGCCTATGCTTGGAATGCCTTTTCAGGTATGCCCCGGTATCAAAGAAGTCATCCATTACCGTTTCTTTCTTGGTCTTGGATACCCGGGTTGCTCTGCCTATAATCTGTAATACATTGGCCATTGAATCCCCCGCTGCTGCATTTATCAGGGCTTTCATAAGTGGGAAGTTCTTACCTCGCTTCAGAATGAATGAACCTATCATGATGTCCACTTTCCCATTCGTGAAATCGGTTACTACTTCCCTTCGGTCCTCTCTCACATGGTGCACCCAGTCGACCTTGTGTTTAGGGAATAGCTTCTTAATCTTTTTGTATAAGATGGCTACATGTTTATGGTTCTTCACCATGATCAATAAAGGCAGTCGTTTCTTTTTGATATGTGTGGATACCCTTTTGCAAATCATCCTGTTCCGGAAAGTACTTTTTATGATACCCAGATCATACTCCTCCTGCCAGCTCAAAGCCCTGGACTTATCCACATCAGCTCCCTTCCAAATATATACCTTTACCTTAGCGGAATGTCCTTCTTTGATCAATGCCTCATTCTTTATGGAGTATAGCATATCCCCAAAGATACTTCGTAGCCTTTCATTCTTTTCCTTTTGTCTCTGGTCTGCAAAGGCTGATCCACTTAGTGCTATCCTTACATAAGAATTAAAGGTATGATTTAATACATCTCTATAGCTATTAGAGGTGGCTAAGTCCCCCTCATCCACTAGTACTACGGGGTATTGAGCTAGCTTGGATGCCACTTGTTGCATCCTTGCTTTTGCTGTTTGAACCATTACGATCGTAAAGGGAGCCCACTTGATTCCATGAGTCGAAGATACATAACCCACATTTTCTTCCCCTAAAAGCTTGGGCATCTCTTTCAATGCATCCTCAAACAACTCCTTTGAGTTCAGGATAAATAGAGTAGGAGCTTTATACATGAGATGTATTCCGGCGGAGATTGCAGTCTTACCTCCATTCGTAGCTACACCAATAATTCCCCGTGGGAATTTTAAATCTCCCACCTTACTTCGGGCAATTGATTTTAAAGCTTCTAATTGGTAATCTCTGAATTCAATATATCCAGCTTCAATCGGTACACTACGAAACTTGATGGACTCTCTCATATCCACCAACTCCACCTCTTCTTTCATTTCCTTTAGTATACCTACTACCTGGGGTAACTTTCCGGTATCAAAGTATCCCCGTTCAGATACAAACCTAACTATGCCATCCCACTTCCTCTGTTGGAAAGCTGGTGAAAAGAAAGCTCCCTTTCTTCTTATAGCCAATAATGGATGATTCCTAAGCTTGATGATCACCTTAGTGGAACCCTCCAGTCGACTCTTGTTGTTATATATCACTATCCTCATTCTTAAGGTGTTTGGTTCTTCGTTTAAATTCTTCTATTGCAGAATAGTTTATTTTGGTTTTTCCTACGGATTCCCTGTTCTCAGCCTTCCATTTTATTACCCGGTCAATCGCATTGTTAGTTATCAACTGTTCTGGTGATGGTATCCCTGTAGCAAAGGATGCTAAGGTTTCAAAGTTACCTATTACAAAATGATCGGGTCTTACATGTAAGTCCCTTGCTAATTGAGATACCTTCACAAAGCATCTGTATTTGTCGGGAATCTTATGGTAATCGAAATTGATTCCTGTTGCCTCATATACTAATTGCTGGTAAGTTTCGTGGGCTTTCTTTGTATCTTCCGGATATGGATCGTCCATGATTGCCAGCTTGGCTTCATATCTTTGTACCAGAGATTCATGCTGTGATTTTAACATCCGTAGTTTGAAAGCTCCTGACCTACCTTCAAAGAACATCTTAATGTATTCACTATACCCTTCCCTCTTTGTTAATCCAAAGGCCTCACAGAACTCATTAGCTAATCCGGATAGTTCGATAAGGAATTCCCAATCCCTATGGTCTTTAGTATACCGGGTTACTCCCCGATGACCCAGTTGGGTTCTTGTATAGGATAAAGTTTTAGCAAAGGATAGGGCATCTTCAGTAGGTGAAGATACTACCCGATTGATCCTTTTTCTACCCTTATCAGAAACAGCAGTAAGTCCAATCCGATTCGTCAGGGAATAATTCACTCCCCGTTCCATTAGATGTTGCACTAGAGACTCCGCTGGCTTGCCTATTTTATTGATTTTAAACCACTCATGGATCAATAATCTCAGTGATCTCCGTGTGATATGGATTGATGGCTCTCTCATAGCAGTTGGGGTAAAGCATGTAAAGGGCGTTCTTCATTCAGATACATACGGTAGATTTCCTGATAGGTATAATACTTAGCCCGCTTAATAAGCTCAAGGGATTTCTTTTTCCCATAATCATTCACATCGAGGTATTTATCAGTTCCGGGTTTTTTATCCATTGGGAAGAAAGCAATTCGTACCTTCTTATGTTTAACCAATTCTAATCCCAGCTTCAAAGCTTCCCATCGAGCATCCGGGTCTAGTATGATTGTAATCTTTCTGCAAGGGCTTTTGATAATGTCATCCAGTTGATAGTTGGATAATAACTTACCCCCCGTTGCAAAGGCTCTGTCCCCCAGGGTTAGAGCATTGGTGGCGGATTCTACCAGATAACAGCTATCATATAAGAATAGGCAATCAGAGTTATACATGACCATGGACTTTCCTACTCCCGTTTCATCCTTACCCGGATTCTTATGGGAACCTCCCCCCAGGTTTATGAATTGTCGAGCATTGAAATATACCATTACTCCGGCTCTATAATATGGTACTATAATCCTTCCCTTATAGTTTCCTGTAGAACAATATCCTACTCCCTTGTATACCAGGTCCTCTATCTTATAACCCCTCTTCCTCATATATGCTCTTGCTGCTTTACCCATAGAAGATTCCCCTAATGATAGCAGTGTAAAAGACTCTGGTAATGTAACCTTCTTCTCTTCCAATAATTCTACCGACCCTTCCAGGTAGTCTGTTCCCTCAAAAGCTTGAAGGTATTTATATACCTCACTTATGGTAGAGAATCCTTCAAGCTGCATAATCAGATGCATGGGTCTTGGATGATACCCACAACTAAAACAGTTGGTTCGATCAAACATCGGATTCACCCCGAACTTCTTTTCCTTGCCACATGATGGACATACCCCTTGTCTTAACCATCCAGTCCTATGGGGTTTTACATCAAGCTTCTGTTTAAAGTAGCTGGCCATCTTTCCAACTACAGCTCCATTGAATTTCATTCCTCAAAGTCAGTTTTTATTCTCCTCTTTGGTTTACTCTCTTCCTCTACTCTAACATCTTTACCTATTGTTTCTTCATATTCATGCAATTGGGCTGTGCTGAATTCTACTAATTTCTGGTGTGCTAAATTAACATAGAACATAGCTCTACCCGAAGGTAGTCCATCTCTTTGAACTATTAGTTCCAGTCTCATTATTCCAGCACCCTCTTCCGTATCATTCTGCTGAATACCATAAATTGCATCCACATGCCTTTCAATGTCAATGCATTTAGCTAAGTCATCGGATCGGTATCGAGTCGCTCTTCTATTATATGCCTCCCTCTTTACATGGTGTCCCGTGAATACCATATCCAACTCATTATGGTCTGCCCAGTTCTTCACATCTAAGTAGGCATCCGATATTCTTTCAAAATCATCTTTCTTACCCGATACAGCCCCCATCAATCCCATGTAGTCGATTACTGCTACTTCAAATTTGATCCCATATTCTGAGTATATGTCATCCAATACCTTTTGGAAATCATTTGTAGTCGAATAGGCTGGGAGTCTCTTCACATAAACCTCCCCACCCAATCTTCGTAGCTTCCGGTATATCTTCCGGAGTTTCTCATCATGTTTACCCTGCATTACTTCCAGTTTATTAGCCTGAGCAACTGCCTGATCTATCCGGAAAGATATGTTCTGTTCTCCATTCTCCAGGTCAAAGTATATAACCCTCTTATTCTTAGCCAATGCTTTCTCTGACCTCTTGGATATAAACCATCTAGCCACATTGACCAGGAACAGGGTCTTTCCTTTCTTCGGTTTATCAATCACTACAATAACACTACCCCGAGCGTATCCCCCGGCATTGGTTAGTTTATCCATCTGTCGGATACGGGTAGGTACAATTAAATCTTCGGAGGCTTTTCTCCCTATGAATCGGGAAGCAGCAGCATTAACAATAAATAGACCCTGCCTTTCATTGATGGTCATACCGACGTTGATGGCAGACTGAATCTTTTTTAGGTATGTGGAATACTGGTTGTAGTCATTTAGGTTAACTTCCTCCAGCACCTTCTTGAATTCCACATAGGAAGCAAAGGTTTTGATCTTACTAAGAATCTCATCCGGTTCTTTCAGGATTCCCTTGTATAGCCTGGTTACTTTCTTCTTTATGGCTGTCCGATCCTTTGGAAGAAAGGCCTGAGCATAGTCCCGGGTCTTAAATAATCCATTCAGTTCCTCATTTAGTAGAGCAGAAGATCGTGGTACTCTTCCAGTTCTTTTAAAGAACCGGTGTACAGCCCGGGCTATTATCTTCTGATCCTCTAAATCGAAGTATTCAAATTTGTATAGAAGAAGAGCTTTATATCCATTCTTATCCTTTAAAGTGTACCTTAAAATCTCATCCTGAAAATCGACATCAAACAAAAATTTATCCAGCTCAGTTTTTTGCATAAGAAAAAATCGTATATTATTAATAGTAAACACCCAAAATAAAAAATCTTATTGGGTTATTTTTAATTTCAAAACTCTGTTTTTATATTTGAATCCTTTTTATTTTTTCATCTTTTAATAGCAACCAAATTTAACCTCAGTATGGAAGAGAACCGCTTAAAACCCATGGGTGAGTACGACCCAAAATTGTTCAATGAACTCTATAAAGCCACTGAACAATTGAGAAGAAAGTTAACTTATGAGATTGATGCCAGAAGACTAGGAGTGGATTATAAAGAAATCCTCAGCTGGTTTGATGTGAAATTCATATTTGCTTTCAATAAGTATGTTAATGTAAAGGAAAAAGAAGAATTAAAAGCCCATCTCATACGAGCTCTTCAGTTCTTTAAGAATCGGATTCTTCGTAAAGCCTATTCTAAATCAAATATTCATAACTCGATGATCAATATTGAAGATGTCTACATGCTGAAAGAGACTCAGGTAGACTATGAGTATG
>JACCDR010140868.1_pt1 | contig 10273 bp, 8 predicted proteins | sample 7446431 | NCBI WGS metagenome assembly JACCDR01 (sample SAMN15323443, study PRJNA562643) | freshwater metagenome | isolation source: river surface water | place: USA:Blue River Watershed | collected 2017-08-17 | reverse complement strand
GTGTGGAGCGGCTACGTCGGTCTCCTGCTCTACGCGGCGGCGACGGTCTCCGTCGGTCTCCTCGTGAGCACGCTCACCGAGAGCCAGGCCGTCAGCTTCTTCGTCACCTTCTTCGCCCTCGGCGCCTTCTGGTTCTCGGGTGACCTCGCGGAGCAGCTCGGCGGCTCCGTCGCGAACGTCCTCAACTACGTCAGCTTCCAGACGCGCATGAGCGGCTTCATGCGCGGCCTCGTCGACACGCGCGACGTCGTCTTCTTCCTCTCCATCACCGTCCTTTCCCTCATGATTTCGTTCCGTGCGCTCGAGCGCCGGAAGTGGTCCTGATTTTCCCGAAGCGAGAAAACTCATGGCAACCGAACAGCAAAAGCGGAAAGCCGCGGCCCAAACGGGCGTCTATCTTCTGATCGTGGCGGCGATCGTCGTCGTCGCGAACCTCCTCTCAGCGGGCGCCTACAAGCGCTTCGACTGGACGAAATCCGAGCGTCACACGCTCAGCCAGGGCTCGGGACGACTCGTGCGCAGCCTGAAGGAGACGCTCCACGTCGACGTCTACGTGAAGCGCGGCCTCCCGCAGCTCGACGCGTTCGTCCGCGACCTCACCGATCTTCTCCGTGAGTACGAGCGCGCCGGCGGCGGGAAGTTCGAATACCGGATCATCGAGCCCGATACCGACGAGCTTCGTCAGAAGGCGAAGGACGCCGGCATCCAGGAGCAGCCCTTCGGCGAGACGAGCGCGACTGGTGACGACCAGGCTTCGATCACTCAGGGCTTCATGGGCATCGTCTTCAACTACGGCAGCGAGAAGGGCGTCATCCCGGCGCTCCATCCCGCCCGCGGTGATGGCCTCGAGTTCTTCATCACCAACAAAATTCGCGAAATCCGCGACAAAAACGACAAGATTACCCACAAGGTCGCGGTCGTCAGCGGCAAGGGTGAACTCAAGCTCACGGACAAGAACCTCGTCGCTCGTCAGGGCCAGCAGGGGTCCCCGAGCCTCAAGGACATCATCGTCCAGAATTTCCCCTTCTACGAGATCGAGGAAGTCGATCTCGGCGGCGGCGAGAAGGAGATCGACGCGGTCTTCGAAGGCCTCATCATCACCCAAGCGGCGCAGGACTACACCGAGAAGGAGCTCCGTCGCATCGACGAGTTCCTCATGAAGGGGAACAAGAGTCTCGTCGTGATGGCTTCGGCGGTGAACCTCAAGCCGAACGATGCCCAGATGAACGCGGAGCTGAACCTCCACGGGCTCGACAAGCTCCTCTCGGGCTACGGCATCGACATGAAGAAGGACGCCGTGTTCGATCACGGCGCGCAGTTCCGCATTCCCGTGATGACCGGGATGGGCGGCGTCGCCTGGATCCGTCACCCGGGCATCGCCCATGTCGTGAACGATCCCCGTTTCTCCGAGGAGGAGAAGCTCCTCGACACGGGTTTCCCGGCGTTCTTCCGCATGGACGAACTCATGTTCCCGTTCCCCTCCACGCTCGTTCTGAACCCGAGCAAGCAGCCCTCGGACGTGACGGTGAAGGCCGTCGCTCGCACGACTCCGGCGGCCAACCGCGAAGAGGGTGACTCGGTCGACATGAGCATTCGCGAGAAATGGAGCCCGAAGCCGCCCTTCGACCAGCGCGTCATCGCGGCGACGGTCGAGGGCAAGCTGAAGAGCGCGTTCGCGGGCACGCCCGGCGACGGCGTTGCGCCGCCGGAGCGGGCCGCGGCCTCCTCGCGGATCCTCGTGAGCTCCTCGAGCCTCTTCGTCACGAACCCGTTCGCCTACGCGGGCAACGTTCCCGAGGCGCAAGGCCAAATGGCGATGTTCGGTGCGATGGGCGGGGACCAGGAACTCCAGATGATTTCCCAGCCCTACGCGCAGAAACACCTCACGCAGATGATCCTCAGCGTGAAGAACACCCTCGACTGGATGAGCGGCGACGCGGACCTCATCGCCGCGAGCGCCAAGATCCTCGGCGAGCCGAACCTCACCTACTCCAGCGTGAAGAAGCCCGACTTCAAGGCCGAGGACTCGGACGAGGAGATTCGGAAGAAGGACGAGGAGTACCGCGTTGCGCGGAAGTCGCTCCAGCAGAACGTCCAGTGGACGCTCACTTTCGGCGTCCCGCTCTTCTTCGCCGGAATCGGACTCCTCCGCTGGCGGAGCCGTGAACAAGGTCGACTCAAGAAGGCGACGGCCTGAGTTTTCGAACCGGAGATCCCCAGAGACATGGCTCAAGGTACCGAAAAGAATCTCTTCATCGCGGTCGGCGTTCTCGCCGTTCTCGGCGGCGCGCTCTTCTTCCAGATGCAAAGCAAGAAGAAGGACGCTGAAGCTCACTCGATCGAAGGCGCAACGGCGAATCTTCCGAAGCTAGAGATCAGCGAAGAGGCGACGAAAAAGCTCACGAAGATCGCGATCGACAAGCCGCCCAAGCAAGGGGAAGGCGCGGCCGTCCCGGAGCGCCACGTCCTCGTGAAGAGTGGCGACAAGTGGATGCTCGACGAGCCGGTGAAGGCGCTCGCGAACCAGTCGAACGTCGAGAGCCTCTTGAAGAACCTCCCGAAGCTGAGCGTTACCGAGAAGATCTCGGGCTCGTCGGACACCTACGAACGCTACGAAGTCAGCGATCCGACCGCGCTCCATTTCGTCGCCTACGAGGGAGACACCCCGAAGGTCGAGCTCTGGCTCGGCAAGAGCGGTGGACGCGGTCAGATGGTTCGCCTCAAGGATCAGACGGGAGTCTTCATCCTCGATGGCTACTCGTCCTTCCTCTACGGTCGGGACACGAAGGGCTGGCGTGACCTCGCCATCTTCACCCTCGAACCGGAGACGGCCACGAAGGTCGAGATCGAGAGCGAGAGCGGTTCCTTCTCCTTCAAGAAGGACGGCACTGCCTGGAAGGGTGAGTTCAAGAAGCCGAAGGGCGTCTTCTCGGCGCTCAAGGACTTCGACGGAGCCAAGGTCGACGACCTCCTCCGCGCCTACAAGTCGCTGAACGCTTCCGACTTCGGAGACGGGAAGTCTCTCGCCGACGCGGGTCTCGAGACCCCGAAGGCGAAGCTCGTCGTCTCTCTCGAGGGAGGCGAAAGGCGCGAGGTGCACTTCGGCGCGAACGCGGAAGGCTCGGCGCGCTGGGCGCTCGTCCCCGGAAATTCTCAGATCTACTCGATCAGTTCCTGGGCGTCCGACTGGGCCTTCGCCGAAGAGTCGAAGTTCCAGAAGAAGAAGGACGAGAAGCCGAAAGCCGAAGAGGACTGAGGTTCTCCGATCCTCGGCACGCTCGATGGAGCGGCCGCGGTGGAGCGATGTCGCGGGAGCGGGGGTTCTTCGGAACACCCCGCTCTTTGCTTCGGTACGCCTTCTTCGCTCTCGTTTCGCGCCTTTCGCCGCGCCTGTGGCTGGGGACGCGCCCCTAGCGTTTCCGGAGGATGCGGTCGAGGCGCTCCGACAGGTCACCGATCGCCGTTCGCAGCTCACGCGAAGACGCGGGAGGGGAGCGACGAGAACTCGGGACCGGGAACGAGGCGCTTTCGAACTCGCCGCTCTGCGGCGATAGCTGGTCGCTCCAGTGGTCCTTGCTGGAGCGCTTCTCCGCGAGACGAACGCAGCGTTCGAAGGCGAGTCCGAAGGCGGGACCGGTCGTCGACTTGTCGATGGCAGCGAGCGCTCCCGTCGTGTGCAAGAGGGGTTCGACGTCGACCGTCTTCAGGTTCGTGAGGAGGATGAGATGCGTCCGGCGCGAACGATTCGGCCGCTCGACGAGCCGGAGCATCGCCTCGGGTCGCATTCCAGGCATGAGCAAGTCGAGAAGGACGAAGTCGAAGTCCTCGCCGAGAAGCAGCGCCGTCGCGCCGACGGCGGTGGAACGGGTCTTCGCTTCGTAGCCGGCGCGGGAGAGGCGTTCGCGAACGGAGGTGAGGAGTCGGTCGTCGTCGTCGATGACGAGCACGCGTTTGCTTCCAGGGCCCCCGGCTGGTCTCGACTGATCCAAATTGGCCTCCCTCCGAACGACTACGGAACGGCAGCCCGCGCTCCCTCTTAATCGCTCGCCGAAAGAGCGGGTTCGGACGGCGGTCTTTCCGCTCGTAGGGGAAGGGAAGGGGAGGCGCGCCTCCTCCGTCGCTGTAGTGGGAGCCGCCGCGAAGTGGCCGGTACGGCCGAAGGGCCGGGCCTTCGGAGCGTCGGGAGGGCGTTCCGGTTCGAGCTGGTATCGTGACCTTCGATGAGGATGGAGGGGAGAAGGTTCGCGGCTCCCGCGCTGCTCGGCTTGGCGATCACGCTCGTCTACGCGAACGGTCTCGAAGGCTCCTTCATCTTCGACGATGTCCCGAACATCGTCCAGAACCCGAACATCCGGAGCTTGTCTCCGTCGAGTTGGTTTCCTCGTCACCCTCGTCCCTTCGTTCAGGGGACCTTCGCCATGAACTACGCGCTTTCCGGCCTCGCCGTGCGCGGCTACCACCTGACGAACATCCTCGTCCACGTCGCCTGCGCGTGGGTCGCTTTTGCCCTTCTTCGCCGGCTTCTCCGAAGCGAGACAGCAGCTTTTCTCGCGGTGCTCGTCTGGGCGGTGCATCCCCTCCACACGACCGTCGTTCAGTATGTGGTGCATCGCTACGAGAGCTGCGCTGCTCTTGGCATGCTCATCGCCCTCTACGGAGTCGAGAGAGGCATCGGAGCGGTCCGGTCGAAGCGCTGGTTCGCTCTAGGCATCGCGGGCGCGCTCTTCGCGTACGGTTCGAAAGAAATCGCGATCGGACTTCCGATTCTCGTCCTTCTCTACGACCGCGCGTTCCACGCCGGGTCGTTTCGCGAGGCCTTTTCGCGTCGTGGCGCGCTTCATGCGGCCTTTTTCTTGAGCGCCGGGACTCTGCTTCTCTACGTGCTCGGGGCGCCTCGAAATGCCTCGCAAGGCGCCGGCTTTTCGGAGCTCACACCGCTCGACTACGCGCGCAGCCAGCTCGGCGTGATCCCCTACTATGGCCGCCTCCTCGTCTGGCCGGCGTCGCTCAGCTTCGACTACTCCGACTGGCCCATCGCGCGTTCGCTCAGCGAAGTCGCTCTCCCGGCGGCCCTCGTCGGAACGATGCTGATCGCGGCGGCGGTCGCCTGGGTTCGTTCGCCGCGTGTCGGCTTCGGCTTGGTTGCGATCTTCGTGATCCTGGCGCCCACATCGTCGATCTTCCCGCTGCATGGAGAACTGGTCGCCGAGCGGCGGATGTATCTGCCGTCCCTCGTTCTCTGTGCCGTTGCCGCCGCGGCAGCTGTTCGCTGGGTCCGCTCCCTCGCGCTCGGTCGTTGGGTCCTCGTGGGCGCCCTTGGATTGGCATTCGGATTCGGCGCCCGGACGGTCGTTCGGAATCGTGATTTTTCGGACGAGGTGACGGCGTACGGAAGCGTCCTTCGAGAACGACCGTCCGCCTCTCGCATTCGCTACATGCTCGCTCGGAGCCTGCAAGTGCGTGGGGACCTTCTGCGGGCTCGGGACGAGTACCGGCGCGTGCTCGTCGACGAACCGAACATGGCCTGGGCGCACAATAACCTCGGCGTCCTCTACGTGGGCCTCGGCGACTGGACCGCGGCGGAAGCGGCTTTCTTGCAAGCTTTGCGACTCCTGCCTGGGGACATCGAGGCGCGGATGAGCCTCGTGGAGTGCCGGATTCGCCTCGGGAAGCTCGACGCCGCGCGCAAGACGCTCCTCCGTGGCCTCGAACGCGCTCCGAACGAGCCCAGACTTCTCGCGAAGTTGCGGAAACTCGACGATCTCGCCGCCCAGGCGTCGCCGCCAGGCTGAGCGAAGACGCGAGTCTCGCCGAGCTGCTGCTACGCTCCGCTCATGAAAGCGCTCGTCGTTGGGGCTACCGGTCTCGTGGGGTCGGAGATGGTGCGTCAACTCTCCGAACGACCAGACGTCGAAGAGGTGCGTACTCTCGTGCGGCGATCGGTCGGATCGAGTCGGCCTCGGGTGCGCGAGTTCGTCGTCGATTTCGAGCGACTCGAAGCCAGCGCGGAGGCATTCACGAGCGTCGAAGTCGTCTTTTCGGCGCGCGGGACGACCTTGAAGACGGCCGGGAGCAAGGAAGCACAGTGGCGGGTCGACTACGACTATCAACTCGCTGTGGCTCGTCTCGGAATCGCCGCCGGGGCTCGGGCCCTTGTCCTCGTCTCGTCGACGGGGGCCGACCCTCGATCCCTCGTTTTCTACTCGAGAATGAAGGGGGAACTCGAGGATGCGGTGCGGGCTCTCGGGTACCCGTCCCTCTTTCTTTTGCGTCCTGGGATTCTCGATGGCCCGCGCTCCGAGAAGCGGCCCGGGGAGCGTCTCGCGCTCCGCGCCCTTCGACTCGTCCCAGCCTTCGAAGCGCTAGCGAGTCTTCGGCCGATTCCCGCATCGATGGTGGCACGCGCGGGAATTCGCGTGGCGCTCGGACGAGAGGTCGGTCCCCGAGTTCTCGAGGCGCGCGACCTCTTTCGGCTCGGCGGCGAGATGACTTAACGCGGCTCGGTCATCGGCTGACCTTGCGGTCCGAAGCGCCAGTCGGGCCCAGCGAGGTAGGCGAGTTCGTCCGCAGTGCTCTCGCGCTCGAGGGTCGCGTTTCGATGCGGGAACCGGCCGAAACGCTTCACGATCTCTCGATGGCCCTTCGCGAACTTCAGATTGTGGGAAATTTCTTCGGCGGCATCGCCGCTGAGTTCCGCGACGAAACGTTCGAAGAGGTCGACGCAGCGATTCTGGACGTCGATGCGCTCCGCGTGCATGAGCGGCATGTAGAGGAAGAGCCGTTCGGCGATGCGGAGCTTTCGATCGTAGCCGAGCGCGATGCCTTCGAGGGCGAGGGCGAGGGCCTGTTCGTCGGCGGCGACCATTCCCGGAGTGTCGCGGTAGAGGTTGCGCGAGAATTGATCGAGGACGACGACGGCGGCGAGCAGGCCACGCGGTGAGTACGTCCATTCCGGACGCTTGCCGGCGTTGAGCACCGCATGCAGCCAGCCGAACCGCTGGTAGACCTCGAGATCGAACGCCGGATCCTTCACGAACCAGCGCTGACTGAACTCGAGGTGGGCGCGCCCGTCTTGGGTGAGCGGTCCAAGCCAGAATTTGAGAACGTCGGCGGTCGGATCCATCGGGGGCGAGTGCATCACAAACGGCGGCCGCACAAAAGCAGGAGCGGAACCTCTCGCGAAATCAGAGGAGCGTCCCGACGTGGGCGGGCGAGCCGGTGGAGCCGCTGTCGAGGCGCAGCCAGAAGACGAGTCTCCCGCTCTTGGCTCGGTATCGAAACCAGCGCTCCGCTCGCGCCCCGAGGCGCGTGATTCCGCTCGGCGCGGTCTTCCCTTCCGGCGAGGGGTCTTCGCCGACGACGAGGAGGGGTTCTTCGCGCCCCCTCGAGCGATCAGTGACGAATAGTTCGGCTTTCTCGACCGAGAGACCGTCGACGACAGGCAGCGCTTGTGGGCCCCCAAGGAACTCTCGGAGCGGAAGGTGGGGCGCTTCGACCAATACGAGTCGGGTCGCTTCCTCGCTCCGTTCGACGAGCGCGGCACGGAGGGCGCCGAGCGGTCGCGAGTCCCCTCGTCGAAGCGCTTCGAGGACCGCCTCGGAGAAGTCGGAGTTCGGTCGAAGACAAGCCGCGCCGCTGCGCCCTCCGTCTTCGAAGCGGAGGCACCTTCCTCCCGCGCGCCGCTCGGTCCGTTCGAAAGCGTCGAGGGCCACGTTCGTGGCGAGCGACGTCCTCGCGAGACTGAAGCGGACGGGAACTCCGTTGATCCCGAGTTCTCCGACCTCGCGTCCGCTAGCTTCGAGGACCGTCCACAAAGGTTGCGCCATCGCGCCGCCGGTCTTCGCCAGGCGGCTTTCGAGAGCGTTCGCGACACCGATCCCGGAGAGGCCAGCGAGGATCGCAAGCAGCGCGAGGACACGAGCGAGGGAGGCGAGCTTCTTCATTCCGACCCCGCCAGGCGTTCGAGAGTCGCGCGAGCGACGTCCTCGGGCTTCGTCGGGACGGGAGCGCAAGGCATCTCGAACCTTCGCTCGACGGCCACCTTCCCGCCCTTCAGCGTTTCCGGTCGCTCGACCTCCGCGACGCTTTCGACGCTCGTCGACGCACCGAAGAGACTTCCGAGGAGGGTGCTCACCGCATCGTTCGTCGGTCCGCTCGCCTCCGTCTCCGCTAACGTCTCCTCGAGGCGACGCTCGCTCGCGAGCTCCTCCGCGGAGCGTCCTCGTTCGGAAGGAGTCGCCACGCATTCGGGCGGGATCGCTCGACAACCATCGAGGGCGATCCGATGAGCGCAGGAGCGATTCTTCGCCCCGAGAGCGAGGGCGGTGGTCGAAAGGCGTCCGATGTAGACGAGACCGGCGAGTAGCCCGATCAGCAACGGAAGTAGCGCTGCGGTTTCGAGCATCGCGAGTCCGCGGCGATTTCTTCGGCCGCGGGCGGCGCGATCGTGGAGCCTTCGACTTTTCGCTTTAGTGGACAAGGAATTTCTCCAAGAGAGAGAGATCGGAGTCGACCGAGTCGCACCTCGACCCGCCGCCCTTTCGGCAGGATTCTTCGTTCGTCGCGGGCGCTTCTTCCGTCGAATGTTTCTCGCGGAGTCGAGCGTCCTGCGCGCGACGAGAGGAGCGTCGCTTTTCCGTCTTCTTCGCCGTTTCCTCTTCAGGAAGTCGGAACCGCACGAGCCTTCCGGTCCAGCGCGGATCCCACAGCCATTCACTCCGGTCGATCTCCCCGGCGTGATCGAAGTAATACTCGGCCTGAGCGACGAAGACGGGAGGGACGTTCGCCGCGAGGCCCGCGACGAGTGTCGACGACTCCCGAGGCTTTCCGGCGAGCCGGGCGACTTTTTCCGCCGCCGATTCTTCGAAACGAGCGTAGCCGACGGCTCGAATTTGGAACGCTTCGTCGCCGAGTTCGAGCTCCGCTTCGAGGCGGACGGGCGCTTTCTCCTCGCCGCCCTCGAAATGTTCGCCCTTTTCGGCGAGTTCGATCTCCTCGGTGGTCGTGACGACGCATCCGAGAACGTGCTGGACGACGCGTTCGACGCCGCTCACCGAGTCTCCGGCTCGAAGGGGGGGCGGGAGGTCGTCTTCGTCTTCGAGTCCGCCGAACTTTCCGTAGGCTCGTCGCTCGACACACACTGGAAGGAGAGGTCCGTCGACGGTTTCGTAGCCGACGACGTTGTACTCTTCGGCGACGCTCCCGTGCGGCCCGCAGGGTGGTCGTGCGCTCGTCTGTCGGGTCCGGTGGGGCGGTTGTCGGCGCTCCTCGACCCAGCTGAGCCTTCCCGCAACGGGCTGCGCGCGCCAGACGACGGTCGTCTCCTCGAGTTGCCAAGTCCATTCGCTCGGCGCCTCGCCCTTCTCGGGATGGCACTGTTCCCGAGCGAGGAGCGCGAGTCGTTCGTAGGTCCCGCCCCGACGACAGTCACTCGTCGGAAGGCAGCTCCCGGTGTGTTCGCTATGACGCGCCTCCTCCATCTCGCGCGAGGCCTGCGCGCAGCTCCGCGAATCACCGGACTTCTCGCAGCGCTGATTCGCGGGTGATCGGGGAAAGTGCTGGTCGATCGTCTGCTTGTGGGTCGGTGGTTCGCCGCTTCCGTCTCCGCACAGGTAGCCCGAGAGCGCAGCGCCCATTTCCTCGGCTGCGCCGTAGACCGGCGCGAGGAAGGCGTCGCCTCCGAGTGCTTCGAGCGGAAGGAGGGCAAGGCGAGTCCCCAGCTCGGCCCCTTTGCCGCAGAGGCGAGAGAATTCGTCCCACTCGACGGGGAGCGCTGGTTCGGTCGGGAGCGCGAAGACCGTGATCTGCTCCGTCGACGCGCGTAGTGAGTCGAGCGCAGCGAGAGGAGGCACCGCGACGCTGACGGCTTCCTCGAGCTCGTGGAGCCCCTCGAGGATCGGATAGACGACCTTCTTCGCGCGCTCGTAGGCCTGGTGAACGGCGATGGCCTTTTCCGTCGCCAGTCCGGCGATCGGCACGGTGGCGCCGAACGTCGGCCACGCGAGCGAGTAGAGAACGATGGCGCCGACCGTCAGAAGACCCTCGGCGAGTCGCAGTCCAACGAGGACCGCGACGAGGCCGGCCATCAGCCAGTTCAGGTACACGAGAGCGTTCATGCCTCGTGCAAAAAAGAGCGCGGCGCCGAGAGCCGCGCGATCGACGGCGTCGCTCGCGCTCGCTTGCTCGAGGAGGGCTCGGGCGAGTCCGAGCGACGAGTAGACGACGATGGCGACGAGGAAGGTCGCGAAGATCCCGAAGACGAGGATCGCTCCGC
>JACCDR012448641.1_pt1 | contig 10274 bp, 9 predicted proteins | sample 7446431 | NCBI WGS metagenome assembly JACCDR01 (sample SAMN15323443, study PRJNA562643) | freshwater metagenome | isolation source: river surface water | place: USA:Blue River Watershed | collected 2017-08-17 | reverse complement strand
CGTCGACGCGCTCCGGGTCCCACTCGTTGAATGGCTTGTTGTCCTCGTCGTGGGGTCGGTACAGGTAGACGTTCGCGGTGCCATCCTACGCCCACAGGCCCATGTACTCGCGTAGCCAATACGGTGATTGGTCGCTCCATCCCTCGTTGCGCTTGTTGACGAGCGCCGTCTCGAGAAAGGTCTTCATTGCCTCGATGCCGTGCTCGGCTCCGTCGGCAACGTTCCAGGAATGCGACGACCACCCGGTCCATCCTTCGTACTGCGGCAGGTCGCGGTCCGCGTACGGCCGATGCTTGTCCGAACCGGGCCGCGTCACCTCATAGAACCGCCCCTCGAGCACCTTTCCGGGCGTGCCGATGAGGGACATGATGCCGACCATGCGTGGTCCGATGACCTCGTCGATAAGCTCGCGGAGCAGCTCGGCGGGGATGCTGGCCGTCTCGTCGACCACGACGGCGTGGTAGGTGATGCCGCGGAGCTTGCCGATGTCACGCTTGTCGTCGGCGCCGAACAGCATCAGCCGCGAACCGTTGCGCAGCTCAGTGGTCAGCTTCTGCTCGGACGGCTTCGAGTTGAGTCGAAGCGTGTAGAGCACCTGCTTGAGGTCGCGCCATACGAGGCGCTCGGCGCTCTGTCGCGTCGCGGCGATGAACAGGCAGTTCTGGTTGTCGTGGCGCACCATCCACCGCACAAGGCGCAGGAGCGCTCCGGTCGTCTTGCCGCCGCCACGACCCGTGAGGAGCGACGTAAAGCGCGCCTCGTCGAATACGAACGCCTCTTGCTTGGGGTGACAGGTCGCGCGGACACGCGAGTCAACGAGTGCTTTCTCGTCGTCGGTGTAGGACTGGCGGACCCTCACGCGCTAGGCGGACATCGGCCCGAACGCGCCGGGGGCGAACGCTGCTTGTGCGGGCGGTGGCGCGCCGGGGCCTTGCGGCATCGCCGCTTGATCCATCGGGTTGCCGGGCACCTGCGGTGGGTTCAACATGGCGGCCGCAGCGCTGATGAAATCCGAAAGGCCCTCGAGGATTTCGTCGGGTGCGCCGCCGTGTTCCTCGCCGATGTCGATCTTGTTGTAGGTGCGCTGCCCGAGCTTCACCGCTGCATCGAGGTTCATGTATGGCGTGGGAAGCAGTCGCTCGCCGCGGAGGATGCGCTCGATGTGGTTCTCGACGGCCTCCATTACGGCGTTGTAGGTGGACAGGACCGAGCCGATGTCGGGGTGCTCCATCAGCTGGCGGGACTCGTCGAGCGTAATGACGCCGGCCTGGGCGAGCTCGACCACGCGTTGCTGTCGGCCAGCTTCTGTGTCGCCGAGGGTCGAGGAGGCGCTGAGCTGGATTTTCAGGTCGCCCATGTCGACCTCCTTCCAGCGAATCACGCGGCGCTCGTAGCTCGTGACGTGGAGGATGCTGGGCGCGTCTTCGCCGAGGTCCTTGCAGCAATCGAGAATGAGCCAGACCGTGTCGAGCCAGAACTGCTCGAACGCCTTCTCCTGGACGCTGAAGCGCTGCGTGCGTGTGGTGCGGACTTCGCGGACGCCGACGCCCGACTCGATGCCGGCGGGGACCTGTCCGGCCTGCATCATCGCGGACACGCCCGACTCGGCCGCGGCGTCCTGCTTGATTTCGCGACGGGACGCGTAGGTCTCCTGACCGACCGCCTGGTGATCGCGCGTCTCGGGGATGGCGTGGCGATACGTGGCGACCGGGCCGATTTGCGCGACCGAGCGGACCGCGAGGTTCTGGTCAGCCTGGTGGACGTAGAGAATCGGGTCGACCTTGCGGTCCAGCGAGCGGTTGATCTGGTAGTTGCGCCGGTTCAGGAGGTTCTGATGCGGCATGATTCGCTCGGCGAGCGAGATGCCGTAGAAGCCCCAGATGGGCGCGTTCCAGACCATCTTGGAAAAGGGGAAACGCGGCTTGTGGTACTCCTCGTCGAGCAGGTCGCATCCGTCGATACAGATGGTGTGACGACCGGGGCGGTAGTTCTTGTGGCCGCGCGGGCCGACGGGAAGGCGCCAGGACTCGACGACGAGAATCTCCTCGGACTGCATCGGTCGGTAGCCGGCCCACACGCGCCAGTTGCCGTTCTGTTGGGCTGCGTCGATCTTGTCGGCGTACTCGGGGTACTGCGCCTTGAGGTCCTCGCGCTGGAAGAAGTCGCGGTAGTGGAGCTGGCGCGGGCTGCCGTCGCGACACTCGGCCTCGTCGACCACGATGTTATCGACGGGGACGGGCTTGACCTGGATTTGGTCGAACTCGTCGATGAACACCTTGTTGAGTCCGGTGCCTTTCACCGCGGCGCCGGCCTTGAATCCAACGCGGCACTTGGCGCCGACGTCGAACATCTTGGACAGGCCGTCGGCGTACCGCTCGAGCTCGGTCGCCATGAGCTTGTGCGACCAGTCCGCGTTGTCGGTAAGCACACGGATGCGGATGTCGCTGTCGGCTACGTTCGCGGCGACGGTGTCGACGCTCGCGGCGACGAGGTTTTCGGTGATAACGGCCTTCGCGCGGCCGAGCGTCTGCACGGTGCTCGCCTGGATGTGGCGGTTCGTGCGCGGGTTGACATCGTAGACCGCGGCGAGTTTGACGAACTTGTCGAACAGCTCGGCCTGGTAGTTCTCGACGGTGCGGACGTAGGGGATTGCCGAGCGATGGACCTCGCCGTCAGATGCGTCCCACCAGCACCGCGCCGGTTTGCGCGCGGTCACCATTCGTCACCCTCGGTGAGCGGCTTGATCTCGTAGCCGGGGACAACGCCGCCGGGGAAGCTCGACGGGTCCTTGTCCCAGGACGGATAGGTCTCCTCGGTGGTGTGCTGCGCTTTCGGGGCGTCCGGAAGCGGGTCAACCCAGGGAGCGAACTGCGCCGAGTCGGGACCGATGGCCAGCACGCCAGCTTTGCGGAGCTCGGCGGCGCGCGCGAGCACGAGGTCCATCCACCCGGATGCATCCATAAGCGACCGGTATCACATCGGGGCAAAAACTACCCGGGTAAATTCACACTCAGTCATTGACTACCCAGGGAACATCTGTATCGTGGCCATCAATGGGTGATGCGACGGTCCTCTCGGGTCCGGATGTCGTGGTGCAGGCCACACACGAGCCAGTTCCGACCTCCGAGACTCCGGCCGGTAAAGCCGCCGCTGCTCGAAGCGTTCGCGCCGAGAAAATCGCCGCCGCTGTAGCCGCCCGTCGCGCCTCGAGCACCACCGAATCTGATGCCGGTGCGATTGCGCAGGAGCCCCCCGTTACTCCTGTTGCGGTCGCGCCGGCACCGGATGCCACTGCCGACGAGCCACCTCAAGTCGACGACGCGACCAAGCGCGGACTCGACGCCATTGAGAAGCGCGACAAGCGCGCGCGCGAACAACTCGCCACGCTGAAGGCCGAGATCGAAAAGGAGCGCGCCGAGCTCGAGAAGGCCCGCGCCGCTCTACCCAAGATCGACGATCTCAAGAAGCTGCCCGTCCGCGACCGCTACCGCGAAGCTCTGCGCGTCGCCGGCATCGACCCGGACGACGAGGAGCACATGGAGCTCGTTGCGCGCGACAGCTACGCGCGCTCCAAGTCCGGCAAGTCCGACCCGAAGAACAAGCAGTACGCCGAGCAAGTCGCCGAGCGGAACACGCTGCAATCCGAGCTCGCCGAGCTCCGCAAGATGGTCGAGGAGACCCGCTCCACGCTGAGCGAGCGCGACCAGAAGGCCCAAGCCGAGGCGTTCCAGCGCCAGTATCTCGACGAAGCGGTCAAGGCCGTGCCGCAGGCGCCGTCGCTCGTCGGCCGTCGAGGCGCCAAGAACCCTGCGCGCGCTCGCGCCGAGATGCTTTCCATCGGTCAGCGCATCGAGCACGAGACCGGCGAGACGCCAACGCACGCCGAGGTCATCGCGCAGTACGAGAAGCTGCTTCGTAACGAGCTAGAGGACCTAGGGTTCAGCGAAGCGGAAATCGCCGCGAAGCTCGCGCCGCCCAAGCCGGCCACCACCGCGCCGCCCGCTGCAAAGCCCGCCCGCACGCTCGACCCCGGAGCCGGGTCAGCAACACCAACGATTCATGGCCAGCCGACGCGCGCCCAAAAGCTCGCTGCGGCTCGTGAGGGGCTACGCAAGCTCCGCGCAGAAGGCTGAGACCGACACCGACGACGAACTGCCGACAACACCGACGGCGAACAACCCGTGTTCCTCCCACCCCGACGCTGAGCGTCGGAGGAGTTCGTCGTCGTGGCTAATGAAACCCTCTCGTCTGTTGCGTATCTCTTCAAGACCGTCTTCGCCACTGGCCTCGCTGATGAGGCTCTGAGGCTCCACCCCACACTGGACATGATCCCGAAGCGCAGCGGCTTCGGCGGCGACTCGTTCGTCTACTCCGTCAAGTACAACAACGCGCAGAACATCGCGTCGTCGGCAACTGGCGTCTCGGGCCTCGCGGCCGCGCAGGCAGTCGGTTCGTCCTCGAAGGGCGCGAAGTTCACGATGTACCGCGTCCGCAAGACCGGAACCATCTCGTTCGACATCGAGGCTCTCAAGGCGTCGATGGAAAAGGACGGCGCGTTCGAGAGCATGGTCACCGAGGACGTTGACGGCTTCGTCGACGAGTTCTCGGACCGTCTCGGCTTCGACCTGTTCCGTGACGGCTACGGCGCTCGTGGTCAGCGCCTGTCCATCAACTCCAACACCGTCACGCTCGGGACGCCCGACGACGCGCGCAACTTCAAGGTCGGCATGGTCGTCGGAGCGTCCGCGAACGCCGACGGCTCGTCGGCTCGCACCGGCACCACCACGGTTGCCGGCGTCGACATCGACGGCGGAACGGTGACGCTGACCAACGCGGCGAGCATCGACTCGTTCGCGAACAGCGACTACCTGTTCGCGAACCCGGAGATCGGGAACAACCTCGAAGGCTTCGAGGTCCTCACTCCGCTCACCGCACCCGGCGCGACGCTGTTCCGCGGCGTCAACCGCACCGCCAACATCGCGCTGCTCTCGGGCTCGCGCATCAACGACACGTCGACGTACCCGGAGGAGAACGCCGGAAAGATCGCCGTCAAGATCCGCAACAACGGCGGACGCGCCGACACGCTCGTCCTCAACCCGCAGAAGTACTGGGAGATGTGCCGTCGCATCGGCGCCAAGATCATGTACGAAGGCGGCGGCGGCGAGGCTGCGTACGGCTTCGAGGGCGTTCGCATCACGTCCCCGGCCGGCATCCTGAAGGTCATCTCCGACCCGGACTGCCCCATCAACCGCGGTCGCGTGTTCCTCAACAGCGCGCACGAGATCCACACCCTCGGCGAGTTCGTCCACATCGGCAACGAGGACGGCAACTACGAGCTGCGCCTCGCCACCGATGACGCGCTCGAGACCCGCGTTCGCTCAATGGGCAACTACTGGCAGAAGACGCCGCGCGATCACGGCGTGTTCTCCATCGGCTGAACCGCGCCCAAGGAAAGGAAGACCAATCATGTCGAACGACAACGTATTTCCACAGGGCAACGCCCGTCGCATCCTCCCGGCAACGACCGTCGAGGGCGGGCAGGTTCCGTCGCGTCACACCGTCTACGGCGAACAGCACGCGATGCTGGTCGGCGGCGGCAAGCTCGATGCGATGGCCGACGAGGGCACGTACTTCGTCGCCACCAACGCAACGCTCGGCACGGCACTGACCGGCACCGCGGCCCCCACCGCGTTCTCGGCCACCGTCGCGCTGATGTCGCTGTACAACTCGTCCGCCGTCGGTAGCGGGAAGTCCATCCACCTCGACTGGCTGCTGCTCTCCCCGAAGGCGGCCGGCACGAACGGGACGAACTTCTCGTATGCGATGAGCGGCGACCGCATCAACCGCTACAGCTCGGGCGGAACGGCCATCACGCCGGTCAACCCGAACATGGGCAGCGACGCGACGTCCATCGCGACCATGTACGCCGGCGCCATCACGGCAGCGTCGGCGTCCGCCGCAGTTCGCCGCCTCAACCACGGCATCCTGCGCACGGTCATCAAGGTCATCGGCGACCAGTACCTGTTCCGGTTCGGCGATGCCTCGCCGTCGCTGGCAGGAATCCCGCTCGAAGGCACGACCCAAGCGGCGCTGTCGATTCCGTGCCCACCGGTCATCATCCCGCCCGGCAGCTCGTGGCTGTTCCACGAGATGGCCGCGTCGCAGTCCGTTGCGGCGACGTGGGAATTCTCCATGGGATGGTGGGAGCGCTAATGCTGGACGCGAATCCCGTTCGCTCTCCGGTGCCGGAGCTTCACCTGTCGCCCGTGCGATTCGTCGGCGGTACCGCCGCTGTTACGAAGGTGTACGGCGAGGGCGCGACCGTCACGTACATCGGCACGGGCCTGGTGGACGTGACGTTCTCGGAGTCCATGGGCATCTATCGCGGCCTCGCCGGGATGCCAAGCTTCGAGGCGACGACCGCCGCCGACGTGAAGGGTCACACGTGCGTTCCGGGCGTGTTCAACACGACCACGCGCACGCTGCGACTCAACATCACGAACGCGAGCGAGTCGCTGCATGACCTCGCGGCGCTGGAGTGGCTCTCCCTGGTGTTCCTGTTCCAGCGGGTGAACGCGTAAGCCATGCCCCGTCGCTTCACCCTCGAAGCGATCCGGACGGCCTGCAAGCAGCAGGTCGACTTGGAGAACCACGCCGTCATCTCAGATGCGGAGTGGGCGGGGTACATCAGTCGCGCCTACGGAGAGCTGTACACCATCGTCTTTGACGCTGGCTGGCAGTACTTCGAGTACGCGACAAACCTCACCACGGACGGCTCCAACGAGCTGACCGAGGTGAGCGACCATTTTTCGACCGTCAACCTGTCGTATCTGGCTGACGCGTCCGCCGGGCGTTACGTCGACCTTCGCGAGCTCGCTCCACAGGAGCGGTCCGCGATGTCAGGTCGCAGCGGTAGCGGCCCGGCGCGTTTCTTTGCGCACGTCGACGACAAGCTCTACCTGTACCCGACGCCGCCGACGGGGCAGGTCTATCAGCTGCGCTACACGCCGCAGCCGCCAGACGTGACGACCTTCGACGGCGACGACTGCCTCGACGTGGTCACGCCGGACGGGCACGACTTCCTCATCTGGTCCGTTGCGGTGCGCGCGATGGGCAAGACCGAGGCAGATCCAACACTCGCCATGCGCGAACGTGAAGCTGCGCGCGAACGATTCACCAACAGCGTCCGCCAGCGCTCGCAGTACTCGGCCCGGCGCGTCCAGGTCGACTACGGCGACGACGCAGAGGACGTGCGCGATTGGTGAATCCGCTGTCCATCGCACTCAAGGACGAGGACGCCGACCGCGTTCGTCGTTCGCATGCGCAGGCCATCGAGGAGCTGCAGCGCCTCCAGCCGACGTTCGTCACGGTCGAGCTCGAGGACGGCAAGCCCACGAGCGTCAAGCACGGCCGCGGCCGTATCCCGAAGTTCGTAGGCACCTCGGCTGTGCGCGGCGCTGTGTCCGCCGGCTACATCAACGAGATCCGCAGCGGCGTCGACCGCACCAAGACCGTCGTGCTCCAGGCCGACGACTACGGCGCGACCGTCACGGTCGAGGTGATGGTCCTGTGAAGAACTGGCAGACCATCCGCATCCCGCTCGGCGTTGGCCTCAACGCCAAGATGGATCCGCGCGTTGCGAGTCCGCCGGACCTCGCCGTGGCGCAGGACGTCGAGTTCGAGGAGATGGGCGGCCTGCAAACGCGCAAGCCGCTCGGCCTGTTCGGGTCCGATGTCGCCCCTGGCAGCACCTCGTTTTCCGCGTCGGACATGCGCCGCATCGTGCCGAACGGCGACGAGCTCGTGCTGTTCACCTCGACCCGGCTCTATAGCTGGGACGCCGCCAACACGGAGTGGGTCGAGCGCGCCGAGCATCCCGCCGCTGCCATCGACGAGGCGTCACGGTTCACGACGACCGCGGACCAGCTCGACGTCGAGCGCGCCGAACTGGACGGCGTCGTTATCACGACATGGAAGGCAGTATCCGGCGACGTCACGTTCAGCTACGCAGCCGCGCACGACGCGAACACGGGCGCCGTCATCATGACGCCACAGTCGTTGGGCAGCGTCGCCAACGTTCATCTGGTCGCCCTCGACACGGTCATCATGCTCTCGTACCGAGATGCGTCGGCCGTTCGCGCGCTGGCCATCGACCCCGCCGCGCCCAAGACGTCGCTAGCGGCCACTCCGACCGTGCTGCTGTCCAGCGCAGACGCCGAATTCCATGACGTTTGCCGCGTTCCCGGCGCGGACCAGGCCGCCTACGTCATCCAAGCGAACTCCGGCGCGACCTCCTATCAGGTCACCACTGTCACGGCCTCGATGACCGTCGCGTCGTCGACCAAGGCTCGCGCAGCCGCCATCGCTGGCATCGCGTGCAGCCCGGACGGCGCCACGCTGGCCGTCGCTCGCCTGACCCTGACCGGCATCGAAACGGACCTCATCACCACGAGCACGCTTGCCGACACGGCCAACATCGAGATCGCCACCGGGACAACCACGGGCGTCTCCGAGAAGTTCGGCATCGCCATCGCTGCGCGCCCCTTGCTCGATAGCGGCGCCCAGCGCTTCTACGTGCACTGGACCGACCTTGCCGGCGACGGCTCGGTTGCGGTCAGCACGAACTACATCACTACGGCCGGCGCCGTCGGTACGCAGAATCAGCTCGTCGCCGCGGTCAACCTTGTGTCGCGCGCGTTCGGATACGCCAACACCGACACGTCGAGCCACACGTACGTCTGGGTCGTGTTCAAGGAGGAGTCGACGCTCGACACCGGAGCGCAGGACTACACGTACCAGCTGCAGAACACGTACTACCTGTATCGCGACGACGGTCTGCTCATCGCCAAGGCCGTGACCAACCAGGCCAGCGGCGAGACCGACGCGCCCGGGTGGCTCGCCAGCGTGCAAGACCTTGGCAACGGCCGGTTTGCGTTCGGCGGAGGAGAGCGGCGACGCATCACCATCGGAGGCGCAGGACAGACGCGCACGAGCTACGCGGCTCGCGGTCCGCGCGAAGTGTTCGTGACGTTCGACGACAACCGCGCCCGTCGTACCGCGAGCATCGGCGAGACGCTCTACATCACCGGCGGCGAACTGAAGCAGTACGACGGCGTCAGCCTCGTGGAGGTTGGATTCCACATCACGCCGTACATGCTCGACATCACCACCGCAAGCGCGGGCGGGACCGTCGACCCAGCAGGCCCGCACGCCATCAAGATGACGCCGCGGTGGGACAACGCAAAAGGCGAGGTCGACCGCGGATCGACGTCGACCGTCGGCGTGGCCAGCAACACGCCCAGCAACGGCTACGAGATTGAGTCGCGATACCTGACCGCCACGCACAAGGACACGGCCATCATCGAAGGATGGATTACCGCCGTCGACCCGACCGCTGATTCTCCGTTCTACCTATGCACGAGCAACGACCCGGGTACGTCATTCACGGCCCCCGCGTACCTCAAGAACGACAAGACCGCGGCAACCACGCTCGAGTTCATCATCACGGAGCCGGCAGGCGGCTTCGCGCAGTTCGAGCAGAGCCCCGACAACGACGGCCTGGAGCGCATCGCTCCTCCGCCTGCGTTGCTGATCGCCGCAAGCGCTGACCGCCTGTTCCTCGCCGGCGTCCCAAACGCGCCGCACCGCGTCCTGTACTCGCGCCTTCGCGGAGAGAACGAGGTCGCGTCGTTCAACGAGGGTCTGTCCTTCACCGTCCCGGCGCTGGGCGGCGACATCACGGGCCTCGCGTTCCTGAATGAGACGCTCATCGTGTTCAAGGAGACGGCCATCTACGCCATCCCCGGCGACGGCTTCGACAACACCGGACGCGGCGCCAACTACGGGCCGCACCAGGTCGTCTCGTACGACGTCGGCTGCCGCGACACCGACTCGGTCGTCAACACGCCCGAGGGCATCGTCTTCCAGAGCAGCAAGGGCAAGTACCTGCTCAACCGCGGCTGGACGATGCAGCCCATCGGCGAGAAGGTCACCGACTACGACAGCGAGACGGTGTTGGCGGCGCATGTCGTCGGCGCGCAGCATCAGGTCAGGTTCCTCACGTCGTCGCGGATGCTCGTGTGGGACTACCGCGTGAACGAATGGCTCGAGTGGACCATCGCGAGCGGCGTGCACGCGGCGAACTGGCAGGGCGTCTACCACTACCTCGCCGCCGCTGGCCCGCTCGCCGAGCAGACCACGCACAGCGAAACCACGCACGCTCTCGACGTCGAGACGGCGTGGATCAAGCCGGGCGACATGCAGGGTGCGGTGGG
>JACCDR010739438.1_pt1 | contig 10274 bp, 10 predicted proteins | sample 7446431 | NCBI WGS metagenome assembly JACCDR01 (sample SAMN15323443, study PRJNA562643) | freshwater metagenome | isolation source: river surface water | place: USA:Blue River Watershed | collected 2017-08-17 | reverse complement strand
TCGTGACGGTCTGCAAAAGCTCAACGTGAGCCTCGAAGACATCGACGACGTGATCCCGGAAGGCAATCCGCCAACCCTCACCAACGGTCGTGACACTGTCTCGATGCTGGGTGAGCTGACCAACCTGTCTGTCGGCAAGATGCTCGAAGTGAACATCGAGTCCGAGGGCAACAAAGCTACTTTCCCGATCAACGTCCGCCTCATTTGCAGCGGTATCGGGACCAAGGAGCTGGTTCATATCTTAAGCGTCGGCAGCAAGAACATCTCCGTCAAGGAACGCTTCCACGCCTGGCGTGCTGGTCAACTGGAGTTCGTTCGCGACCTGCTGCTGTGCCAAGACCTGATCGATGCTCACAAGAAAACCTTGGCCAAAGACCCAACCGGTCTGTACGATGAGCTGCGTAAACGTCGCAAAGGCAACAGCATCTCTGCCATCTTCTCGGGTCAGCCCTCTGTCGCCACTGCATCGAACATCATCGTGATGTCCTCGACTGCGGTGAAAGACGTTGAGCGCCAGATCGGTGGTCGTCTGAAGGACTTCCGCGTTCGTGAGAAGCTCTTCCGTGAGACCTACTGCATGATCCTCTGCGTGGTCGATCCTGAGTGGGAACACGTCACCTTCTACCACCGCTCGATTGCTATCCCAACCGAGATGTCGGTGAAAGAACTGGCTGTCTCCAACAAAGGCAAAGGTCCAGACGTAGCCGAGATCCTGAAGGCTTACCAACTGGGCAACTCGCCCGCCATCTAACTCGAGGTCACCATGAAGTTACAAAAGTTTCTCGCTCTGATGTTGCCGACCTTCGAGAAGGGTCGTCTGATCGAAGAGCTGGCGGTCGTTAAGAACGAACTCAAAGAACTCACTCTGCCTCCGCTGCGTGAAGCTTCCGAGTTCTACCGCAACTCCAAGTTCAAGGGTAAGCAAACCCAGAACTACGACAAGAACTTCCTCAAGATCGCCAAGATCGAAAAGGTCAACGGCAACTACATCGTTGCGTCCTACCAAGTTCTGTCGAACATGGACGACAAGATGGAAGTCCTGGGTAAGCTGATCGATCGTGCGTTCGCCAAGGACGTGGGTTCTTCCAGCATCAGCTTCCTGCGTGCCAACATCCTCCAGTATCTGGAAGTGGCTTCGTTCGCTTCTCGTTATGCTCGTCGCCTGTTGCTGTGGACCCTGTCCGAAGAGCAATCGGAAGACGGTCCGTTCCGTGTACCGAAAGCGCTGTCCCGTGCTGAAGAGCGTTGGATCTGGGATAACCGCGACAACTTCGCGTACTGCCTCAGCATCCTCTCCATCGACGTACGCCGCATGGAAAGCTCGTTCCAGGCCATTCCTGATATGGTCGTAGCACCGGACGACGTGTCGACCGTAGAAGCCACCGTAGGCGCTACCAAGACCGATCCGTTCCACTTCGGCATCATTCCTGTGCGCCTGAACCCGATCTACTATGTCCGCATGGCGATCGCTGAGTGGCAGGTCAACCGCTACAAAGCTGCTGTGGAAGAGAAGCGTGCTCTCGAGTACCGCTTGCTCGTTCTGAAAGACGGCAGCAAAGATGCGAAGATCGAGCAGGAGATCGTCTACACGGAAGGTCGTCTGCAAAAGCTGAACAAGAAGCTCGCCGACATGGAGGAAGGTTTCAATGACTAGCCGTGTATCGGGTGACCTCTACCCACGCGGCTTCATTGCTCCCTCCGATCGTATGGACATCAGTCGCGTTAGCGGTAGTGCTGACGTTAACGCACTGTACACCGGTTTGATCGAAGGGACGGTTGACCGTAATGGTTGGACGTTCCAAAAACGAGCCCTGCGTGTAGCGATGGGTTGCTTTAGCAACTTCGCTTTGTTCCTGAACACGCAGAAGAACAATCCGTTTCTGTACGGATATAATTATGAGTTTCTGCTCGATACCCTTAAGTACATCCAAACGGGTCGTCGCCGGGTGTCTGTTCAGAACTGGTTAGCCTTGCTGACTGAGAACCCTAAACCCAGTAATGATTATAGGGAGCGTAACGCCAGCAAGGAGATTCGTGAGTTCTACCAAAAGGTAGGAACCGCCCCGAGCAAGGTGGTTTCCGAATGGATCTCCCATCCAGAAGGTCTGAACGACTTGGTGATTACCCTGTACATCATGTTTGGTGAATGGCGCAATCCTAAGGCTAAGGGCGACGACCCAATCGACCTCCGGGCCCTCTACGCGAAGTTCGTGTAAAGCCAATCTGTGTAAATGTATGTATGTTATGCACGTGTGCATTTACGCATCAACAATTGTTTATCGGAGTTACTCCACATGTCTCAATCTCTGCGTCAACTGTTCGTCTCCATGGAAGACGACACCGTCAACGAAACCGACCTGGTCGTGAGCCCGGACGATACCGTTGAGCAAGAAATCGCTGAAACCGCCGAAGCCTTCGCCGAGAGCGAGCAAGCTGGCGACGACCAAGGTGAGCTGGAAGAAATCTCCGACGGCCTGGAGTCCATCTACGTTTCGATGGAAGCCGCCATGCAGGACGGTGGTCTGAACCCTCAGGCTGCTCTGTTCATGCAACACGCCGTTGGTTCCTACACCTCTCGCCTGGGCCTGAAAGTCAGCGCCGTCACCCCGTCCCTGGAATCCTTCGGCGGTGCCTCTGGCCAAGCCGCTGCCACCACCATCTCGATGGAAGGCATCAAGGAAACCATCAAGAAGATCTGGCAGGCCATCAAGAACGCCGTGGCCAAGGCCATCGCTGCGGTCAAGAACTTCTTCGCCAAGATCTTCGGCGGCGCCAAGAAGCTGAAGACCCGCATCGAAGCTCTGAAAGGCAAGACCGGCGAAGCGGTCGACTACCAGGGCAAGAAAGTCAAGGTCACCAGCGGCGACGCCATTGCCTACAAGGGCAAGGTCGACGGCTCCAGCGTATCGCAAGGTATGGCTGTTCTGGGTGAACTGGTTCAGGAATCCTGGAGCGAGCTGGCTCCGGCTGCCGAGAAGTACTACCAGCAGATCGGTGCCGTTCTGGCCGACTCCAAAACCCAGGCTGCCCTGGAAGAGTCCGCCATCTCCAGCGCCGTCGAAGGTGCCGAGAGCATGGTCAGCCAGGTTGCCACCAAGATCACCGCCCGCTCGAAAGAAGCCTCCGGCGGCTGGTACTTCACCGGTTCGAAAGAATCGAGTGTTGCCGGTGACGACGACACCCACAACCAGATCAGCCTCCAGCGCAAGAAGCCTTCCATCAACGAAGGCACCGAAATCGACTGCCCTGGTCCGAACACCCTGCGCGACATCCTGGGTCACTGCTCGACCATCGTAGAAACCCTGCTGGCCAAGGGTACCTACATGGACAAACTGAACACCGCTCGCGAGAAGGCTGTTCAGACCACCGAGAAGTTCGTGAACGCTGCCGAAACCGGCAAGCTGGGCAAAGCCTGGTCGAACGCCATGGTCAACCGCGGTCTGCGTAAAGCGACCAAGGACCTGACCCGTCCGCTGCTGCAAGTGAACAACGCTGGCTTCAGCGCCGTTCGCGCTGCTCTGAGCCTGGTGGAGCGTTCCATCGCTGCCGCTGGCAAGAGCGAAAAGAAAGATGACAAGAAGAAAGACGGCGACAAGAAGTAATTCTTGAAGTCGACTGATTCAGTCGTCTGAGTAAAAGCCCGCTCTTCGGGGCGGGCTTTTATGTCGTCTGGAATTAGAATGAAAAAGATTTCAGATGTATATTACTCAGGTGTAACACGGGTACCAAACCTTCTAATCTCAAAGCTCTAGGGAGTTTAAACCATGGCCTTCACCATCTTCATGTACTTCATTCTCATCTTCGGGTTCTACGTCGTCCTGCGTGGAATCTATCTGTTCGAGAAGAAGAACGACAAGCGTGCTGTCAAGTTCCTGATTCTGACCTGTCCTAGCCGTTACAAGTTCACGGCTAGTACTGCGATGTTCCTGATCCTTGCTGGCTACTTCGGTATGATGGCGTTGATCCCTTTGATCGTCGTCAACTACGTTGTAGGCTGGTACCAGTTCTTCAAGGTTCGCAAGTGGGTCCGCACCTTCAAGATTGGCGTTCCACCGAACCACCCTGCTAAGTAACACCCTCCGTCAAACCTTCAACTCAAGAGAGTATGCAAATGGACCAGCAAGACCAAACCAAACAGTCGTTCTTCCAAATCGTTCCGATGGCCAACCTGATCAATGGTGTGATCTTCGACAAGCGTCTGTTGATCACCTCGTTCGACCAAGTGGTGGAAGCCATCGGTAACCACGACCCGGCCTTCGCCGCCGATCTGAAAGAGAGCAAGGGCTACACCCTGTTCCTCGATCCGATCGCCTACGATGTCCAACCCAGCCAGGACCTCGAACGGGGCAGCTACCTGCACCCGCGTCCCAGCATCAACAACATGAACTACCATTCCATGGGTATGGTACAAGTGAGCTACTTCGGCATCGCTCCGCAAGGTTCCGGTAAGGTGCTGGTGTTGCCCAGCGTGATCGCCGGACAGTTCGGGGCCAACCAACAAACCCCGATGCTGTTCGACATGGTTGTTCGTGCGCTGGGCGGTCAACCTAACGCTGCGTTCGATCGTGGCTTCGTGAACGAGTAAGCGACAGCATAAGAACACCCGCTTGTACAGGGGTGTTTTTTTTTGGTATTTTTGTACTACCTTGCCGTATCAAATGCCCTTAAAACACCGCTGTTGTCTAGGGGCTCTTTATTCCCAATATAGCCAGCCTTATAGGCTGGTCCTTATGCTGTTAGTTACGGGTATCCTATGATCTTACACTGGAGACCCGACATGCCAAACATTGTCGTTGAACTACCAGAGACGTATAACTCCATTACCCGTCCAGCTATTGTCCAGGTAGCGAAACAGCTCATTGGCATCATGAGGCTTCCTGAGGATACGGGTTTTGAGTTCTTCGGTGCAGCCGAGTCTCAGTTCCAACCAGGCTCTACGATGACGACTAACGGGATTCAGAACAAGTTCCCGTTCAATGGTCGTATCAACATCGAAGCCGACGAACAGTACATTGAAGACCGCACACTGACATCAGCAGTGAAGCGGCCTAACGTACCTTTTATTTTCTACGATCAGAAACTAGACGTTTATGTCAAACCGATCTACGTTCAATGTGAGGTCACGATTAGCTTCCGTTACCGAGCGCCTGACCGTACGATGGCTGAACGCTGGCGTGACGAGTTCCGTGTGCGTAGCTCTCAAGGGCGGGTGGAGATCCTTCACGAGTTGGATTACCACTATCCGATCCCTGATGTCGTAGCGATCATCCTGCACGAGATCTTTGAGATGCGTGAACGGGTGGAAGGTTACGGTGAGGAGTTAGGTCAGTGGGTGAAAGAACACATCACTGGTCGTGCTACTCAGTTGACCACCCAAGCAGGCACTCAGGCCATCATGGCTATTGCTGAACGTCAAGCGGGGATCGTGGGTGGCTTTAGCTTTGTGGCTCAACCTGACAAAGGGGCTAAGGCTGGTGATGGGGCTCCGTGGGAAACTGGATTCGATTACACGTTCCAGTACGACAAAGTAGTGGGTGTTCAATTCCACTACCCAGTCTGCATCCACAACCAACTGATTGACGTCAAGTACCGCAGTGAGTACTCGGTCTACGAGCTGATCAAACGAGCCCGTCGTCCTGCTAACGATCGGTACTACTACGATCAATTCACCAACCTCTACAAGGAACGCTCTCAGCCGCTCTTAGGGAATCGTATTCCCTCGTTCGATGACTGGTTGCCTGAATGGCATCATTCACGCACAGCGAGCATGCTAGACGTCCTGGTGGGCATTGGTGAGGATCGTAGTGAACTGTTCAACATCAATGAGCTGGGTGACTTTGAATTCAGTCCTGCGGCTCTGCGGTTCCTCAAGAAGGAATGGCCTTACATCAACCGTCTCTACGATTCGATCTTCCACTTCGGTCTCTACCGTTGGGGTAAGCCGATGCCTGACGGTACGGTGTTGATGGATGCGGATGGTAACCTCACCAGTTCGTTGGACCTCAACCCTCGTTACATGTACCACTTACGGTTTGGTCTGGTAACTGACCTGTCGGTACTGTCACCTGACGCCATTGATCGACTGCGTGAGGATGGGGAGTTCTGTATCGAGGTTATCGAGACCCTGTACCCCAACAAGAAACCTTTACCTCCACTGATTGGTGGTTGGTTCCCAGGCGGCTGGCTGGAAGAGCTGATCAACAAGAAGCGGGCTTCACAAATCCGTCGGATGTACACGGTAGGTGTTACCGGTATCATCGCTAAGAGAGGAAAACCCTAATGCCAATCTTAGATTCCAAACAGGGTTTGCCACCGAAGGCTAAACCGGTAGAGCCGATCACAGTGGCTCCCGAAGTGCGCAATCAGGTGGTGGACTCTCGTTACGTTCCCCAGACTGCGTTACTGACTCACGTTGAAGGTGCTAGCTGGACTGTCGACTACTACAACCAAGTACTCGACCTGGACAACGAAACCTCTGACCTGCAACTCACGCAGAAGCCAGTGTACCAGCAGTACAAGTTGATTCGTCACTTGGAACTGAAGGTTACTGCGCCTCTGTCCTACCAGCAGCAAGACGCTGACCGCAACACGGTTATCAATGGTTCCGCCACCATCTACGGTGGGACGATGCCTAACCAAGGCGACATCTTCTTAGCTGACGTGGGTGACGGTCGAGTTGGTGTGTTCACTGTAACCCGTTCTGAAAAGAAAGCGGTGTTCAAAGACGCAGTCTACGCCATTGACTACGTCATGCGGGACTACCTGACCAAACAGTACAGGGATGACCTTGCACGCAAGGTGGTAAGGGACACGACGTTTGTGCGTGACTTTATCTACTACGGTCAGAACCCAGTCATCGCTACCAGTGAGTATGAGCAAATTGGTGCCCTGAACCAGGGTTACAAAAAGATGCTCAACCTGTACTTGGTCGACTTCTACAACACCGAGTACGCTACCCTGATCGTCCCGGATCAAGTGGTAGACGGGATCGATTGTCCTACCTACGATCCGTTCTTCGTCACGGCGTTCCTGTCGACGTTGGACAACTCAGACAACAACACCATCATGAAGATCAAAGCGCTCAACACTGATCGCTCGATCCGGTACAAAGAGAACAACCTTTGGACCTGTCTGATTGCTGGTGATCCTGACATGATCGACCTGTGCTTCCAAACCGCAGGGGTGGTGTCGTATCGACAGTTCGATGAAAGTCCTCTGTTTGACGGCATTTACTACAGTGGCGTACAGCAAGTGGTGTTCCCTACGGAGCGTTCTACCCTGCGTCACGTAGATGGTCAGGTGCAGTACAACGACCCGTTGGTTCCAGGGCGTCTATTAGGCGGCCAGACGCGTTATAACGACCTACGGCGTGTGTTGGTGCAGGGAGAGATGAAAGGCTTCCATACGGCCTCTGAGGACGCTGTAGGGGTAGCTGCTTTACCTGACATCCACCAAGTCAACAAGGACGACTTCTACGTGTTGTCTCAAGCCTTCTACGAGAACACGCCCGACGGTTTCTCCAAGCTCGAGAAGTTGCTGTGGGATATGCTGCAAGGTGAAGCCATCGACAAGACCGTGTTGCTGTACTTGGTGCGCACCTCCAAGAACTGGTCTAACTTGGAACGGTTCTACTACGTTCCGATGTTGATGATCCTGATCAAGGTCAGCTTGAGGGATTACTGATGTTAGAACAAAAGCATCACACTGCTGCGTACAAGATCTTCCACTACTTCGTGGAATGTCTGATCCCACAGATGTACCTCTACTCCCAAGAGTATGTTCAGAAGTTTGGATTGTACTCCTCGGGGGACTCGGACGTCGATGCTGCCGCTTACCAGAACTTGGTGAAGGTGAACTTAACGGTTCACCAGATGGCGGGTTACGCCGAACAGGGTGCATCCATTGCTCTCGTCAACCCGGATGAATCCAAACAGATCTACGGATGGATCTTGGAACACATCAACGACTGGCAAGACGAAGTCAACCGTGACCCAGGCTTGCGTGACCAAGTGCCCGTGAATGACTTGCGGATCTTGGAAGAGTTCGCTGCCATGATCTACCCGATGGCGCGTCAGCACGTTCAGACCGAAGTCAGTACGTGTCGTCTGTTCCGCAGCCGGTATCGTCTGTCTCGTCGTGCGGTGCGTCGGGACATGCAGACTCCGGTGGAAGTCGCTACGAACATCCCGATGGAACACTCGATGATGGTAGAAGGTCTGGCTGACCAACTGATCCGTCGAGGTGCCCAGGTATGATCGAGAAAAGCACGTTAATGAATGAGGTCTCCAAGATCACCAAGGAAGGTGCGAAGGATGTTCACTACCTGTACGATGTGTGGTTCCAGTTACCCGACGGTAATACGGTTGCCCCACTGAAGTTCATGTCTGTGGATATCGTGCGAGACTTCACTCAAAGCTACGCTGACTCGATTGTGATGGAAGTGGTGTTTGGTGCTGGTACGTACACCCAAAAGCTGTTCCCTTACCGGAACAACCTAAAGGCCGTTATCCAGCGCCAGTATATCGGGGAGGTGTCTGACACCGTCTCCGCTGATGCTCAGGTGGAAACTCTCATCTACACAGCAATCTTGATGGACGTTCGCGACCACTCGAAAGAGGGTACGTCTCCATTGTTAGACTCTGTGCAGATGGGGGACTTGGGCGACATCATGAAAGTCCAGTTCCAATTGATCGACAACGTGACGGAATGGTTGCGGGGTTGTACAGTGGGCGGGGTATTCAAACAAGCGACTCCGTGGCAAGTCTTGCAAGCCATGCTTGCAGATCAATCCAACAAAATGCCGTTAGAGCGTGGTCTCAGCATTGAGGCTATCGACATGGTGCCAGCCGATAACATGGAGAAACGGGCTCACGTGGTTATTCCACATGGGACTCCGTTAGTAGCTCTGCCTAGTTACATTCAAGACAAATGTGGCGGCATCTACAACAGTGAGATCGGTTTTTACTTACACCAAGGCTCTTGGTATGTATGGCCTCTCTTCAACACCCAACGGTTCGAAGCAACCCCTAGCGGTTTGACGGTGATTAACGTCCCAGAGAACCGCTTCCCTGAGATTGAGCGTACGTTCCGTCAAACAGCTAACCAGTTGATCATCTTGGCCACTGGTGCGACTCGTTCGGTGGACGCGTCTAACGCTCGTCAAGTGGGTGAGGGTAACGGTATTCGTTTCACAGATGCTAAGGCTATCTTTGACAGCTTTGGTGAGACTGTGGATAACGTCACTACTCTCTCACGAGGGCGGAACGTTACCGAGGTGTTGTTTGAAGAAGCCAAGAATGGGTTAAACCATGTCGTACAAGCGGCTGACAAGATCTCAAGCAACTTGATGTCTGCGTTGTCTAAGATCTCTTCCCGTAAAGGCCAGCCTGTGCAGGTCAAGTGGGAAAACTCTCGTGGTAGTTTGATCTACCCAGGGATGCCAGTCCGTTATCTGTACGAAGCAGGTGGCGAAACCAAGGAGCTGTTTGGCGTGGTCACGATGACTCAAGACTACATTCACCTTAAAGGTACGGGATCGACTGCTCGACGTTATGTCAGCAATACTTCCCTGACTCTGTTCCTGGAACCAGACAAGAATGAGCAATCAAGTTAAACCGTTCTTCGTGGCTTTTGAAGGTCCTGACTTCTGCGGCAAAACCACCATGCGTAAAGAGGTGGCAAAATGGCTGCGGACACGTATCTCCAACGAAGTGGTGGAAACCCGTGAACCGGGTGGTACTCCATTGGCTGAGGAAATCCGTGAGGTCTTGCTCAAGAAGCGTGAAGAGAAGTTCCATCCTCTGGCCGAGCTGTTCGGTTTCTACAGTAGTCGCATCCAGCACACTGAAGAATTGATCAAGCCAAAGCTGGAACTCGGTGCGGTAGTCCTGAGCGACCGTTACACTGACTCGTCCTGGGCAATGCAGTGCCACGCTACCGAAGGTGTGGTACCTGTAGAGATCTTCGAGGCCGTTGAAGAACTGGCTCTGGAAGGTTTCCGTCCTGATCTGGTTGTGTTCCTGGACATTGATCCAGAGATCGCCATGAAGCGCCAGAAAGACGCTGAGCGGGCGAAAGACCGTATCGAACTCAAAGGTATGGACTACCACCGCGCAGTGCGTGAAGGCTTCCAGATGCGTCACCCACACACCACCGAACGCTCGTTGGTCCTCGATGCTGAACTCCCATGGGAAGAAAACATCGAACGTGTGAAAGAGCACCTGGAACTGTACTTCCTGTAACAGACAGCATAAAGGGAGGCCCGAAGGCCTCCC
>JACCDR010299121.1_pt1 | contig 10274 bp, 11 predicted proteins | sample 7446431 | NCBI WGS metagenome assembly JACCDR01 (sample SAMN15323443, study PRJNA562643) | freshwater metagenome | isolation source: river surface water | place: USA:Blue River Watershed | collected 2017-08-17 | reverse complement strand
TGGGAATCGGATTTAAAAAACGAAGAAAAAGTAAAACAAATATTAGACAATAACTCAAAATATATACCTCCTATTCAAATAGACGACAACTATATAGAATATGAAAAAAATATTTTATCAAAAATAAGCAGTGTCATTAAACCTAAAAAAATTAAAGTTTCGAAGAAAAAATATAATTGTAATCAATGTAATAAGCCAATTTGTAAACCTAAAAATAGTGGTATGTGCGTAGAATGTTACTTAGCAAATAACATGCATAGAAAATTTAATATAGAAAAGGAAACGTTAGTGGATCTTATAAACAAAAATACTTATAGAGAATTAGGTAAAATGTTTAACGTCAGCGATCAGGCAATTAAAAAAAGAGCCTTAAGAATGGGGATTATATTAAAACCTCGCAAAAGATTAAACCAAGAGGGAGTCTAGCATAGAAGATTATGCACCGAGTTGAAGCCTCGGCAATACTGGAGCGTTACCAGTGGCTCCCACCACTTTTTGTTTGTTATCTAGAAATAGTCCTGATGGAGGATTTGAGAGCTTGGAGTTGTCCGCATGAATCATTCGAAAGTTCATGTAAAAGGGAGCGTGGTACCGACCTAATTAATCGGCAAATGACAACATAACAAACAAAATTCTTTATGGACATGTAGCTCAGTGGTAGAGCAAACGCCTGATAAGTGTTAGGTCGATGGTTCAATTCCATCTATGTCCACCAAAAAAGCGCAAGCAACTATAGAGGATGAATAAGCTTCTAACATACTCTCAGTCCAACAATACGGGGTCTAGGGACGAAAGGGATGGTTTCAATACAGATAACCCCGTTGACGGTCTATGCGCTTTAATCATGGCAATAACAAATCGGCCTTATAGGATGTTAGTTTATCTTCATAACAGGAGAGTTTGCTAAAAATATAAAACACGAATGCCGATTAGGATTACATTTTATGGAAAAACAAACATCTTAATCATTTTTGTCGTGTTACATGGATCACAAGCATTAAAGTGATGCAATTGGCTTTTAACCAATGGAACTATGAGCGTTACATAGGTGGTCTACCAAAACGTTAGGACGAGTATAAAAAGAACATAGCATGCCCCGTCATAGGGGACCGTAGCATATAGAATTAATGCAACCACATAGAATGGGTAGAAAGTCTGACAAAAAGTCCGAAAGATGTCGGTGATGCATCTTAAAAAATAACATCATGGGTTATCCGATTGCGGATTGTTAAATGGTCATCCTCGCAAAACCATTATTTTATGAGCAAAGAAATATGAGTGAAAAACTAGTAACTCATATCGGTTGTCTGCTGCGGTATTGTTGCAACTCCGCAGATGCGTTTGGTTCGACTCCAAACTTGCTCAGCCAATTTGCGTTTTTTACATGGTAACCTGTAGGAGGTAAGTCAGAGAAGGGTGTTCATCTCTGAGACAACATTTTTAAGCATGTAGAAGGACGAGTGGTAATTTTATGTCTCAGTAGACCCATGATAAGTCAACGAAAGTAAATAGTTGTGGGGAAGAGACTACCAAGAAATTACAGAGGTCTTCGATTATCGAAAATGTCGCGCTGAAAATATATATGGGGATTTCTGACCCCCAAGCAATAATGGTTGGTTGCCAATATTGTCAAGTATTAGTAGGAGACTCGCGGAGTAATAAGATAGTATTTTCTCATGCTTGTATTTCTAGTTGTAAGGAAAAGGGGGCGCAATGTCCCTTGAGTGACGATGGCAGAACGCCCCAATTTAGTGGGGAGGATCCAGTTCGATTCTGGTTAAAAATCTTACAATTATAAAAGTGGAACGACTAATCGCCACGATAAATTTGATAGGAGTCCGGTAGAAGGGGCCTTCCAGGGCTGGAAACGCCGTAAGTCCTTCTAAACATCAGTCTGGAGCTAGGTCTAGATTAGCGGTGCGTTTGGGGCGCAATGTTCGCAGGTGCGATTCCTGTCAGACTGACCATTTTTTTTGTTATCATCAGACCGTGGGATAAAAGAAGTCTAATAGTTTTGGAAGCTATGGGAGCAGGAGCGTTACCTGCCGGTCTGACCACATTTTCAGTTTCATGCCCGTGTCGTTCAACGGAAGGACGTAACGCTACGAACGTTAAGACCGAAGTTCAATTCTTCGCATGGGTGCCATTTTTAGTTTCAGTTTCATCTGGCCTTGGTGTTTAACAGGAGCACAATACGTTTGGGTCGTAAGAGTGTGAGTGCAATTCTCGCAGGTCAGACCATTTTATGATATAATAGTGTATGAAGAAAAGAAAATACACTAAAGAGATAATGACTTCTCTAGTTAGAGAAACTACATCGGTTCGCCAAATTATTCAGAAATTGAATCTTGGTCAAACTGGTGGTAATTATGCTAACTTTAGAAAGTTAATAAGATTCTATGAATTAGATACGTCTCATTTTACAGGACCAGCTTGGAATAAAGGTTTAACTAAGAAAACAAGTGACTCAATTAAAAAGTCATCTAATAATAAAAGACTATCAAATGAAATAGTATTTTCCGAAAATGCACCTCCTTCTATTTGCGGGAAAGCATTGAAAGAAAGATTGATCGAAATTGGTAGGGAATATTGCTGCGAAAAATGTAGCAACAAAGGCGTTTGGTTAGGTGAAGAACTTACTTTGCAAGTAGACCATATTAATGGAATCAACAACGATAATAGACCAGAAAATTTAAGATTCTTATGTCCTAACTGTCACACTCAAACAGTTACATGGGGAAATAAGAAGCGACATGCCAGCGTAGCCCAATTGGAAGAGGCAATACATTGAGGGTGTATAGAGTGTGAGTTCGAATCTCACCGCTGGTACCAATTCACGTAGTTTTAAAAGGAGTAAACAAGGGATGTCTTCATTGAACAATATGATTTCTAATTTATCGAAAGTTATTCAGTCACCAGCCAATCTTATTCAAGATGACGGTGGTGCAGGTATAAAAGTGTGGAAAATAGTATTCCCAGAGGTAACAGTTACCTGTAAGAGAATATATAGAGATATGCAGAAAGAAGGTTGGGGAGAAAATACTTTAAACTATCAACTCATCCACAGTTACTCAGAATTAAACCATAACAAAATTGACAGTGAGTTTAGTAGAGAAAATGAGCATTTAATAAACTATCTGGCAAGAAAATACGGAAGAAAATTTTAGCGAATTAGACAATCACAAGGGACTACAAACTTTGAGGAAAGTCGGGGCACCAAGTCATTCAATTGACGACTCATACCGGATAACGACCGGCTCTTACCCATCAGTGTAAGAGAGAAAAGGGCAGTAAGAAATATACTACCGATGGCTTTCGTAAGGAAGATCAGGTAAAGGGTTGAAAATACGGCTTAAGAAACCGTGCTTTGTATGGTAACATACATCGGATGTAACCTCTATGTGGTGCAAGGCAGTAATTGCCGCTTGAACCTAACAGTGATGTTAGGTCTAGACAAATGATTGTCCGCGACAGAACCCCGCTTATCGATTTGCTATACTGATATTTTAAGGGCATCAGCACTGATGTGCGAATCTTGCTTCGAACGAGATATGGCAGGGGTAAGAACCCTGGATGCCTTCCATTATTCAACAGAGGGTAGCTTAGATCACGTCTTACTAGGAGTTCGTCTGAGTAATTAACAGATTGAATCTAGGACATCATAGCGATATGGATGTAGTTATGAAAATAACTAATGGCCAGAAACTTGACGGAGAGTAAAGCTCTAGCACTACGCATGCAGATCGTTGGTGAAAATCCAACCCCTTTGACCATCATTCAGACGTTGTAGCGATTTATCTCTATAATGAAAAAGCCTTAGTTATCCGAACTCTAGGGTCTGAAAGTTTATGTTTCTTGTACGCGAGCAGACCAATTTATAAATACCTCTGAGGTGTACATTGATAAGCAGAATAACTAAGTATTTTATTGAAGCAGATGTTATTAAAGGTGGATTATCTGATAATAAAACACTACAGGATATTGCTAATCATCACAAAGTATCACTAGATTCTATTTCTAAGCAAGTTAAAAAAGGCATCCCAGTAGAAAAAGAACATACTAATAGCGATGAAAAAGCTTTAGAAATTGTTAAAGACCATTTATGGGAAATGCCAAATTATTATGATAAATTGGAAACCATAGAAAAGAAATAGTAAAAAAAGAAAGGTAATATGATCTATTACAAATTCGGATTGAAGTCAACTCCTGACGAAGAAAAGGAGTTGATGTCTAAGCGTTTTGATACTCTTGAAGAGTTAAAAACAACAGTAGATAGACTTCAAGGTAGAAATCCTACCTGGATATTCAAACTTTACAAAGAAAACCGTGGTAGAACCACAGAAATAAAGGAAAAATAAAATGAATGCATAGCAGACTCAATTACTTGCTGAGATGAAGTCATGTCAGCAAAATGAACATCAAACCATTTACGATCATGGAATGTCAGTGCTCTATCATTTTGAGCAACTTTATTCCTACATCATCGATGACTACGAACCTCATAAAGACATCCTCAAGGGATTCAAACTCCCCAACTGGTTTAACCAGTACAAGGATCGCTTTATAGAAAAGTTGGCTCCAACATGGATCTGGTATGACTACCTTATCTTCCATGATTGCGGTAAGCCAAGATGCATGGAGATAGACGCAGAGGGAAAAAGACACTTTCCTTGTCATGCAAAAGTTTCAGCAGATTTGTGGCGCTCAACTGATGGAGACGAACAAACCGCTAGATTGATCGAAATGGATATGGACATTCACACTCTTAAGAGTGAAGGTATAGAAGAGTTTGCATCCAGACCAGAAGCAATAACTTTGCTCATCGCAGGTTTAGCAGAAATTCATAGTAATGCTAAAATGTTTGGTGGTATCGAATCGACTTCATTCAAGATCAAGTGGAAGAACATTGATAAGAAAGGTCAGAAGATTTGTGATATAATATTCGGAGACAAAGGAATTACCAATGAAGCCACTAAATGATAATGTTGTAGTTGAACGCTTAGTAGAATCAGAAAAGTCTCCTGGTGGAATTTACGTTCCAGATGCAGCGAAAGAAAAGCCTGTAAAAGGTAAGGTTGTTGCTGTAGGTCCAGGAAAGTTACTTGAAAATGGTAATAGATCACCACTTGACGTAAAAGTCGGAGATACTGTCGTATTCGGCAAATATGGCGGTTTAGAAGTTGATGTTGAAGGTAAGAAATATCTTGTAATGAAAGAGACTGACTTACTAGTGAAGTTATAAATAATCGGGACGTAACAGTCCCAAATGCGGGTGTAGTACAATGGTAGTACACGACGTTGCCATCGTTGAGGCGAGGGTTCGATTCCCTCTACCCGCTCCAAATTTTCACATAGACGCAGGAACCTAACTAGGGTGGTCCTGGGTCGGTTTGCAAAACCGATAGTAAGCGGATCGTAACCGCTCTGCGTCTCCAAATTTATGAAAGAGAAAATGAAACCTGATTGTGAGTTTATTTTAAATTGGGCAAAAAAGATAAAAGCAATAAACCATTTGGGTGGAAAGTGCCGATCCTGTGGAATATCTGATGTTAGAATTATAGAATTTCATCACGAAAATGACGATAAAGAGGTTACTGTTAGCGCCTTAAAAACATATAAATGGTCAAAATACTTAAAAGAAGTAGAAAAATGCATTTTGCTGTGCAGAAGATGTCACACTGTTCACCATGGTACTGGCGAAGTAAAAGATAATCGTTGGAGAAAAACTAAAGAAATCTTACTGAATTCTATAGGAACAAGCAAATGTACCGAATGTAGTTGGGATGGTCATCAGAGTGGTCTTGATTTTCATCATGTCAATAGTGATGAAAAAGAATTTTCTCTTTCAAGGATACCTAGATTATATTCTAGTAATGATATTAGTAAAGAAATTGCCAATGAACTTAACAAGTGCAAAGTTTTGTGTTGTAATTGTCATCAAGTAAAGCATATAACAAATAGATTCGATAAATTAATGGATAAAATATATGACAAAGTTGATAAACTAAAGTAAGAAAATTATCATAAGCCCAGATCGTTCAACGTATAGGACCGCTCTTTCCTAAAGAGCAGATAGCGGTTAGATTCCGCTTCTGGGTGCCAAGGTTTCTATTGACTCCTAAGTTGTTTTTAGTATAATGCTTTATACTGGAGTATTTTATATGAGAAGGTCTAAAATTTCTGAGATATCAAAAGAAGAATTACAAAAATTATTTGATACTTTACCAAGTTACAGACAAATTATGTTGACTATGGGATATAGTAACACTGCTGGACATTCGGGTGTCCTTTTACAAGAAAGAGCCAAAAAAGAAATAGATTTAACTATTTTTAATTCGGGTGTTCATAGAAAATCTATTTTAGAAATGAAAAAGATGGATTTTAATGAAATGTTCAAAGAAAATTCTAAAGTTCACTACGGTGTAGTAAAAAGAAGAGTTTTGCGAGATAAATTGATTCCATATTGCTGCACAGTGTGTAGTAATCCTGGTTTCTGGAATGGTAAAAAATTATCACTTCAACTAGATCATATAAATGGAAATAACACAGATCATAGATTAGAAAATTTAAGATTTCTATGTGCAAATTGTCATTCACAAACTGAAAACTTTGCAGGTAGAAATAAGTTAGAAAATAAATCGTCAATTGGTGTAACGGTAGCGCATCTCTCTCATAAGGAGATGGAGTAAGTTCAATTCTTACATTGACGACCATATAGTCCTTTCATCTAACGGTAGGATATCAGATTCTGACTCTGATCATGCTGGTTCGAATCCAGCGAGGACTACCATTTTGTTTCTTAGAATTCACGCTGTCATAGTATAATGGAATTACAATTCTTTGGTATGGAATAAATGGAAGTTCGATTCTTCCTGACAGCACCACTTTTAAAATTCACGCTGCTTTAGCTCATTCAGTAGAGCAATGCATTAGTAATGCATAGGTGGTCTGGGCAGAGCAGACAAGCAGCACCAATTTTAAAGTTAGTAGTATAGTTGCTTATGTGTATCCTATGTTGTTTCTTTCTTGAACACTCCGTATGCAGGAGACTATAAACATCCGAGGTGGACCCTCTAGCAGGCAATGCTGGTAGCGACCGTAGATCAAATATCGGACAAGCGGAAAGATATATTACTAACTTTAATTCTTACAAGAGGGATGAAACGCCCTCGGCCACGGCGCGCCTCTATCTGTCGCAAGACTGACGACTAATCGAAAACGATCCTCATAATTTGGTACCAAGTTATGTTGATATAATTAGAAGTGATCGGTAAGCTTAAACCTGCCGTGTTCTTTTCTACTACCTTGGTGAAAATTAGTATCTACCAGAAATATATAAAAATGCTTTTATAAGACATACAATCGCAGGCTGTGGGTAAGCCAGGAAGCCTCCAAAACTTCCGTTTTTTAGAGTTCGATTCTCTACGATTGTGCCAGTTACAGTCGGCCAGTAAACTGTATTAAACACTGGTTGGTTCTCTCCTTGTGGGAGTAAAAGGGATATCCTATAAAAACCCTACTTTGGATTGCAGGCTTTAATAGTGAGGCACCTGTCTTTTAAACAGGGGACTCGGGGCAGTACCGAGGGGATCCACCATTTTCTTTATGCTCGCAAAGCCTAGATACCGAGGCGCTACATTTGTACCGTAGACAGTGGCGTGGAAGTCGTCATGTGAGCACCAATTTCTCTAAATGCGTAAAGGATTACATTAAAACAAGCAGCGAATGGTGGTGCGAATCCATCCTAGTAAGTAATTACTAGTAGTTCAAGAGTAGAACAGCAGCACAAGCCAAGTCTTTTATATTTTTGTTAGAGAATTATGCCGGTTTAGTCCAACGGAAGGAGACAACACGCTTAGAACGTGTACAGTATGGGTTCGAATCCCTTAGCCGGTACCATTTATGATTTGTTCAAGCATCTGGGATGATGCTCCTACCAAGGTAAGGGAAGAAAGTAATGCAGCATTTTCTAGATAAACTGCATGAGGATATTCTAAGAACGGGTATATAAACCTGTGAGTCGGTTCGAATCCGAAGACAAATCGCTTTTTAAGGGGGATGTAGTTTAAGATATGTCACTACTCTGGAATGACCGCATTGCTAACGGAAACTACAGAGCAAAGGCGACCAGAATTGAGCCTGCTCCACCTACATATGCAAAAACGTTCGTGAATTACGCACTTACGATGTTGGTTAGAATCCAACCGTCTCCGCCATTTTAATGCTACTTTAATACAGTGGTAGTATGCTGCCTTCGTATCGCAGACACGCAAGTTCGACTCTTGCAAGTAGCTCCACACAGAAAGGAACAACATGAGCACTACATTTATTCTATAAATAATAAAGAGGTCATTTTCAATGAGTAATTCTAAAACTTCCCAAGGGTTGACAATAGCTCATCCGGTTAACATTAATACCAATACTTTTATAATAAGTTTATATAAAGCATGGAATATATGTAATAAGATGGATAAAGAGGGTACTAGCAAAAGTAAAATTGGTTTAGCATTTTATCAAGCACTATCGGAGTTTTTTAGTAAAAAGTAATTCTTATGGTGATATTGGTGTAGTGGCCTGCACATCGCTCTGTGGCAGCGAGGGTACCAGATCGATACTGGTATATCACCCCATTTTATTGGGTTATAGTGTTTAATAGTTTAGCACGAGAGACTGTGGCCCTCTTAGTGACAGTGCAAATCTGTCTAACCCAACCAATTTTGTTTTCCTCTTTCAGTGGAAAGAAGGTTTCATAACCATTTAGGGGTTATGTGTAAAGTTCTTCCCTCCAGACAGTTACCCCATCTAAAAGGATACGACTTGGAAGAATCGACGGCCATTTCAGAAATGCGAATGCCGTTAAGGAATACAACGACGGATCTAAGGTAGGCAATATCAGTAATGACGAAGCCGAATGCACTAAAGCATGAAACTGAGAATTCCTAGCAATAGGATGAATCGACGTAGCTCAATGACGTAAGCGTAACAGCCACGTTAATAGAAACCATAAAAAACTTCTTTAGCAATTTTTGTCGCATCATAATGGTCACTAGTTTAGTGGTAAAACGTCTGTCTGACTTACAGAAGACTGAAAGTTCGATTCTTTCGTGACCAACCAAAATTGATTTTTTTTACTTCAATATAAAGTTTCAAAACTTAGCGAAATAAATGCTTTTAAGTTCTTCATCGGTAAGACGTACTTCTAAGCCTGATTGTGGTTCAATAAACATCAAACTCATATCGTCAAGAACAATGCAGTTAATTGCATGTTTTTCATAAATGTACCAAGGAACATTTAATGGTTTATTGGCTATAGTCATATTTAATACACTGGATTTTTGTTGGTAGTGAATTTCTGCTACCGCCATTGATTCCATTGTTTTATTGATGACAACTCTCATGTAAAATGCATGTGCATAGCTGGAGAAAAATCGGCTAAAATCATCACAATCGAATTTGTCACTATATGGAATTAAATTAACAGTTCTATACATTGGAAGTAGTTTCGTAACGACAAATTCTCGTGAAGGAAGCCAGTAAGAATTGTCACATATTATGAGTTGTTTATCGTTAAGTTGTTTGAATTTGTACTCTAATTCAATTGATATTAGTCCGTCTTTTGGAGCAAGAATGTTAAGATTTTCACCGTCATCTGTTTTGTACTTACGGATCATTAATGGTTTAACTATGTTTTCTGGTTCAGAATAGAGACTGAGTTTTTCTTGTGTTTTGAGTAATTCTATCGATATTTCAAAATTAATATTACTAAGTTCTTTTTCTCGCTGAGTAACACAACCAGTGAGAGTAAGCATAAGGAGCAGAAGTATGTATTTCATTGTGGCTCTCCATTTAATATAATTATAACAGAAAGTTAAATTGTGGCTAGTGCTATAATGGTAATAGATTAGATAAATAGTTTTAGATGCTTTCATAGGAGAAATCTCCATGGCTAGAAAAAAGAAAATGCAAGTTGAAAAATCATTAAGTGATCCTATTTTATGTTATAGTGAAGGATCAAGTATGAGTGTTGAGGATAATTGGAATCAAATTACTTTATCTCTTGCTAGTAATGGTGGATATACGATTAATTCTGGTAAGAAATATATTCTTAATGTTTTTTTAAAAGAAACAATCGAAGGGAAGCAAGTTACAAATATTAAGTCTTTTTTAGTTACCAAGCAAGAGTTGAATGATTTAGAAGCAGATTCTAAGGAATTCAGCGATGAGATAGAGAAGATGCTCGCGGCTAGGGATAAAGAAGAAAGTAGCAAATCTAC
>JACCDR011838670.1_pt1 | contig 10275 bp, 7 predicted proteins | sample 7446431 | NCBI WGS metagenome assembly JACCDR01 (sample SAMN15323443, study PRJNA562643) | freshwater metagenome | isolation source: river surface water | place: USA:Blue River Watershed | collected 2017-08-17 | reverse complement strand
GAACACCACGAGCTGCTCGCGCAGGGCCTGCAGCGCCGGCGTGGTCTCGCGGGGGTAGCCGTAGAGCTGCCAGAACGCGCGCGACTGCGACTCGCCGATCACCCAGACCACGTCGAGTGGCGGACTGGCCGCTCCGCGCGGGGCCGGCGGCGTGGCCTGGTCCACCGTCTGCACGTGCAGGCGGTGGTGCTGCAGGCCTTCACGCAGGGCCATGGCCCGTTGCAGCAGCCCGGGGCCGGCTGCCGGCAGGACCAGGGCCAGCAGCGCGATCGCCAGCACCGGCGACCGCGCCAGCGGTGTGGGTGCCGCCGGGCCGCGGCGAAGGCCGGCCATGGCCAGGCCCAGCGTGCCCGCCAGGGCCAGCAGGTTGACCAGCCAGCCCGGCGTGACGAGGTGCAGGACGAAGTGCCCGGCCTCCGACGGTGCCGTCTGGGCCAGGGTGGAACTGGACTCGGCGCTCAGGACGCCGAAGATGCGCTCGTAGGCTCCCCACAGCGACACCACTGCCAGGAGTGCCAGGCTCCCAAAGGCCAGCGCCGGACGCGCGGCCACCAGCCCGAGGGCAAGCCCGCACACCGCGCCCAGCGGCCACAGGTCGGACGGCAGCAGCAGCACGCCCGCCAGCGCCAGCGCCAGCATCGGCAACACGGTGGGCATGCGGCGCGACAGCATCACGGTCACCAGTGCCAGCACGGCGAGCCAGGCCAGCGCCAGACGGACCGCCTGCACCGGGTTCATCGACTCCGGCACCAGCGCGTGACGGTGCCAGTTGAGGACCAGCAGCCCCAGCACCACCATCCAGGCAGCCCAGAGCAGCCCGCGCACCGTGGGGTGGGGCGTGCGGAGCCGGGTCAGCGGGAACCTGGGCATGCGCGGCGGAGGCTGGGGCCCAGGGCGTTCAGGGCTGCCGGGCGCCGACGCGGAAGCCGTACTCGGCTTCGATGACCTGTTCGATGGGCCGGCCGCTGGCTGCCGCCCGGCCTTCGAGTTCGTTCACCTTGAGGTCGACCAGGAAGCGGTACCAGAAGCCCTGCATGAAATGGAACACCAGGCCGGCCTGGCCGTCCAGGAAGCCCAGCTGGCCGACATAGCGCCACACGAAGTACAGCGCCGCGCGCACGCCGGTGGGCAGGCGGGCGTACACCTTCTCCTTGAGCCAGCGCTTGCGGCTGGCCTGCGAGCCCTCGTCCATCGACACGCGCGGCGTGTGGGCCTCGAAACCGTGGCGCATGTTCAGCAGGTCGATCGCTTCGCGGGTGGCGTAGTTGTTGTGCTTGCCGATCCACCACCCGATGTTGTTGAGGTTCTCGTCCACGAGCTCGCCCTCCAGCCGCTCGGTGCGGCCACTGCTCAGGGCGATGTGCTCGTCCATCCAGCGCTCCTCGCAGCGGCCGGCGCCACGCCGGAACAGGCGCAGCATGTACAGGCTGCCGCAACCGCCATGGCGAATGGCGCGGCCCATGAAGACCATGATGCGGTTGACGTAGAACCCGGTCACCTCGGCGGGCACCTCGGATTCCAGGACGCGGCGCCGCAACGAGGCGCGCAGCGGTTCGCTGAGGTACTCGTCGGCGTCGATGCGCAGGCACCAGTCGCCCCGGATGCCGCCGTGGTCGAGCCCCCAGTTCAACTGGCTGGAATAGTTGCGCCAGGGGTTGTGGTGCACCTCGGCACCCCACTCGCGGCACAGGGCGACGGTGTTGTCGGTGGAACCCGAGTCCACCACCACCACCTGGTCGACCACACCGGCCAGGCTGCGCAGGCAGCGGGCGATGTGCTTCTCTTCGTTGGCGGTGAGGATGAGGGCGGTGATGCGGTTGCGCATGGTGGCGGCCACGGTGGGGCGGTCAGGCCGGCTGTGGGTGCGGGCCAGGGGTGGGCACGGCCGCGCGGGCAGGGCTGCGGCGCGCGCGCGGCTGCGAGGCGAAGAGCTGGAAGGCCGCCAGCAGCACCGGCACGCCGACGTTGCCCAGGTACACCAGGCCCATCGTCAGGCCCAGCACCAGACAGGCCCCCGCCAGCGCGCGTGCCTGCGGGGGCCTGCGGCCGCGGAAGACGAGCGCCCGCAGGGCCAGCAGCAGCAGCAGGGCCACCGGCAGCCAGCCCCAGGCCATGGCCAGCCGCAGCCACATGGCGTGGAAGTGGAAGGGGAAGATCCCGTCGATGTCGAGCTTCTCCTGCTGCTCGGTCCACAGCTGCATCAGGAAGCGGGGCACGTCGACTTCGATGCCCGAACCGGGTGCCGCCACCAGCGCCGTGGCGGACAGGTTGGCCGCCAGGTGCTCGATGCCCACGAACCACATCCAGTAGCGGTCCATGCTCTCCAGCGCACCGATCTCCAGGTCGCGGATCACGAAGGACAGGACGGCAGCACCCAGGGCGGCGCCCACCATCAGGGTGCGCAGCGTCAACGGCACGGTGCTGGCGAACACCAGCACCACACAGGCTGCGAGCAGGCTGGTGCGCGAGAACGTCGCCAGCAGCCCCAGGAAGATGAGCGGCCCGTAGCGGCGCGCGAGGTCACGCCGCCCGAGCGCGAACACCAGCGACAGGCACAGCAGCGCGGCGTCGTAGTTCACCTCGCCCGAGCCGATGGGGCGCTCCAGGCCGCCGGCCATCAGCGAGCGCACCAGCAACTCGCCCACCAGCAGCACCGAGAGCCAGCCGCCCATGCGGCAGAACGCCTGGGCCGATGGCGATCCGTACGCTCGAAGCAACAACAGTGCGACCAGGAGATAGAAGACGGGCTTGATCTCCATCGCGCCGGTCACCGCGGGTGCCTGCCCGCTGAGGACGCCTGTCGCGATCCACAGCGCCAGCCCTGCCGCCAAGGCGAACAAGGGCAGCAGCTTCGGCCGGGCACCCACGGGCCGCGCGGGCCCTTGCACGACGGCAACGAACGCCAGTGCGAGCCAGGTCAGGTCAATCCAGTTGCGCCACAGATCCATGTCGAGCGCCATGGCGAGCATGCTGGACAACGGGAACCACACATAGCAAAGGCCCAACACGAGCCAGCTCAACACCAGGCCTTCTTCGCGGACAGCCTGGGGCGCTGGAGCCGACCGCGGGCGGTCAGGCTGACGCTTCGGGTCGCCCACGTGCAAGCGCGACATCAGGCCGGCCCTGCTGTCCGGCCGACGGCATAGATCTGATCACCCTGGCCGACCGCCGCGCCAAACCGGCCAACCGCGCTTGCGAGGTTCTTGCCCAGCAGGCGAACAGGACTCCAAGATGCGGCGAAGCCGTGATGCAGCGTCGTCCTCTGCAGATGAACATCGGCGAGGCCGCAGCGGGCCATGAATCGATCCAAGGCGTCCCGGTCAAAGTGCCAGAAGTGTTCCTTGGGTTGCCATCCGTACCAGAGCCAGGGAAGCGTTCGAGGCAACAGGCCGTCGTAGGCCGCCTGCGCAACCAGGACCAGCCCGCCTGGCCGCAGGCGCTCGGTGAACGAACGCAGAAACGCCTCGGGCTCTGGAACATGCTCGAGTACCGCACTGAAGACGACAACGTCGAAGGTCTTCAGGTCCGGCCTGATGTGCCCCAGTTCGGCGAGATCGACAGCCAGCGGAACGCCAGCCGCCTGAGCCAGACCCACGTTGTGGCGGTTGAGCTCGACGCCAACAGCGTCCATCCCTCGCAGCCTCGCTTGTTCAACCAGCCAGCCGCGTCCGGCACCGACGTCCAGCAGTCGAACAGCACCCGCGCCAACACCGATGTCCTGGAGTCGAGTGGCCAGGAAGTCCAGCAAGTCATTCGCGAAGCCACGGTACAGCTGCTTCTGCCGATCGAAACGGTCTTCGTAGTGCGTGGGGCCCGAGTAGTAGGAAGTGTCTGCATCAGGCGGTGGGAACGTGGCGGCGATCGAGCACCGTCGACACTTGACGATGTCGCAACCGCGCCCGAAAAGCGCCCGGGGAAGTCGGGTGACCTGTAGACCAACGTCCTGCGAACCGCACATCGCGCAGTGACGGGCGCCGAGCTTGTTCAAGCGGATCTCCTTGACTCGTAGGGACTGACGCCCAGGACGCGCCGGCATCGCCAGTGGCAGCCATAGACGAATGCCACGTAGCTCAGCCCGAAGGCGGCGCCGAGCCCTCCGAGACCGGTGGTGGGCACCGCCACCCCGGACACCACGACAGTCATCGCAGCACTCACGCCCGCAATGGCGAGCAGGTCCCTGAACCGGCCAGCGCTCGCCAGCAGAACGGGCCCAAACCCAAACAAACTGCCCAAGACATGACCCGCACCGAGGGTCAGGAAGGCATGGAAGCTGCCGGCGGCATCCAGATGAAACCAACGGCCCAGGATCCCCATCTCGTGGGCCGCGGCGAGCACCCCCCAGATCAACACCCCTGCGGCGGCCGCCAACAGCGAAAGGGTCCGGACGGATCGCGCGACCGCATCCAACTCGCCTCGCGCCAACTGGGCGGCAAAACGGCCGGCATAGGCACCGGCCAACAGGATGCCCAGCAGCGAGCAGAAGCGGGCCAAGTATGCAGCGGTCCCATAAGAGCCCGCTGCCTCGACACCGTGCCAAAGGCTCGCCCACCAGATGTCCGACTGCCCAATGACGAAGGTGAGCAAGGTGTTCGCGGTCACCAGTGCGCCCGAGCGCCAGACGCCTTCCTGCGGCGCGCTCAGGCTGGCTGACGTATCGGCCAGTTGCAGCGGGTCATGGCGGCTTCGGTCCAGCAGGTAGCTGGCCAGCAACCATCCGCTGCAGGCCAGCGAGGCCAGTGCCAGGGCCAGCAGGATGAGGGTCAGGTCCAGCTGCGACGATGCGAGGTTGTGCACCACGATGACGATCAGCAAGGCGCCGGCCAGGACCGCAGCACCGCCGGCTGCCGCGGAGTTGCTGGTCAGCCCAGCGGTCCACATGTTCGATACCGCTTTGGCCTCTTCCGCCATGAGCGCCTGCCAGGTCGAGCCGATGGTCCACACGCACCAAGCGGTCAACACTCCGTAGTGCAGCTCTCCCTGCAGGAACAGGACGCCAGTTGCCACGGCGGTGCTGACCAGGGTCATGCAAAGCAGCACCCGGACACCGGTGGTGAAGTTGGCGTGATGGGTGGAAGAGCGGGAGGCGGTGCCCAGCCTGCCGCTGCGATACAGCAACACCTGGGGTTGACCAAAACTGCCGAGGATCACGACGAATGCTGCAAGGTTCGAAAGCAGCAACAAGCGCCCGTAGTCACTGGGGGGCAAACCCGAGCCGGCCAGCGCGATGAGCGCAGTCCAGGAGACGATGGCCAGCGCCTTGCCGACGGCGAGGGCGAGGACTGACGTGATCGGCGAAACCGACCTCGGCCGCCCGATCACTTCTTGATCAGTGGAAGGTCGTATCCGGCCCCACATTGTCAGCGGCGTCCGAACGGGACGGCCCTTCGCAGGCGGGCGATCGAATCCGACTGCGACGGATCTGCAAGCGTTCGTTCCCACGCTCTGCGTCCGATCAAGACCAGCATCGCCAGCGCCAGACCCGCCAGCAACGCCCCCAGCACCAGCACGCGCCGTCTCGGCTTGCTGCGCTTCTCGGGGGGCTTGGCGGCGTCCACGACCTGGATCAGGGCGCCCTCTCGTGCCTCGTCGGTGCGAGCCGCCTCGTACTGACGCGAGAACAGCTCGAACAGCGACTCCTGGTACTTGTACTCGCGGAACCTGGCGATGTACTGCGCGTCGCCCTGGCTGCCGTCCTGGGCCTCCAGCTTGGCCAGGTTGGCCCGCAAGGCGGCCAGCTGCGCCAGCTGCCGTTGCACCTCCGGTGCGTTCTCGGCCAGTGCGTTGCGCAGCGACACGAGCCGCACCTCGGCAGCCGTGACTTCTGCCCGGGCCCGTGCGTAGCTTTCGGCCGCCAGGCGCGGTTCGGCGCGCAGGGCACCGCCAGAGAACCCGCTGCTCTGCAGGTCGCGCTGGGCACGGGTGAGGTCGTCGCGCGCCTTGGTCAGGCGGGTCTCGAAGAACACGCGCCGCTGCTGCGCCTCGGTGAGTGCCAGTTGCGCGGTCACGCGGCGCAGCTCGGCCGCATAGGCGTTGGCCAGGTCGGCCGCGCGTTGCGGGTCTTCGTCCTCAACGTCGATGGAGATCAGGCCGTCCTTCTTGCCCACCTCGACGCGTGTGCTGCGCTGCAGACGCTTGCGCGCGTCGGCGCGGTAGCGCACGTCATAGACCTCGACGAGTCGGAACTGCTCGACCAGGCGCTCCTCGACGCCCGCGCTCTGGAGCAGCGACCCGTAGAGGTCGGCCGACGTCCTGACGCCGGCAGCCGTGGTGGCCAGGCTGCTGAGCGCCGCCAGTGCGCTGCTCTGCGGGTTCTGCTGGGGCGGCAGGATCACGGTACGGGCGGTGTAGGCCGGCGTCATCCAGAAGGTCGCGGCGGCCATCGCCACGGCACAGGCCAAGGGCAGCAGCAGCAGCAGCTTCCAGTTCTCGAGGGCAGTGGCCAGCCAGTCGAGCAGCGGCGACGGCCCGCCTTCGGGCTCGTAGCCGGAGGGCGTGGGTTCGACGGCGCTCATCTCGTCGCCGCCACGAGGCCCGCGATGCCCAGGCCGAACTGGTAGACGATCTGCGTCCAGTCCTTGGCCGCCTGCACGAAGGTGGTCTTGTCGAGCTCCTCGGGCACGAACACCGTGTCGCCCGGCAGGGCCACCAGCTCGGCGATGTCGGTGCCGCCCAGGCCGAAGGCGCCCCGGCCCTGCTGGTTGCTCATGACCTGGCCGTTGGCCCGCACGACGAAGATGCTGCTGCGGTCAGCGCCCTTGGTCGGGCCACCTGCGAGACGCAGGTAGTCCGACAGGGTGCGGCCCTCCATGTGCAGGTAGCTCGCGGCGTTGAACACGCTGCCGAAGACACCCACGGTGGTCGGCCGCGGCGGGACGTAGATGCGGTCACCGTCCTCCAGCGCGAGGTCTGGCAGGTCTCGTGCACCGGGCGGGAGCTGCAGCACGATGCGGCCGGTCGGCTTGAGTGCACGCAGCCGTTCCAGCAGCCGCTGGTTGCTGGCCAGTCGCAGCTGCTCCGAGGCGGCGTCGGCAGACGGGCTGTTCACGTTGGCCGACTGCCTGGCCAGCGCGGACTCGAGATCCTGCAGCGCTCGGTCGAAGTTCTGCTGCTGGGTGATCCTGACGCTGTTGCGGGTGAGTTCCGTCGCTTCCAGGTAGGCCGCGCCGGTGTATCCGCCGGCGGCCTTGATGGCGTCCAGCAGCGAGGTGTTGGGCGGCAGCAGGTACTCGGCGGGCCGGGCCACTTCGCCCTCGATGCGGACGCGGCGGCGCTGGCTGTTCACCGGCAGCGCTGCCGAGACCGCGCTGTAGGCACGGAACACGTCGCCGTCAGCCGGCTGCTGCCGTTCGTCCTGCGGCAGCCGCAGCTCCGTCACGCGGCCGCTCAAGCGGTCCGCCAGGCGTTCCAGGCTCAGGCGCCCGCGATCGGCCAGCGCCGACAGGCCGCCAGCGAACTGCAGCACGTCGGCAACGGTCTCGCCCGGCTTCACCTCCACCACGGCGGGGCGGTTGACGCTGCCCACGACGCCCACCTGCGGCCCGACCGCCCGCACCAGCACGATGTCCTGCGCCTGCAGCACCAGGTCGGACGAACGATCGCCCTTCACCAGCAACTCGTACAGGTCGATGCGGCGGACCGTGGATGCACCGCGGATCACCTCGATCTGGCGGAAACTGCCGGCGGCCGAAGGCCCGCCCGCCCGCATCAGGGCCGAGACCGCGGTCGACAGGCCCGGTACCGTGTACACCCCGGGGCGCCCGACGAAGCCGGTGACGAAGACCCGGATGCCGCGCAGCCGCCCCAGCGTCACGCTCGCCTGGAAATTGCGGAAGACCTGGCCCACCCGTCGGGTGACGAGCTCTTCCAGGTCGCGGTTGAGCACGCCGCCCACCTGCACGGGCCCGACACGCGGGATGAGGATGCGCCCCGACCGGTCGACCACCAGCCGCAGATCGGCCTCGACCGCGCCCCACAAGGTCACCAGCACCTCGTCGCCGGGCGCCACCGGGTAGTCCGGCGGAACGACCGGGCCTGCGTCCGGTTGCGTCGGGTCGTCGGCCGTGCCGACCAGTGTGGCGCCCAGGCGACGAACCGCGTCATCGCCGCCCAGAGACTGGACATAGCGCTCGAATTCCCCCGGCGCGGAGGCCGCGGGTTCGCGTGGCGCCGCCGGCTGGGCTGCGGTCACGGATGCCTGGCTGGCGCCCCCGGGTGCGATCTGCAGCCGGATGGGGCCCGCAGGCTCCGCCGTGTCGAGCGGCAACGCGGGGAACTGGGCCAGGGCCGTCGAGCACCAGAGCGAAACGGCCGCGCTCAGGGCCCGGCAGAAGTGAACGCTGCAGCGGGTCGGCAAGGATGGGCGCATGGGTCGGCTGGCTTCGAGCCCGGGCAGGGCGGCATCCCGGACGGTCCGGGTCGGTCACGACGCGAGCGCGCCACACCAGGGGCAGACGCGGATCGCGAACGGAAGGGACAGGGAGGCGCCGTTTCCGCCACGGGCTGGCGCACGGCAACCCAGGATTCTAGAACGGGCACTCCTGCGCCTGTTCCCGGAAAAGAACGGCTTGCACTACGTTTATCTACAAGTCCAGACCCCGGCCGCGCGTCGGGTCTACCCTAGAATTTGCGCCATGCCCTGGATCATTCTGGCCTTCGTGGTCGCTACCGCCGTGACGCTGTGCGTCGTCCGAATGGCCTCGCATGCGGGCGGTGGATGGTCGCTGCTCGATCAGGACCTGAAGGGCCCGCAGAAGTTCCACGCGCGCCCGGTGCCCCGCATCGGCGGCCTGGGCATCTACATCGGCCTGGCCGTGGCGGTCGCCGGCATGGTGATCCGCGATGGCCACGACATGGATGCCACCTGGGTGCTGCTGCTGTGCGGGCTGCCGGCTTTCGTGGTCGGGCTGGTGGAGGACTTCACCAAGCAGGTCTCGCCCGCCAAGCGGCTGGCTGCGACGGCCGTCAGCGCGGCCTTGTGCTGCTGGACGCTCGACGCGATCCTGCGCCGCGCCGACATCCCCGGCCTGGACGGCCTGCTGAGCGTCACCCCGTTTGCCGTGGTGCTGACGGTCTTCGCCGTGGCGGGCATCGCCAACGCCGTGAACATCATCGACGGGTTCAACGGCCTGGCGTCCATGTGCGTGATCATCATGCTCGGCGCGCTCGCCTACGTGGCCCTGCAGGTCGGTGACGTCGTGATCGCGTCGCTGGCCCTGGCCGCGCTCGGGGCCGTGCTGGGGTTCTTCGTCTGGAACTACCCGGCCGGGCTGATCTTCCTCGGTGACGGGGGCGCCTACTTCCTGGGTTTCCTCATCGCCGAGTTGTCCATCCTGTTCCTGGTGCGCAACCCGGGCGTGTCGCCGCTGTTCCCGCTGCTCGTCTGCATCTATCCGGTGTTCGAGACCCTGTTCTCGATCTACCGCCGCAAGTTCCTGCGCGCGGTCCCGCCCAGCATGCCCGACGGGATCCACCTGCATTCCCTCATCTACCGCCGCGTGCTGCGCTGGGCCGTCGGCGACCGGAGCGCGAAGTCGCTGACGCGGCGCAACTCGATGACCTCGCCGTACCTCTGGGCGCTGTGCATGCTGTCCGTGTTGCCTGCAGTGTTGTTCTGGGACAACACGCCGGCGCTGGCGGGCTTCCTGATCCTGTTCGCGCTCAGCTACGTGGCGCTGTACTGGCGAATCGTCCGCTTCAAGGCTCCGCGCTGGCTGCGGCTGGCCGCCACCCGGCCGCGGCTGCCGGTTGCGGCGGATAATCGGGGGATATGACCGACCCTGAATCCAGCGCGCCGCCCGCCGCTGCGCCGGCGCCGCTGTTCAGCAGCCTGGCCCTCGATCCCAAACTCCTGCGCGCCGTCGCGGAGTCGGGCTATGCGTCGATGACGCCCATCCAGGCCAAGGCGATTCCCATCGTGCTGGCCGGCCGTGACGTCATGGGCGCCGCCCAGACCGGCACCGGCAAGACCGCTGCCTTCACCCTGCCGCTGCTGCAGAAGATGCTGCGCCACGAGAACGCCAGCATGTCGCCGGCGCGCCACCCGGTGCGCGCCCTGGTGCTGGCGCCCACGCGTGAACTCGCCGACCAGGTGGCCGAGAACGTCAAGAAGTACGCCAAGCACACCCAGCTGCGCTCGGCGGTGGTCTTCGGCGGCATCGACATGAAGCCGCAGACGCTGCAGCTCAAGGCCGGCGTCGAGGTGCTCATCGCCACGCCGGGCCGGCTGCTCGACCACATCGAGGCCAAGAACGCGGTGCTCAACCAGGTCGAGTACGT
>JACCDR010308649.1_pt1 | contig 10280 bp, 11 predicted proteins | sample 7446431 | NCBI WGS metagenome assembly JACCDR01 (sample SAMN15323443, study PRJNA562643) | freshwater metagenome | isolation source: river surface water | place: USA:Blue River Watershed | collected 2017-08-17 | reverse complement strand
CTTACCGCGCACCTCTTCGGTGAGTCGCTCCACCGCCAAGGCGTCCAGATGGCCGCTGGAGAATGAGGCGAACTTGTACGCCCCCTGGATGATCAGGTCCTGCAGTTTATCCATCTCCTCCTTCATGTCCTCACCGACATCCATAGTTGTGCCACCGTTGCCGATGCACCCCACCACCAAGTTGACCATGTTAGTTAGGGCGTTCTGTCGCACGATGCTAATCTGGTAAGAGTCCTTATTGAGTGGGAACCCACCGCCACTCGTAGCCGTTTCACGGGCGGCCCCCAGGGGCGTTGCGGACCCACTGGTTTTGCCTGGCATGGCAGGAGCGCCGATCGCAGGGCTGCCGGTCTCAGTCCAGACCTTGTATTTCTGGGCCACGCCAATGTTGATGAGCGCTTGGCCCACGCTGTACTTCTGCTTGAAGCCGTCCACTTCGAATTCCTGGCCAGAGTCCAGCTTTACTCCGTGCTTCTGGAAGGCCTTGCCAGCCTTGCTGACAAGGTTGCGGATCGTCAATTCGGTCACTGTGCCTGTTGCTTGATGTGTCAAAGTGTGTGTCTCCTCAATTGCTCTCGGTCTTGGCGGGGGGCGTTCGGTAACAGCCTTCCCCAAGTGGTTGTAGTAGCTGATTGTATGCTGTGGTGTCGTCAATCACCGTGGGGCCAAAGAACTGCAGTTGTCTCCGGTAGTTCCAGATGGTCACCGGTGGAAGCTCTCCTCCTTCCCACTTCTCGCCCGGGTACTTCTTCTTGAATTCCTCTTCTATCTTGCGTTGATCCCGTAGCCACTTTGGCAGCCGTGGCTTACGGCGTTTCGTCGTCATGCTTTGGTCTGCTCTATCATTACTTCTAGGGCCCTCCTGCAAATTAAGTAATACTGTTGCGTGTGGTATTCCAGCCCCGCCGCCTCTGTCTGGGTTGTAATAGCGTCTAAGTAGTTCCGCCGTCCCCTAGCGTCCTGGGCGTGGACCATGGCCGCCGCCCTGGTGCCGATTCTGGAAGCCATGGCCTCCTCGTCGGGTCGTAGCCGCGCCCAGCGTGTTGGGTTGCGTCGTTGGAATGTTCGATGTTTGGTCATGATTTTAAGCGGCCTTGGCTGTATACGTTTTCAACGGTTTTGCTCCCCAGCGTTCCTTGTGCTCTACGTTCACCTCCAGTCTTACGGGGAGAATGATTCCCCAGAGTATCCGCAGCCCCTCGGTGACGTTTGTTGGTAGTTCTTCCAGCACGCTGTCAACCGCGGCTAGGGACTCGGGGCCCACGCTGCTCAGTCCTGAGTCGTGGACTGCCACCAGGAACTGGGCTTCCACGGGCAGATCCATGCTGAGCATGACCAACGCCACCGGCACCAAGTCCCCTGTGGCAAATCCCTGCACATAGTAATTTTTGATGTTGGTCGGGCTGTACGCGCTGCTGCGCTTAAATGGGGCAAGAGCTGGAGGAACGCGGGTGTCGTCCAGCTCAGGAAAAGCGTAGGAGCGGCCTGTGGCCACTGTCGCCGGGGCTTTCATCACTCTCCACCGTTTTGTGCCCCCTGTGCTAGCCACGACTTCGTCACGCACAAAGGTGCCCGCGAAGCCAGCGGGCCACCCCTCGGACACTGCTTTTACAGCCTCCTTGTGGTATTCCTCTACCCCGGGATAGCGGCGGTAAAACGCAGCGATGATGCTCTTCACAGTGTGCACTGGCAGGCCTGATTGCTCGGCCAAGGTGTTAGCCCCTCCACCGTAGATCAGGCCAAAATTGACACTCTTGACGCGGCGGCGGCCGTCCTTATCCATGCCTGCGGGGCTGGTCCAGAGGCCCGCGTCCTTGCCCACCTCATAGTGCAAGTCCACGCCGCCGTTTAGGTCCTCCATTAGGACTGCATCTCCTGACACCACCGCCAAGGCGACCACTTCCAGTTGTTTGAAGTCAAACTCCACCAGGATGTGGTCGCTTTGATCAGGCAGGAATATTTCCCGTACCTCTTCTGGCTGGTTCTGGGCGTTGGGGTTGGCCGATGACGTACGCCCCGTCGTTGTCGAGGTTACGTGCATCGTGTGATGTATCCGACTGTCCCCGTAGCGCTCCCGTCGCTCCAGCAACCCTTGGTAATACGTCACCCCTTTCTTGCTGGCCTCGCGACCGGAGAGGATGGCGTCAGCCAAATCCGCATGCGGTCCCGCTCCTTCCGGGTCGTTCTTGATGGCCGTTAGCACCTTGTCGTCCAGCGTGTACGACTTACCATCGCTGTGTCTGCTTGCTCCGTACTTAGTTGGAGACAACACAGGCCATTCCGGGCTCAGGGCGACTTCCCGATGATCCCACTTTCGTGTTGCCGTAGGCCGAGATGTCGGAGCCTTAATCTTGATGGACGTCGGCAGCCCAAACATGACCATGGACATGCCACGCGGGGTGGTGAATTCGTCCGCAGCCGCCCGGACAAGGTGGTCGCGGATTACGGTCATCGGATGGTTAGAGAGCACGTGTTCCACCATCAGGGTTTTGAACATCTCGTCCACCGCCGAGGCGCGACGCAGTTCAAAGTCTCGCCGGGTAACTGCCATCCCAGGGTCTATTGTGAATCCAGTCGATTCCGCTTCCGCGAACATGACGGCCATAGCGCTGTGCACCATGATGAGCCGCCGTTGGGGCAGTGTTGCCGCGGTCCACTGAGCTTTCGCCACGCGCAGTGTAAGATCCACGTCATTCTGGGCATACACGGCCAAGTCTGGGAACGGTATGTCACTCGTGGTGAGACCTTTGTCCACGTACTCCTGGACTAGGTCTCGCTTGACTCCGATACCGTATTTCGTCGCCGCCTCTCCCAGAGAGGCGAATTTAGACATCTGGGCGGACAGGATGTACTCCGCGACCATCGTGTCCCAAAACATAAGACGACGCTGGCGACGCTCCAAGTGCGTGCGCCACCCCAATTCCTTGCTGAGATGCTGCCAGTCAAACTTGATGTTGTGGGCCACCATCAGCCCTTCGTTGGGAAATCGCGAAATATGCGCATTGAACCACCCCTTGGCCTTAGTGAACACTTCTGCTTTCGCCGCTCCGACGACTTTGACGGCCCACAGAATTACCGACGCCCCCTTTGGGCCGTGTGGCGCAGGGTCCTTGTCACTCCCCTCCATCGTAGTTTCTGCGTCAAAAACAATGCCCCAAGGGAATTCGTCGTCGGCGCTATGGTGTCTAATCCGGTGTAGGTAGTCTTGACCGCGGGTATTGTGTAGATGTTTGGTCATGATGATTACGGTGCTCTGTACGCCAAGGTTTCAAATCGGCCTCGTTCCCCATCAAAAGCGACTTCAAACCTTCCGTGGCGCTCAGATGCGGAGGTACGGTCGCCGCCAGGCAGCTTGTTGCGCACTACGCCAATGAAGCGCCGGTCACTTTCTGACGGATTGTGCGTCTTCCCAATCATGATCAAGACGTCACTTTCTGCCTGTAGCCCCGTCTTTGATCCGTACAGACATGACTGATCCGGCCACTTCTGGCCCTCGGCCTCGACGCTGGCCTGCAGCACTCCGATAACAGCTCCGTACTTGTCGGCAACGCTGCGGGCCCAGATGCCCAAGTCCCGCTTGAGTTCCGCCCCTTCGCTCGTGGCACGGGTCAATATCACCTTGTCCAGCACGTTCACCCCAATCAGGCCGTACTCCCCGGAGCGCAACCATTGGTCCACCAACTGGTCGGTGATGGCCGTGGAGTGCACGATATCGATTCTACGCCCCGCCATTAGGCCCTCATACACGCCCTTACACGTAAGCGGGTCGCTGGCGATCTCCGCTAGCGTGAGCCCCAAAGCCGCCTGAATGACTCGCATCTTGACCTTTGCACCCACCTCCTCGTTTGTGAATATGATGCCGTGCTTACCTGGCGGTAGCTGGGGCACCATGTACGACATTTCCGAGGCTAGGAACGTGGTGCCGCCCACCTCTGGGCGTTTGCCAATCATGACCACGTCCCCACGGTCTATCGGCCCGACAGCTACGTTCAGGTCCTCTAGCCGCCACTCCAGGCCGTCTTTGCGTTGAACGATGCTGAGTAGGTCGTCCCAGTTGTCCGTCACCAGCTCCGGCCGCTTAGCCGTGGCAGTCAGTGTGACGCTGGATGCCTCCGCGATGATTTCGTCCAGGGCCTTGGGGTTGTGGGATGCCAGCGCTGCGTCAACTTTGGCGCGAATCGCGGCCAGTGCCTTAAGTTCTCGATACCTCCCCAGGATTGCCGGATTCGGGCACGGCATTGCTGCCGCGTTCTTGGCAATGGTCTGGTACACGTCCCACTTGTCGGGCTTCATGGTGGCCCTACATGCCACCCGGGCCCAGCCGAGGAACGCACTCCAATCCAAATCCACGACAGCCGGATTAGCCTCGTACCAAGCCCCGACGTCCGTCAAGATAGCTGCCGCCTCGGGCAGCAGCAGCTTGTCCGACAAGATGGCCTTGAACTCTTGAAACGCATCACGATTGGCCGCGGTCCGCAGTAGTTCCGCCTCCATGCTCACGTAAACCGGTGGAGCTGCCGTGATTGGGCCGTCTCCGCCCCCGCTCACCACCTTGGTGACGTCACGCCGTTTGGGTTTTTCGCTTGTCTCGATTTCCAATTTTGTGTCCTCCATCATTCCTTCAGACACTCTCTAGAGCGTGCCGCAACGCTGCGGGGGTGTGCTTCTTTGGGTCGTGCATGTGGTGTACGACTTTTGGAGGCCGCCCAAAGGCCCGCAGCAACGCTGTAAGCCGTTCCCGTGGCTCCACAGATGGCTGGTCATTGTCCAGCCATACTACGGGGCGAGCCTGTGGAAATTCTTGCAACCTGCGGAGGATGTATTCCGGCTGGATGTTTAGGCCAAACAAGGGGACGCCCACAGTGGCGAACGCATCGATACACACGCGCGCGGCACTGATCATATCTTCCGTGAACACCAACTCCTGCGCGGGGCGACCGGACTTTGCGAACGCTGTTTGCAATGGTCCGCGGCCTTTGATCTCTATGTACTTGGCTCGATTCAGATCGCCCGGCAGCGCTCGCGCGACGAAGCCTGACACGCACGTCTTCTCGACATTGCCGTGCCCGTCCCTTGCGAACTCATGGTCATGCGCGGGCATGACGATCCGCCCGAGAGTGGGATTCCACAACGCGTTGACGACACGAGGCTCTATGTGGTACTGGCTGAAGTACCGCCACGCCGCCCCGGGCGCGGCGCTGGATGGGCGATCCATGGGGATGCTCCCCTCCGCTGCGTCAAGCAGGTCATCTTCTGACACCCTATCATCGCCCCCCGACGCTACGCGCGACGTCTTGCTAGGCGGACAGAATGTTCCCTGGTACGCAGTAGTCCACACAGTGCCCTTTTGACAGTTGTGGCAGTACGCCTTTATTACGTGGGACCCCTCCTCCCAGCATGGGGTAAAATACAGTCGATTACGGGTATCGCCGCACAGACTGTGCGATGTGCGGAGCGTGTTTCCAGACAAGTCCTGGACTCCCTCCGCATCGCAGACCCGTTTATAGTCGTCCCTGAAGTATGACGTGTGGCTTTTACGGCCAGTGCCTGACTTAGCCATTCTCAGGTGCCCCCCGTTGGCATTTTCTGCAGGACGTCATCGAGCACGTTGATCAAGGCCGGGGCCAGCTCTTGGGGCTTGTTGATAACCGGCGCTGTCTTGGAATAGAACTTGCGCACGTTGTTGTCCATGATGCCGATTCCGTACAGTTCCACATCGCCGGCCTTGCGGACCAGCTCCACCACCCCCTTCAAGTTGTCGTAGGCCTGTTTGCACCCGCCCCTACGGGCATCGGCCGGAGCACCGTCGGAAAGAACGATGACAACCTTGCGCGCTGTGGGTTGTTTACGGATCCGCTCAACCGCGAACATGACCGCCTCTGCGTCCGCGTTGCCCTCCAAGTAAACCGTGCTTGATCCCAGCGTGGACGCCAACTGCTGCGTGCTCATGGCGCGCTGCTTGAACGTCTTGTGGACGTAGTAGCGCGGGTTGCCGTCACAGGAGCTATGGGTGAACCCGATGACCTCGGAAGGGACGCGAAGCGCTTGCTGGCACAGCTCGTTAAGTGCCAAAGCAGCGGTTGCGGCCATGGTGTACTTATCTCCCGACATAGATCCGGAACTGTCCACCAGCAGCGTGACCGACACATCCAGCTTGAGGCCTGGGAACTTGCGGCGGAAAACGGAACGGTTGAAAGTACCGTCACCCACAACCGGCATGATGAGCCGGCGAAGGTTGCGTGAATCCAAGCGACCCTCCAGCTGCTCCGACCGCCACTTGCACTTGGTTTTGGCCTGCAGCTTTCTGCGTACCTCCCCTACCAAGTGGGCTGGAAAAGCCGATCCACCGCGGGCCATCTTGGCCGATATTTCGCGGCCGTAGGGGCTCAGGCTACGGCCAAATTCTGAAGTTAACGTCTGCTCCCTGAACAATTCCGGGACTCGCGATCCGCGCGTGATGCCAGTCCAGTCTATGCTGGACGGCGCAGTTGTCCCCTTTGGGGCTTCGTCATGGTGCGAATGCAGCAGCAGGTGCCACGGGATGACCCCTTTCACCACCTTCGTGCCCTTGCCTTCACCCTCTTCGGGGTCTCCGTCATCTCCGCCTTCCCCGTCGCCGGAGTCGTCCCCGTCCGGTGATTTGCCCGGGTTTGGGTCATCTGGAAACAGGCGGGTGCACAGCTCCCGCGCGATGGCCACCACTTCTTCGGCAGAGGCGGACGGGTTGTTAATCTTGGTGGCCCAGCCTTCCTCCAGGAGATCCTCCAAAGTTTTTTCGTACACGGGGAACTTGCGGGCGATGTCGGCGGTTGTGCCCTCAATTGCAGCTTCCGTTCTAACCATCCAAGGAGCGCCCAACATGCCAACGTTTAACGCAGCAGCCAACTTCCCCATGACTTCCACGTGCTCGGGGTCCATGGCCGCGGTATCGATCTCGGTGGTCAGCTTGGCTGTCTGGCGACGCGTCAGGATTGCGTGTAGCTTGTCCAGAGACAGCTTATCGCCCACGTGCGCTGCAGCTGTCGCTGCCTCTTGCACACGGTCCTCCACCTGGTTCACCAGCATTCCCAGCTTGGAGCGCATGTCAATCTTCTCACGTAGCGGAATCTTGAATGCGTCAGGGCGGTGGAGGTGCCCAACCTCGTGGATTACGAAGCCGCGCAACACATCGTAGTCTTCCTGGGTGGCGTCCATGGGCGGCAGCGGGCACACAATGGTGCTTCCGTCGGTGCATGCAGTGGTGGCCTCCTTGTCAAACACGAGGTTGGCCCCTTTGCCGCAGTCTGCCACACGCCGGGACACCTCCTGCTGCCAGGCCAGTAGGTCCACGACGGGGCCCGTGCGGGGGCCCCTTGCAAAGTTGTGAGGTTCAGTCACGTAATGGTCACTCCGTTGTCAGGGGTGGTTCTGTTACTTGGCGGTCAACTCTTCGCCGAATACCTGCATCCAGGCCTCGCGCGCCGTATGAGCATCGTTGCCCGCCAGCTTGTTGATGTAGCTCAGCTTGGCCGCGGCTGCCAAGTCGCCGGTGATTGCGTACTTTCGGAGGATGGCTCCCAACGCACGACGGCTGATGGGCTGCTGTACAGCCCGCGCCAAGAACGCCTCGCGCATCTTGCCGGCCCACTCGGTGATGTTCTTCAACACCTTCTTGGGAAGCGCCGGAAAGTCCTCTCCCAAGTCCTTCTGCTCTTGGGCAGGAGTTGCGTATCCAACGTACACCGCTGCCGTGATGCGGTCCAGAGTGGAGGTGTCCTGAACTTCGGACGTGTACGCTCCCGACTCGTCGCCGGTGCCCACGTTGTTGTCCGTCAGCACCACCCACGACTTACCCGCGGGCGGCACGATCTTGCGCTGTGCCGGTGTGAGCGATGCCGCATCGGGCAATGTCAGCGTCCCTCTCCGCTCCAGTAACGACTGGATGGCCATGAGGTGCGGCGAGCGGAAAGCCTCGTCAATCAGGAGCAATCCGCCGTGCATGGCGGCCAGTGTGGTCAACGACCATTCGTACTCCAGCACGGGGCCCTTGTCCGTGGCTCGAATCACGTCCTTACCCAAGAAGTCCGTGGACTGCATGTCGCGGTGACAGTTGACGCGAATCAACGGCACCTTGACAAGGTGGCACCAAGCCTCCACCAACGCGGACTTACCGGAGCCGGTCGGGCCGTGCAACAAGGTGCGGTCGTCACAGTACAGCGCGAACGCCAGCTGCTCAGCCAGCGCCAAATCCCAGTGCCACTGGCCATTGTTTGGCAGCGTCTCGGGGATGTACGAACGGATTTCCTCTGGCCAGTCCATCGGGCTGAAGACCTTCACGGGGATCGCCTTTGCACCCGGAATCAAGTCACTGAGGGACACGTAGCCATCAGGGATAGCCAGCGTGCCAGGGGTGTACGTTGGCTCGGGTGCCGCGTCTTCCTCGTCCGCTAGCCCGTTGGCGGCCTCTTGGTACACCTGGCTGTATTTGCGGATGGTGGCAAGTATGGCGGCGTCATCGATTACGGCGGGTTTGGTAGAGCCGCTCACGGTTGTAGTGACCGCGGCGGCAGGGGCCGCGCTTGGGGATTTCTTGGTAGCCATTAGTCTAGGTTCTCCTAAAGATATAAGAAAGGAAAGGAAGGGTTATCTCTTACTTTTGGTCGTGGTTAAAGGAATCAAGAAGGCCATGAGCGTCCGTACAGCGGACGCCCTCAAGGAAAGGAGTGCAAAGACGGTGCCGAGGAGGCGGGGCATAGCCCGCGCTGGTGAGCGCATCAACCGGAATGGCGTCAACGGGAGCGCTGGCGTCGGCTAATGCTTCCGCCTCCTCAAGGCTCGATACGGAGGCCACGCCCGCAACTACGTAGCGGCCGTCCAAGGTGTGTTTGATTAGTGGGTGTGTCATCGCGTGACTAATCTAGACTAGGCAATTCTTACCTGTCAAGCCTTAGCGTGCGATTAGTACGGCGATATAGGAGGCTGCGAGCAGCACCCCAATGCCCGCTAGGAATGTCACCCCAGCGGCAACGATGAGGGCCGCTAATGAAAATTCACGCGTGTCTCGTAATCTCATATAAAAACCTCCAGTTACGAGGACGAACCCGGATAAACAGCGCCGGGTCCGCCCTCACCGACCAATTCAAGGTTGGATGGGCCTTGAATCGGTGTGCCTTGTCCCTCTCCGGAGTCGAACCGGACCGCGCTATGGCTAAGCCGCACCGCCTCTGTGCTTGAGGGACTTTTACCGTTGGATGGGGCTCCAGGATTCGAACCTGGGTTAGCGGAGTCAAAGTCCGCTGTCCTGCCGCTAGACGAAGCCCCATCATAAATCATATCGGTCCGTACTTCCGTATCCACTGCTCCCGGAAGTACCGCCATCCCCAACAGTAGGGCATGGCCCCGTCTGCCGAGCATTGAAACACCATCTCTTGTCTGGTGTCAACTACCGTAAGCGTAATTAGTGCCTCGTACCGAGAGAACTCGGCACAGCGCTCGAACGCCCGGAAGTCCCGGAGGTCCATCTCGTGGCACGTAATGAACACGATGAGGTTGGTGCGCATGATGGCTTATGCTCCCCGGTGAATCATGGCACCAGCGACACCAGCGTACGACGCTGGCCTGCCTGCCTTGGTGGTCACCGTCGTGGTGGCTCCATGGGCTTCGGGGTCTGCTGGAACAACCTCCTCCAAGGCCTCGACGGCCGCCGTAACAACGTCCGCCGCCACCTGTGGATCTAGCTCATCCAGCGCCCTCACCGCGTTCACCAGCATTCGCTGGGCCCGCTGAGCCGTCTTCAGAGCCTTCCGGACAGCGTCCGAGGCCTCGTCCATGGATGCTGCTTGCCCCCTGTCTGGCGGCTTTCGTAAGCGGCGTAGCGCCGCCTTGGTGATGGCATTGGCGTCCAGGGCACGCAGGTCTACACCAGCCTTGAGGGTGCTACGTAGCTCGCTGGTTGCGGACCGGGCGAACGTGGCACGACGATGGCGCTCCGGCTTCTCTAGGTCCTTGGGCCCAACCCCGTCCAGTACGGCAGGGTAAAAGCGTTCGTCGACTCGTTCGAGAACAGCCAAGGCCGCCTCAATGGGGACTGGCACAGCGCGTGCTCGCCCACGAGGCGTGCCCACCTCAGCTTGGCAAGCCTTGACCAAGACCTTGAGGTAGGTGCCGTTGGCTTCGTTGCCAGATACAACCATAGCGGCAAGTTGGGACACATCCTCCGTAGAGGTGATGGCGTAGTGTTGGGAAGCAAGGCGATCGATGATAGTAGGCATGATTACGTACTCCGTGTAAGGTGCGTTTGT
>JACCDR012121559.1_pt1 | contig 10281 bp, 15 predicted proteins | sample 7446431 | NCBI WGS metagenome assembly JACCDR01 (sample SAMN15323443, study PRJNA562643) | freshwater metagenome | isolation source: river surface water | place: USA:Blue River Watershed | collected 2017-08-17 | reverse complement strand
ATCAAAAACGGTGCGGGTTCAAAATCAACAAGTTATGGACAACGTTGCTGCAAATTCACAATCGCGTAATACCCTCTTATTGTTGCACGAAGTACCCGCATCGGCGTGGGTAATGGCTGCTTGGCTGCTTTGGGCGGTCATACACTGGCAGTCTGCTGTACCCGCCGGGTTGGTTGGCTTTGTCGTTTGGCACGTGTCCGAAAAACAGCGCACGGCCCGCGAAGAAGCGGCCCGCGTTGGCGCGTGTGCGAACGTGTGCGGGGCGCAAGTCATTGACAGCAAAACACCATACGAGGGGGCGGATATTGTGGCGCAAAGGGCCGCGCAATGGCGCAAAGACCTGGAAGCAAGCGGCAATAGGTATTGGGATAAAATACCCGTTATAGAATATCCTTTCATGCCGATGATTTACGGCGTTGGGCAGTTGACCTATGCGTGGGATATTTACCGCCGTGAGGTCGGAGAAAAACAGCACCAAGCAAATTTGGAATGGGCAGAGAAAGCCCCGAAAGAACTGCGCAGCGCGATACTCACACAGATGCTTCCGGCTGCGAGGCAGGAGGAAACAGACAACTAAAAAAAATGAAGCACCCTCTAATTGTTCCAGCCCTTGCTTTAGGCTCTATTGTCTTGATTGTTTTGGCAGCGCATAATATTTCTGATGCCATTTGTCCTTATGATAAAAAACGAAACTCAAGACTTTTTTCTGATATTATCTATGCCGGTTTTGCAATGATTATTGCGCTTGAATCTTTGGGTGTGATGTTGATTGGTGTACTTGAGTACGTTTTAACCAGCACTAAATGACCGACCTACTAACCGCCTTCATCCAATACGCCGCCTCCGGCCCGCAAGAATTTTGCATTGCAATGGTCGTGCCTGGGCTTTGTGTGATGTTGTTCGGAAAGAAGATAGAGCCGCAAAAACCAACCCCGAAACGCCAAGCAAAACGGACGAAACGTAAGACCGTGAAAAAATCCCGCAAGAAAAGCAAGGCAAAGCCGAAAATTAGGCAGGGCGAAACGGCGAAATGGAAAGAATGGATGAAGCCTGAAGACTACAACGCCGAAAGCCATGCTAGGATAAATGATTACCACAGCCGCCGAGACGGGCGAAAGCCCGAAACGGACGGCTGGCAAAACGTTGGCGGGCGTGTACCGCTTTGAACCAATCACCAAATCCTTGAAATCATGTTAGAGTTAATCTTAAAAAAGAAATGGTTTGACCTCATTCAAAGTGGCGAAAAACTGGAGGAGTACCGCGATATAACACCCTATTGGTGTGCCAGAATACTTACATCTTCGTACGACAAGGCATACGGCGAAAACATGGCAAAATTACTCCCTTTTGGATACTATAATTCAAAACACTCAAAAGTTCGCTTTCGGTTGGGTTATGGTAAAGATGCCCCTGAAATGGTTTTCAAAATACGGGGCGTTAAGGTTGAAAACCCAAAACCTGAATGGTCAATGCCCAATCCTGTAAAGTCTTTCTGCATAGAACTTGGTGAGAGAGTTTTATGATTGCCAGAATAACATAACCCTCAACCCCGCCAAAGCCCAACCGATTTGCCACCCTGCTAAATGGGTCGGAGATGCCGGGTTGCTCCGGCCTACGGCGGCGGGGTTGATTTAAAAAGCAAGACTATGAAGTGGTTAAAACACTTTGTCAATGAAATAATGTACTGGAATAAGGCGGCGAACTGCCTGTTTGATTCAATCGTACTTTTAATTATTACAGCAGTAGTAGGGGCTGTAATTTATCATTGTTGAAACAGAAACAGATTCGAGATGCAGCCACAAGACTACATGAACCAAGGCATTTACGCCGCCGCGCAGCGTTACGAAGCCCCGCAAAGCGAGGTATTGGCAGAACTTGACCGCATCAATGAGCGCGGGCAACTTGCACGGATGGAGGCGAAGGCAAATCCGCCAACAGTTTACACGGCCCCAGAAACGCCCTTATTTTGGACGGTGGAGGCAAAGCGCACGGCATTTGGCACTGGATGCCTGACGCTGGTTATTTCGGCGGCACAGGGGGCTTTAAATTCGGTCGCGCCGTGGGTGTTCGGCGGCTTCGTTGTGGCTTTTGGCGTTCCGTGGCTTTTGCGCGGGTTTATTGGCGGGCTGCGTGAGTGTTTCACCTGGGAAAGCGGCACTACGGGCGGGCAAAGCACGTCGAGCGGGCCGGGTGGTGAGAAGTGGGAGTTTTATCAAAAGCAGGAGCAGGGTTGGCGCAAAGTTTAAAGCATGGCAAACAGTAAGTCAGGAAAAATCTTATACCTAATGATTCACATCCCGTTTGTATGGTGGGTGAAAATCGGGATAACGGGCAAGAGCGCAAAGGCAAGGGCAAAGGGAATGGATAGGCAAATGTTTGGCTTCCCGCTGCCCGTGTTCTTTTGCTTCGTGCCCGGTGCGTACCACATCGAACAGGCTTTGCACCGCAACCTTTCGAGCCTGAACGTGCGGTTTTACAAAGGTTCGGGCGCGTCGGAATGGTTCTGGATATTGGCTGCGCCTTTTGCGCTTGCCGCGATGGTTTTGATTTGGATTATTGAACTAGGGGCTGTATATTTAGCCTATAATCTATTGGCCGAATAAACCGCCTAATAATGCTCTACAAAATCCAAGACCAAGAATTTGCCAACCTGTTCCGGGGCAACGTCCCGAATTCATGGTACTGGATTGGATGGAAGGGGCCGCTTTTGATTTTGAGAAACTCTATACAACCAACCGTCACCTGCGCAACGCTGCCCAAGTTTTTGGTGGTTGTGAGTGGGAAAAATTGAAAAATATTGAATTATGATAATAAGGAAAATTTCAAGGTCGCGTAGAAAGTTTCTATGGAAGCGACAGCGCAAGATTTCAACAAAGATTTGGCGGATGCTTCCGTGGGGAAGTGACAAGAAAACTGCTCTTGAAGTAGAACTTTCGTGTATTCGCCATGATATTTCGGTTGGGTTTGAGGTTATAGATTACTAGTTTGCCCCAAAATGACCCGCAAACAATTAACCCGCGCCCTCGCAATCTTCGCCGCGCTAATTGCCGCAATAGTGGCCTTTGTGTGGTGGTTTGAGGATGGGTGTGGGGAATAGCAAACAGTAAAAAACATGATTCATATAAAAACTAGGCAAAATCATCTAGGAAGATGGTGGTGTAGTTGTACACATAACGGTTTTGATTGCTCGGTAGAAGGCGATACTGTGCGAATTGCAAGAAGTATGATTCTTCGCACACTGAAGGTTTGCAGGGCTGATGTTTTTTTTGAGAAAAAACAGATGTATGTTCATCCTGAGCCTATACCCAAACCGCCCATTGTTTATGCAAAAAGCCGTATAGACAACTTATAGCCGCAAACACCCCAGTTTGCACGGCCCCGCCCATTGAGTTGCGGCGGGGCTTGCTGTTTACAGTGCATAAAAAAGCCGCCCACCAATTGCGGCAAGCGGCCCCTTATAACCCCAAAAAACCAAATGAAAATCTTTCTTTCTATAAGCACTACAAAAATACATAATGTTTTTGGGATTTGTATTATTGCGCCTATATTTGTCACCTACATTGTAGGTTAAATTGTGAACTTAACCTTTACCATCGACTGCCCGAAGTGCTGCACACGCTTCGGGCTTTTTTATGCCCAAAAAAACCGCACATCTTACGACGTGCGGCCCCATGAAAAAATCCCTTAAACACTATGATTTTAAACTAAAAACCGCCCACCGCTACTTTTGCGGCGGACGGCCCGTAATAATCAGAATGGAAAAAACAGTTGTTTTATTTCTTCTTGAAAAAGATGTTGTAAAGGACAACACCCACCGAGAACAGGGCGGATAAAATCAAGCCCAGGTTTTTTGAAAGGAATGCTTCAACAAGCCCCTGCAATGCCGGGAATAATTCTCCAGCATTTGGCAGAAACACAGCCACCGCACCAACCAAATACTGGAGCGTGTTACCGTCCCGAAGCACGGCCACCCAGCCCTTGAATTTTGAAGTTTTGAAAAACTGGAAAACCGCTGCGCCCGATGCAATAAGGCCAGTAACGGCAGATACCAAAGAGCTTGCAGTGTCTTCGCTCAATCCGTACATCGAACCGCCTATCATCACAACCGAAAGAAAAAAGCCTTGGCTTTCCCACCAGTTCTTTGTTTCAGCTTGGGCAGGTTCGATGCCCCTGATTTTTTCGTGCTTCCTGTGAATAGCATCCATAATTTTAGTGTTTATGCCTTTCGGCGTGAAATGATTTATTTGATAGGCCAGTGTTTCAGGCCGTCCTTTGTCTGTGCAACCACCTGACCGCCCGGTGTTTTGAACGATACCCGCGTCACCGTCACCCGCCAATCACCATCCATTTGCAATCCCATCTCTAGGAAGTACGCCGCCCAATACGCCGCCCAACTTGCATCCTGGTTGGCAGGAAGGATAAACCCGCGCTGCGTGAAATATTTGGTCACGGCGGCTTCCAGCTTTTCGGATACTACTGCCGAACTACCCACCGCCGGGGCAAGAATCTCGAATGTTACCAAAGTCTCGTTATTGGCAAGCCCCTTGTTTGCCGACCGCGAACCGCGCCCGCCCGTTTTGAAGCTTCGAGCCTCTGCGATTGCCACATCTGCTGACACGTTGTTCCAAAGGATTTTGTATTCGTTCTTGAGCGTAACGGGCAATGGCGTGATTGCCTGTCCACCCACTACGGGTGGCGGTGGAGGCGGGGGCGGGTCGTTCGGTATGCCTGGAGTGTTGACCGGGTCACGGTCTAATATATTTTGTATCAAGTCAACCCCCCAACCCGTTTCGCTGTCACGGCCTGCCGCGCCCAAGTCTTTTGCGCACCAAGCGAGATACGCCCGCAATGTTGCGAGGTTCTTGATTTTAGGCCCCCACTTGGAAAGTGCTATTGCTACTGCCCCTGTCCCAAACGGTGCGGCCATTGACGACCCTGATAGGTCAGACCATGAGTCTCCTTTGTAGGTTGATGTTATCCCTCGCCCTGGCATTGAAATCCAAATTTCATTGCCATATGAAGAATAGGATGAACGGGTAAGGTTTTTGTCAAGAGAGGAAACCGCAATTGAATACTTGCCGTTTCCAGGGTAGTTGACACCCGAAGTGCCTGTATTTCCCCCTGCGAACAAAAAGAAGACCCCCGCTTCCGTGCTTTTTTGCAACTCGGTTTCAACCGATGGCACAAGCGCAGTGCCGCCACCAAAAGAGCCGTTACACACCACAAAGCCGCCGCCCGCGATTATCGCTTGGTCTTCGCCGCGTTCGCCCGCGACGGCGTTTTTGACCCAATCGAATGAGCCGCTCCCGCCATCACTGAGTATTTTAACAGCCTTGTGTTTAAGTAAACCCTTATCAACCAACAAGTCACACACCCCTATTTCATCCCCCGCAACAATACCAGCAACGTGTGTGCCGTGGCCATTGCCGTCTTTTACGTTCGCATCCGTGGTGTAGTTGCGCCCTTGGATCTGTCCTTGCTTTAGGGCAAAGTGGTCGGCTTGGCCAGTGTCGTAAATCTTGACAGTCACCTGGTACTTGCATTCGTTCCTAATCCGCTCTTGCAGGGCAGCCGTCAACAAGTAGTCTTTGCCCCAATTGGTTTGAGCGGCTATTGTGAGGCGTGAGGTTTTGCCCACTGGCACTTGCTCGATTGGGTCAAGTACGAAATCCGCCCCTCCCTTCAAAGCGTCTTGTGCGCGTTTTTCTGCGTTGTTCAATGCCCGTTTGTGAGCGTTGAAAATTTGCGCGTTGGCCGTGTTTGCGATAATGGCAAGCGCGGCAATTAAAAGTAGTTTTCTCATATCTTAGTGTTTGTTTTTTATTCGTTTACCGCGTCGCTTGCGCGAATCGGGTTGGGCATGGGCCTTGCAATCACAACACGGGCCTTTTTTGCCAGTATCATGTTTGCATAGTATATTTCTGAAAGCACGACCCGCTCCAGGCTATCCGCTTTATTTATCAAAAAACTGTCTTCGCTTGCCAGCCCCGTTTCGAGCGGCGCAAAAACCTTTTCCCCTGTTCGCTTGTCGCACGAAAAGAAACAGCAAAGTAGTAGGGCTATCGAGATGGTAAAAACACGCTTCATGGTTATTTCCTTTTTGAAATTTTTTCGTTTATCCTTTGTTGTGCGGCGTAGAGTTCCTCCAGGCGTTTGATTTGCTCAATCCTTAGAGCGTCCTTATCGGCTGCGCACCTTTTTTCTGTTGCAACGAGTTCCTGTCTGTATGCCGCTTCTATCTCATTGTCACGCTTGATGTCGTCAACGATGTATAACACCATGTACACCACCGCCGCGATAAGCACCCCACAAACCGTAGGGAGCGGGTTTTTTTTAAGTTCTGCCAGCAAAAACCGAAACTCGTTTACCATTTTTGAAGCGTTTTTTTTGGATTAAAATGAACTAATCGAATTTTTCGAGCAGTTGGATTTGCCGCATTTGCCTTAATTGCCTTTGGCAAATGCGGCAAATCAACTCCACCGCATCAAAGCGGCCTGTATCCAAGGCGCGGTCAACCATGCAAAGCCTACTGCAAGCAGGATAAAAGCAGCCGAACCTAGCAAAGCCTTGTTAAACTCGCTCAATCCGTCGAACCAGTTTACCAGCCTGTCGCGCTCATGGCTTTTGAATATCAAGAGCGCGGCAAGTAGTATGGCAAGTCCTATGGCTATGATTCTGAGCATGGTTTTTAGTTTTGGACAAACTGAAAGCCTAAATTCGTCATTACCAGTTTTTTTGTGGTTGTCCCCACCGATGCAACGATATTGCAGCGCACGTTGGCGGCAATTGTTGACGTTGGCATATTGGTAGTCATGCGGCCCACATACGTCCCATTTATGAAGTACCGCGCCTCACTCAATGCCTTGTCAATTACCACCATAAGCACGTAAACCGTATTTGCAGCAACCGTGATGCCGCTGTCTGTGCTTCCCTCTGTCGTGCCGTGGTCAACGGCATAAAGCAACCATTTCCCGGTGTTCAAATCATCCCGGTACTTGATACCGATTGAAGAACGGTTTGGGAGGTCTGCGCTCGTTCCGTTTATCAAGGAAACCGCGAAGTTGGCCGTAAACCTTTGACCGGACGTGGATAGTGCCGGAAGGTACACGGTCGAAAACCCAACTATATGCCCATCCCCCCACCTGAAGGCGTGGCCGTCTTTGAGCGTGGATATACCACACGCCCCGGTGCTTGTCGTGCCCGTTTCCATGCTCAAGCCGCGTGGGAAGGTCGCGCCCTGGTCTTGCGTAGTTACCGCCGCACCACTTCCCGACGTTGTAAAAGCTGCGTAGGCATTGTCCGCCGCCGTTGCCGATGGGGTTGGTATGTTCACGTACATCCCCTTTGAGTTTGCGCCCAAGTGGTCGGGCCGGAATGTCTCGGAAACTATGCGTGAACGCGACGTGGTTGCGTCGTATGTGATTGTAATTGCTTCGCCAGGGGTCAATATGTAGTCATGTGACCCGGCCACACGGTTTGCCGCACTGCTGGAAGGGTGTTCCGTTGCAATGACCCCGTAGTTACTGCCCACATTTACGAGCGTTTTTGTTCCCGTGAACGCTGTAAGCCCCGTTATTACCTTGCCCGTATTGTCAAAATCCAGGCGTACCAATGTAGCCGTACTCCATCCCGTCGGGTTGTAGTCGTTTTGGTTGGCTGTTATTTGTGATGGGCTGATTACGTCGGGGGCTTTTACGTAGGTGGCAAGGGCTGAGGCGGTTTGTTTGTAGATACTGCTTGTGCCTTCAAGCAATATCTTGTCCGTGCCGGATATGGCGGGCTGCGCAAAAAGCGCGACCGACCACAAAAACAACGGTATGAATAGGTATTTCCTCATTATTTGCCGCTTGATACACTGATATAGCCCGTCCCGTTGACGCATTGACAGGCGTATGTAGTGTACTGTGAATAAATAGACTTGGTTGTTTGGCCGTCGATTGTCTCCGTGCTGTTAGGGTCTAGGATACCCGCAAACGTGTCACTACCTGTCTTCGTGAACGACCACACCCACCCGTCACGCGTAGAGTTACACGCCGGAAGGTTTAGGGTAATATCGCCAGCCAATGTGCCGATGTACACGCGTCGGTCTGTCTCCGCAACGGTTGAAGTGGTAGTTACAGACCGGAACGCCTGTTTTTCCGCCCCGTTTACGTGTATGCCCGCCTGTGATGCCGTGGCCGTGCCTACAATGCCCGCACTCCCCGTAAACAGGCCTGTAAATGTCTTTGCGCCCGCTACCGTCTGCGTTGTCGTTGACATGATACCGCCCAGGGCAGCCGTCGCGTTTGGTATGTTTAGGTTCATTGTCGCGCTTGTGCGAGAGTACCCAAATGCAGCATCGTTGTGAGTGATTGCGGGTGTGTAGAAAAGCGCCGCACTACCATTCGAGCCAAACAGCGTAACGTCACCACCCAAAGCCGTTGCCGTGAACGCGCTTGTGCCGTTGCCCTGCAAAATACCCGTCAAGGTTGTCGCGCCCGACCCGCCCTGCGCGACCGTAACGGCTGCCGCGCTTGTGAGGATGGTTGCCGAAGAGTTTGGCAGCGTGAAAGTTTTGAGCGACGTTGCCGGGCCTGTGAAATCCATAAAGGCATTATTTGTACCACCGTTTGCGCCTGGAAGGATACCCGTTACACCCGTTGTCAATGGCAGGCCCGTCAAGTTTGTCGCTACCCCGCTTGAAGGTGTACCCAGGGCAGGGGTTACGAGTGTTGGAGACGTGGCAAAGACAAGCGCACCCGTTCCGGTTTCACCCGTCACCGCCGCCGCAAGGTTGGCCGTTGATGGTGTGGCAAGGAAGGTGGCTACGCCCGTGCCAAGACCACTTACACCCGTCGCGATGGGTAGGCCCGTGGCATTTGTGAGCGTTGCAGCCGATGGTGTGCCAAGGTTCGGAGTGGTAAGCGTTGGCGAAGTGCCAAAAACCAAAGCACCCGTTCCGGTTTCATCCGTGACCGCCGCGATAAGGTTCGCGCTCGATGGTGTGCCCAAAAACGTGGCTACGCCCGTACCTAAACCAGAAACACCCGTCGAAATCGGCAACCCCGTAGCATTGGTGAGCGTACCGCTTGCAGGCGTTCCCAGGATGGGCGCGACAAGAGTAGGCCCGTTGTTTAAAACAACCGTCGAGCCTGTTCCCGTAGTGGTTGCCGCGCTTATGGCAGTACCGTTGCCCGCCAAAACAGCCGCATTGATAGAGGTTGTGAGCGTGATTGCGGGCGTACTGGTTGCCGTGGCAACCGTTCCTGCAAAGCCGTTTGCGGTCACTACCGAAACGCTGGAAACCGTACCAGACCCAGCGGCAAAGTAGGTGGCCAAATCGTCTACCGAAATTTGCCAAACCGCCGTGGAGCGGGAAACGCCAATCTTGTCCGTACCCGCAAGCGTGGGCTGTGCCGCCGCGCCAAATGCGGCAAACAAGGCCGCGATAATCAAATAATTTCTCATTGTGTGTTTGTTTTTTGCCTTGTCTACATAAGTGTGAAAAACCATTTCCCCGTGCCACTATTGAACCTACAAACGCAGGTAGCAGCTGTGTACTGGTAAAGGGTTTTTGTTGCCTGTCCGTCTTGGAAAGTCTCTGTGCTTGATGGGTCGATAATCACCCCGAACTGCGCTGCTGAGTTGTTTATCACATCAATAACTTTTTCATGGTTTGCCGCGTTGCACGATGGAAGCCCGATTGTGATGTCAGCCGCCAACGTGCCGACCAAGACCCAGTTATAGTCCGCTGTAATGCTTCCCGTGGTCGTAACGTAGGTGTGTGGGCTTCCGTTCGTTGGCTCCCACGTTGTACCCGTCCAGGTCAATAGCTGGTTTGTGGTTGCCGCCTGTTGTGCGATTGTCAATGGGTCGCCGCCCGAGCCATCACCGTCCAAAGTAGCGTCCGTTGTGACCGTCCCGGCCCCTCCGCCGCCTACATTCCATTGCGTCCAACTTGTCCCGCTTCCGTTGTACACAAAAACCTCTTTATCGTCATTCATCACAAACCATGATTGATTGCGAAACGGGGCGTAATTGGGTGCGGCCCCTCCAGGAATGCGGTCTATGCCTTGTCCAAGCCGTAACCATGTTCCGGCTTCCGTTGGCCCGGCTGTTCTGTGCCATTGGTAGATGTACCCGGTCACGGTATCAACAGCAAGCTCACTACCCGTTTTTTCGGATACGACAATTGTGGGCGGGCCTTGTGTGTAGTTCACGCCCGTCGTTTTTTTGATGTTGTTTTGGGCCGTTGCCGCAAAACACACAAAAAAGGCTGCTATTGATAGTATTAAACGCATT
>JACCDR010748038.1_pt1 | contig 10281 bp, 13 predicted proteins | sample 7446431 | NCBI WGS metagenome assembly JACCDR01 (sample SAMN15323443, study PRJNA562643) | freshwater metagenome | isolation source: river surface water | place: USA:Blue River Watershed | collected 2017-08-17 | reverse complement strand
GGAACCGGCCTTCTTCCCTCATCTTCTTCATCTCGTCCGCCTTGTTCATCATGTCGGCAGCGAAGCGAAGCAGGTCCGTCTCGTCGTTCAGGTGGATAGCGAACCAGCCGGGGCAGCCACCGGGGTTCTTCAGGCGCTCAGGGGCCACCAGGATCGCAGGATGCCCGCCCACGGTGTGCGTGAGGTACAGCCGGTCGTGGCGCAGTTCGCTGGGGCCCTTGTACTCGCTGTAGTTGCTCATCAGTCCAGACTCCCTCGGTCGATGGGGAACTCCACGCAGATGGCCACGCACCAGGTCCCTTCGTACCCGCTCGGACCCAGCTCCTTGAAGTCCTCGGGAAAGTCCGGGAACACAGCTACGTGGATGTTGTACTCGTCGAACTCCTCCCACGCTCCACGGCGTGATCGGATGTACTTCTGTGAGGTTCGAGCGGCGTTGCGCGACACGTGGCCCTCACTGTGAACCACGTAGTTCGGGTAGTTCTCGACGGCCTGTGCCACGGTGTCCTTGGGGCGGCGCAGAGCCTTCTTCGTGACCCAAGCGGCGTCAGCGTCGTAGCTGTCTCCCTCGAACCGCGCGATGATGCGGGGATTGGGCATGATGATCCTCTCTCGGTAGGCAGCGGGTAGGGTACCACGCTCCTACACTGCCGCCAAGACGGGCTGTCCGGTCTCCTCCCGTACCTTGGCGTAGGCTTCGGCCGCGTCCACGGAAGTCCACCGGGACACGCCTTCCACGTCCGCCATGATCGCGCCACCGGCAGAGATGGGGACGCCCATGAAGTCCATGGACATGCAGCGCTCAAGCCGCTCCTTCTCCTGCTCCGCGAACTCCAGCGGGCATTCCACGATCAGCTCATCGTGAATGATCATCACGACTTCACCCTTGCGCTCCGGATCGTGCTGATAGCGCCACCAGGCAGCCACGGCCAGCTCACGAGCGGAGCCCTGCACCTTGTAGTTGACGTTCGCGTAGGCGCGGGAGTACACCCGACCGTCCTTGTCCCGAGCCGTGCCCACGGGGATCTTGCGCAGGCTGATGGGACGGATGACATCCTCGAACTGGGCTTGTTCGTCACTGTAGTTGGCGATCTCGGGGTAAGCAGCCTTGTACGAGGCGATGACCTCTTTGGCTTCCTTGATCGGGATACCGGTCTGTTCCTGGAGTGCCTTGGCGCCGCCGCCGTAGACGATCAGGAAGTTCACGATCTTGGCAAGCTGACGCTCCACGGAGGCCAGAGCTGCGGTCAGGTCGTGCAGGTCTTCGCCGTCCAGGATGGTCTGAATCATGCTGCGGACGTTGGCCAGGGCCGCGATGACACGCAGCTCGATCTGGTCGAAGTCGGCGGCCACGAAGACGTTGCCCGGGTCGGGAATGACGATCTCCCGCATCTCCACGGCCTTCTTCCCGAAGTTCTGGAAGTTGGGCCCGCTGGAAGACATGCGGCCGGTCACGGCGCCGATGGTACGCAGGGTGGGGTGTACCCGCCCGTCCACCATGACCTTCTCGATTTCTTCCATCTTGGTCTGCGTGTACTGCTTTTCCTTGAACGCCAGAAGATGATTCAGAGCCTCAACGCCCAAGTCATCAAGGGGCATTGCCCGGAGGAGAGGGCCGTGCTTCTTCGCCAGGGAAGCGAACTCGCCTGACTGCTCTTGCTCGTAGGTCAGCTCACCGGCTTCCGCCAGCTCCTTGCCCTTGTCAGTGAGCGGAAAGCCAATGAAGTCTGCGCCGTGCGCCCGGAGAAAAGCCGCGACCTTCTTACCCGAGCGCGGGGACACCGGCACCTGTACGTAATGCGGGTTGCGTATCGGGGCCTTGAGGATTTCCTCATAGACGATCGCGCCAAACGCCTGTGCGTGCTGTTCACAGTGCTCCTTGGTCGACTGAAGCAACGCAGCGTGCTTCTCCTGGTCGATGCGATACCCACGCATCTTCCACATGCAGGCTTGCGCGTCGGCCCACGTCTCGATCTGAAGAAGGGACGCCGGGCACTGTGCCTCGCGTATCAGCATCGGGACCAGACGGCGGCAGGCCACGGCGTCGAGACCGGCATAGATCACGTAGGCTTCGTCCTGCTGGTCAACGCTGTCCCAGTCAAACTTGTCCTCCCGTCCCAAGCGCTGCTGTGCAGCCTTCAGCCACGGTCCCAGCCACTTGGAAGCCAGGGTCTTCAGGTCGTTCCCGCCTGCCATGTCGGACGGGGAGGCCATGGAAGCCAGCATCCGGGTATCGACCAGCCGCAGGGCTATGTTGACGTCCAGCTTCCGCCACACTGCCAGGGTGTCGATGTTGGTGTGGGCACAGAAGCTATTGTCCAGATTGCCTAGCACATCGCGTACGTACTCACGCTGCACGGGGTCTTCCATGTCGAACACATGGGCTACGTGCTCTGTGGCGATCTGAACGAGACGCAGCCGGTATCCCGAGTCGAACACGCCCTTCGGGGTCAGAGAGGTCGACTCGGTGTCCAGGCCAAAGAGTTGCCCAGGGCTCAGGTCGTAGTCAGCTTCGGCACGGTTGAAATCACCATCCGTGTGAACCTGAATGGTGATTTCAAGATCCGGGTTTCCGAAGGTGATCACTGAAGCTCCTTGGGTGGCAGCTACGGCAGAGGTAGTACAGGCGCTCGGGCGGGACGGGCTGAAGGGGTTCCCCGCACTCGCAGTATTCTTCGATGCTAGCGCAGAGGGGCAGGATGTGATGCCAGAGAGCTTGAAGCTCGTATTCCTCAGACGCAGGCATGGTCATCGTTGTCCCATTCTCTCCAGGTGCCGGAGACCCAACGGAAGCCCTCTCCGTCCCAAGTCTCCCACACGTAGACCCACTCCGCAGAGTCAGCCGTCGACAACTTCAGGCCCCTGCCGAAGACCTCAACCTCTTGAACCGAGTTGAGGGCTTCCAGCAGCTTGTCAGTGTTCGCCGTTGCCATCGCAGCACTCACACTCCTTGCCCGTCCAGGTGTTGGCTTCCTTGTCGTACTCGTCTCCGGTGTTCCCGCAGGAGTGGCAGGGGTACGAGGACCAGCGGCCGTCAGTCTCCCAAAGAAGCCACCAGCCCGGACACTTCAGTACCAGTTGCTCAGCTTTTGCCGCCATCGGTTTCCCATCGTTCGATGTCCTGGGGGTCCCCTCCGAAAGCGGTAACGGTGTACTCGCCGGGCGGGAGGGTTATGTGTATCTCTCGGTGCTCCACGCTGAACGCGGACCAGGGGAAGGTGATCCATCCCTGTCCCGCCAGCTTCTCAACGTGCACGACTTCCGGGGAGAACGGACACACAAGCGTGCGTACCGCCTTCTCCGTGTTGCCGAACCTGAACGTCTTTCGCAGGACTTTCCCTACCATGCTACCTCACTCCATTGTGATTGGCCACCGCGCACCGTATCACAGAGAGCCGAGGTACTTACGGATGCTCGCGGTCTGTCGCATGACGTCCGGAGCCAGGTTCATGCGGTCCAGCATCTCAGACGCCACACCAGCCGTAGGGGGCTTCATCTCACCCGCGTCATACAGGTCCCAGTGCTCGGGGTCGCCGCAGCCAGCGGAGCGCATGTAGCTGATCTGGCCGGGGGAAGCGGGCTTCTTCTTAGAGTCACTGTTCGGGTTCAGCCGGTAGTTGATTGCCCCGCTGCTGTCGCCCATCTTCGTGAAGGCCCAGTCAAGGCACGCGTTCTCGGCGTCTTCCAGGGAGGCGTACGCGACCGGTGTGGCGTCGTCCACCATGCCGATGAAGTGGTAGAGCCCGCCGTCCCCCGCGAACGTCTCAGAGGCGCGTACACGGCTGTCCTTGCGGAACGCGATCCACCCGTCAACGGTCTCCAGTACGGCGATGTACGAGCCCTGTGTCCGCTTGTCCTCGAACGAGGCTATTGACATGAACATAGCGGTCTCACCGGCCTTGATCCACCAGCCGTAGCGCTCGACGTCCGAGGGGAACGCGGGCTTCTTACGCTGGGCGGCACGCTCCCGCTTCTCCTTCTCCTCCTTGGCCTTCTTCGCACGACTCACGGCTTCCGAGTACGGGTCCGTTTCTACGACGTTGAACGAGCCGGTGATCTCCCGGTGGATCTCGGTGAACTCGAACGCCTCATCGTCGCTGTAGCCCAGGTCCATCAGCGCGGCGAAGACGTCTTCCTCGCACGCGGCTGCCTTCTCCTTCTCCACCTGGTGACGGGCCACGGCATCGGTGATGCTCTCGCCCTCCATGACGTCCCCGATCTCGTCATCAAGGTCGGAGATCGTAGCCAAGTCGTTCCGGGTGGTCGCGCCCACGAGGTCGATGATCAGCGCGTCCTGCTTCTCCTCACCGGTCACGGGGTCGGTGTACAGCCGCACACCACGGCCCACGATCTGCCGGTAGAGGCTGCGGGAGCGGGTGGGCCGGGCCAGCACGACACAGGAGACGGCGGGGAGGTCTGTTCCCTCGGTGGCGATCTGACAGTTCACGATGGCCTGAAGGTCACCGTGTTGAAGCTGCTTGAACGTCTCGGCTCGCTCACCACTAGGCGTACTGCCGCTCAACGGGGCCGACTTGATGCCCCGGGCGTTCAGCTCATCGCTGACCTTCTCCGCGCTCTCCACGTTGGGAGTGAACACGAGCGTCTTGCGCTGTCCGGCGTGGCGCTTGGTGAACTCGGCCACCACACCGTATGCGCCGGACTCCTCAAGCACCTTGGCCAGCTCGGACGCCTTCAGGTCCATCTCGCCACCGGTCTCAGCAGTACGAGCGGAGCCCACCTTGGTCAGGTCAAGGCCGTCGACCATGGCAGTCATGTGCCGGGGCGGAACGAGGAAGCCGTCTCCGATCAGCTCCACCAGTCCCATGGCAAAACTACGACGCTCGAACACGTCAGACAGGTCACCTGAGTCATCCCGGAAGAGAGTCGCTGTGCATCCAAGGAGCTTGGGCCCGTCGTCCTCGAACACTCGCAACTGTGTGAGACAATCCATTGCTGTCGGGGAGACGGCACGGTGGCATTCGTCGATGACCACAAGCCCCACCCCGGTGAGATAGCTATGCATGAGATCGCTGTTCCGTGCACGAGCGTTCCCCTTCTCCCGACTGGCCTTGCTGACGCCCAGAGTAGCCGTGTTGAACAGGATCACGTCAGCCGTGAGGTTCTTCCAGCGCTGCGTGTTCTGAACGCTGCCGTCAACGATGCGGACGGTTGCGTCGGGGCACTGCTCAGCGATGGTGTCAGCGCATCCGCGAAGGATCTCGGCACGGTGGACCAGGAAGACCACGCGGGGCTTGTCAGGGTGCTCCTCGCGCCAGCGTCGCACGGTCTCCGCGATGATGACGGACTTGCCCGCACCTGTGGCAAGCTGTACGGCGTTGCGCTGCACTTCCTCCCAGGCGTTGAAGATGCTGTCTACGCAGTCCAGTTGGTACGGGCGAAGGGTTTTCACGTCCAGATCACTCCCAGGAGGTGAGCTACGGCCAGCATGACGACACACCACAGGAACAGGAACACAAGCAGTCCCTTCACGACTCGGTGACTTCCTTCCAGATGTGGGCGACGAACCACACGGCCGTTGCGCCGAAGGCGACTTGACCAGCGTACCGGTAGACGGGCGCCTTCTTCACCCCGAGGGTACGGCGGATGTGGTGGGAGAGGGGGGCTTTGGCGTTGCCGCTTTTCAGCGCGTAGTACTCGGCAACGGCGAACGCTGTAGCCCACGCGGCCCAGATAGTGGCCCAGTCGCTCTCGGAGAGTTCATCGATCTTGTTCTTCACTTGCCCACCGCCAGAGAGTAGCCGTACGCCCCGAGCACGAAGCCCAGGGCGAACGTGGTGATCAGTGCCCAGAGTGCAAACTGCGCTATGCGTCGCATGGTGCCTCCTAGGTGAGACTACCAGGCTACCACGTATTCTCGCCGGGGCAAAACGCCGCGACCATCGATACGTAGGGTTCCGGCCACGCCAACGGATGGTGCATGTGTGGCAGATGAGACTGATAGTCGCCGCACGGCCGCTTGGGCATCCCGTAGTAGTCGACTCGGTAGTGAGGCGGGAGAGGAAGGAGTTGTTCCTTGGCGTAGCAACGATCCTCCATGCAACTGTGCTCACGAAGTGCCATCGCTCAGTCCTTCCAGGTACTCGATTGCGTCGGCGTCACCGGTCTCCGTGGCATACGTACGGATCATCTCGACACCGGCCGGGGTGGGCTGGTATTTCATGACACCGCCGTACGGGTGGCCGGGAAGCTGCACGCCGTTCGGGAGTTCTCCGACCCGTTCCACCATGTCCCGGAACGAGGCGCTGTAGAGCTGCCACACGCCGTGCTCAGAGGTCAGCGTGCCGTCTTCCTTCAGCTCCTTCAGCGCGCGGCCCAGAGTCGCCTTGGACGGGCCGCCGGTTGCCTTCTCGGCAGCGTGATCGATCTCGTGCCGGGACTTCGGGCCGGTGTTCAGGAAGGAGAGCACCCAGTCCTTGGCGTTCCCCTTCTGCTGGGCACGGCCGTCCTCGTTCTTGTCCTCACGCTGCTGTCGCTCGGTGCGCTTGCGGTAGCTGATCTCTTGCGTCTGAGTCACGTCGGACTTCTTCACCCAGACCAGCTTGGAAGTGGTCGCCTTCTTCCCCTCGCGGTGAGGAGTGGTCGGGTCCAGCTCAACCGATTCGATCCGGTACCGGTAGGCCGGGATGGTGTCCGAACCATAGTTGTTCTTGACGATGCCGATGGTCCGTTCGCCGGTCTCCTCGTAGTCGTCCGCCTTGCTCAGGGTCAGCACGGCACGGGCCACGCCGCCGAACGCTACAGCTCCGGAGATGTTGTTGAGCGGGTCGGTGTCGGTCGCCTTGTTGTTGTGCATGATGCCGAGAATGGCAATCTCCATGCTCTCGGCCATGGTCTGCACCGGCTCAAGAGCCTTCCGGACGTCCGAGTCCTTGTAGGTGTTCGTGTCCGAGCCCAGCCGGTTGACCAGCGGGTCCAGGATCATCAGGCGCACCGGGGCATCAAGTGCCTCTATTTCGCTGCGCAGTTGCTCGACATCATCCGGAAAGGTGAAGCCGCCGTCCACGTCCACCCAGAGGATCTTGTCCATGTCGGCGCCGTGCACGGTGAGACGGGGGACGATGGCCTTGGCCGGGGAGTCCTCGGTAGAGCAGATGATGACGTAGCCGGGCTCTCCGTAGTAGTCGCCCTGGACCATGCCACGGGTTACTTCTGCGGCCAGCGAGTACGTGAACGTCGACTTACCGGTACCGGGAGGGCCAGCCAGAAGGGTGATCGCTCCGGAGAGGATGCCGCCCTTCCAGAGGTAGTCAACGACCTCGATGGACGGAGTTTCCATGCGCTTGAGCAGACGGCGGGGAGCGAACTCGTCCTCGGTGGCTTCTCCGGTCGTGACGTTGATGGACCAAGGGGATTCTGTGCCCTTGTTCATCCCGCTCTGCATCGTAGCCTTGTCGGCATGGTCTATGCCGTCCCAGGTGGAGCCGTAGACGCTGTGAACCAGGGTCCTGCTGACGATAGTGTCCCAGGTTTCTTCTTCGTCCAAGCCCATACCGGCGCAGTACCCAGCGATGTCCGCCGCGAACTGGAACAGCTTGGTGTTGAAGTTGTCCCCCGGCTGACTGGCGTAGAAGGCTTCACAGGTACGGCGGAGCTTATCGGCGGCGGCACTCTCGTCCATGGCGAAGGAAGCCGCAGACGGGGCGCGGAACTTGTGCAGGCCCGAACTGGACTCGTAGCCCTGGGAGTTGCCGTTCTGGAGACCCGCTACCCACTTCGCCGGGAGCATGGGGAGATCGCAGACGCGGGGAATCTCTCCCACGTGTCCGTCGTAGCACCAGTCGTACAGGCGCTCTTCCACCACGGAGGGGAAGGCTACGGCGTACCGGTGGTGCCGTTGGATGATCTCGATGTCCTTGGCGATGTTGCCGGGGAACACCGTACCGGCCGGAACTCGGTACCAACGGATGCCTGAGTAGGAGGGCTCATCACGAGAGCTGCTGACCCAGGTGTCGGGGAGAGTGCCGTACTTAACGGCGAGATCCCGGAGCTGCTGGTATCCGTTCTTGTCGCCGTAGGTGTCGACGTCGATTCCGATGACACCGACCGGCGCACGCAGGGCGAGGTTGAATTCGCCAGTGGTGCCCTGCCACAGAGCTGCGTGCGACGGCGGGTCATCGTGCGAACCAGTGAACCCGTTCGGAGGCGGGAACTTCTGGCCGCGCGGGAGAGGGAGAACGCCGGTCCAACCAGCATCGAGATACATGCGGACGACGTTGGGCAGGTCGGCCGGATCTGAGTGGCGCTTGAGGGGCATGACGGGCGTTCTCCTTGGGCGGGGAGCGAACGAGGTTACTCGGGGTCGGCGTCAGGGTCAACCAGCTCAAGCCGGTATGACCCTGCGTTCATCTTCAGGTACCGCTCGTACACCTCGGGCATCTCGGTCTTCAGACGTGCGCCGTTCAGTGTCATCGTACCCTTTCGGGAGACGGCTCGCAGAACGGTCTGTCCGTTGACCTGTACGTCGGTGTCACGAGCGCCCAGGATGCGGGTGATCTGGGCCTTGGCTTCCTTCTCTCGCTCCTGCCACCCCTTGAGCTGTTCCCGGGCCTCCACCAGCACGGCGAACCAGTCAGACAGCTCACCGTGCATTTCTGTAGTAGGCGTTGTACCAGTCACGAGCACGCTCCGAACAGAATCAGGCCGATCAGGCCCAGGAGAGCGCTACCGCCCAGGACAACGGCACAGATGATCTCCCACCAGGCCATCAGTTCGCCACCCAGAAGTACATCAGGTAGCCGACCCAGCCCCAGAAGGCCACGTTCACGACGAACCACAGCAGAACTACGAGCGCGGCGGCGCAACCGGCCGCTACGTCGCTCTGGTGCGCGTTGGACGGGCGGCGCTTGTTCTGCCTCATCTTGTACTCGTTGTAGTCAGATCCCACGGTTCCTCACTTCACAGCGCTCGGGCAGAGACGCTTGTAGGCGCAGAAGAAGCAGTTGTCCCTGGAAGGGTTAGCTTCCACCTGGGCAACCTTCTGCTGACGGGTCGCAGGGGAGATACCCCGCGCGGTGGCGGCCAGACGGCGCATACGCTCGATGGTCTCAAGCGCGTCGTCTATGTCGAACGGTTGCGCGTCTACTCGCATCTCGTCCAGGAACGGCCGCGTAGGGTTGGCGTTTCGGGGCAGGTACACGATGATGCACCGGTTCACCTGGTAGCCCATGCGGGCAAACCCGAAGCCGTACAGGTTGACTTGTTTCCGGTAGAGCTGTTTGGAGCCCTTGGCGCGGACCTGGTCTAGGGTCGTCTTGCCGACGATCTTCCAGTCCACAACGTCGCCTTCGTCGATATCGAACGCGTCGCCGGTACCGTACGGGTTTTCGTCGCTGATCTGGACTCGTTGTTCGATCAGCCAGCGCTGCCTACCCAATCGCCGGTTCTCGGCTTCCAGGGCTTGGGCCATCTCGGTGTGAACTGCCGTGCCGACAAGGGGAAGCCACGGGTTGGGGTCGCCACCCGGGACATCCGTGCCGGTAAGCTGGTAGACGATTTCACGGTCACACGGGCTTCCGGCCTGAGACGGGCCGATAGTGGTCTGCACACTTCGGGGCGTGGCGTTGGCGTATGCCAGGACCATCCGGCGCACCTCTTGAGCGAAGCCGGTTTGATCGATGCCAGGCATGTCCGTGGCGTCAGAGTGTTTCTTGAGAGCCATGTTCCCTCCCGGGAAGGGGCCCGGTTCGTTGGCTACGATGTACTCGCAGTGCGATGCGCCGGGCCCCAGTCTCGGGGGATCAGGAACGGGTGAACGCGCCTTCGACCTTGGCCTTCTGCGCAGCCGACTGGGCCGGGCGCTTGGTGGAGGTCTTCTCCTCCGCAGGGGCCGCCGCGTTCAGCTCAGCCTTGCGAGCCTCGAACGCCGCTTCGTAGTCGACGTCCGCCGCCATGTCGAACTCCTCATCGGAGCCCGCGTCCACGGTGCGGTAGGTGTTGTTACCATCCTTGGTCTGCCGGTCGACGAAGCGAACCACGGTGGCGTCGTCGCCGTTCTCGTTGACGTACTGTCCGAGCTGGTCCACCAGGGCCGGGTTGAACAGGAGGACGTTGACGTACGCCTTGCCCTCGGTCAGGTCGTAGGCGTTGGCGCGGAGGTACTTCTCACCCTCCTTGGCCTTGTGCTTCGGCGTGTCGAACGCGTCGATCAGCTCGGTCGGATTGACCACGAACGTCTTGTTCAGGTGGTCGCCGGTCGCCAGCTTGTCGCCGTTGGCGGAGGGGGCAGTGTGCTTCTGGAGGCCCATTGTGGGTCCCTTAGGT
>JACCDR010028253.1_pt1 | contig 10281 bp, 10 predicted proteins | sample 7446431 | NCBI WGS metagenome assembly JACCDR01 (sample SAMN15323443, study PRJNA562643) | freshwater metagenome | isolation source: river surface water | place: USA:Blue River Watershed | collected 2017-08-17 | reverse complement strand
GGCAACCCAACGTCATTTTGGAACCCAGAGAATGCTGGGATGCCCCATCTGCATTTTCATAAGCAGAAACCCCAAGGAGATGAGCACACATGCAAAGGGTCATAGCCGCTGGAGCCTAAGTCATAAGAAAAAATGATACCCTAGACATTGCCTACTCTTCGTTCTATAACTAGCTGCACCATTTCACTATAAAAAGGAGACGTATGGCGCGCGTTGTTATCATTGGTGCAGGGCTTACCGGGCTTTCTACCGCATACCATTTAGAACAGTTAGGTTTTTCAGACTTTGCGATTTTTGAAAAAGAACGCACCGTAGGAGGCCTTTGTAGATCAATAGAACAGGACGGTTTTACTTTTGATTATACCGGGCATCTGCTACACAGTAGCGATGCCTATTTTTCTGAATTTTTAAAAACGGTTGTTGATCTTAAAAACTTTAACACCATTGATAGACGATCATTCATCTACTCACACAACACGTATACTCACTTTCCCTTTCAATCAAATCTCTACGGGCTGCCAACAGAGGTAATTGCAGAATGTATTGAAGGGTTTGTAACACGTCCTCAAAAAGAAACAAGAAACGAAACATTTCATCAATGGGCGCTGCGTAAATTTGGCGCAGGGATTGTAAAACATTTTTTTGCATCATATCAGGAAAAGATTTTTGCCTATCCCATAGATGCATTAACTGCTTCATGGACCGGCAGATTTGTACCCAATACTTCTTTGCACGATATCATTAAAGGTGCGCTGCAAGAACCACAGCACAAAAGCACCGCAGGCTACAATGCGCAATTCTTGTATCCAAAAAAAGGTGGCATAAATTTCTGGATTACCAAGCTTGCACAAACAATCAAAAAACCGATCAAAACAAACTATTGCGTAGAATCAATCGATACCAAAAACAAGATTATTACGTTCACGAATGGCGATTTTGAAAAATATGAAACACTCGTTAACACCATGCCACTCGATACTTTTTTGAATCTTACCAAAGAGTCTGCTGCAAGTTCATTGCGCAAAGCATCTCAACATCTTTTGTGTAACTCTGTTGCAAACTTTAATCTTGGCATTCAATCAGAAGATCTTTCTAACAAACATTGGATCTACCTTCCAGAAACACAATTTCCTCATTATCGCATCGGCTTTTACCATAACTTTTCAAAAGAGATGGTACCTGCAGGATGCTCCTCCGTGTACGGTGAATACGCCTACCTTAAAAAAGATCCTGCTACTGTAAAAGCTACGGTACAAGATGCTATTAACAGCACACGCAAACTGCTGCATATCTCTGATGCACAAGTGATCACTCAACGAACCATGTACATCTCACATGCGTATGTTATTTTTGATTTTTGGAGAGAAAAACATCTGCCCAAAATTCATGCAAGCCTCAATGCAAAATCGATTCACTCGATAGGACGCTACGGCGCCTGGAAATACTCAAGCATGCAAGAGGCGGTACTTGATGGCAAAGCAATGGCAGAGAAAATTCAAGGAGAAATAGAGGGAGAAGCAGATGGAGCAGTACAAGAACAAAAAAGTATTGGTAACAGGCGGAGCAGGATTTATAGGATCACACCTAGTTGATCAGTTAGTAGCATACGGCGCACAGGTAACGGTTCTTGATAATCTTTCAACAGGCAACAAAGCTAACCTTGCACAATCGATCAAACAGATAACGCTCATAGAAGATGATATTCGCAATCCTCAAGCGTGCCTTGCTGCTGCACAAGATTGTGATTACATTTTTCATATGGCAGCGTGCGTATCGGTTCCACAATCACTACAAGAGCCGGCATTTTGCCACGACGTAAATGTAACAGGAACGGCAAACTTATTGCAGGCAGCATACATTCATAAGGTGCAACGCTTTGTCTTATCTTCTTCATGTGCAGTATACGGCCAACAAGCAACGCCCTGCTCAGAGGCAACACCATGCAGCCCAACATCACCCTACGCCTACTCAAAATTGATGGGTGAACTGTTGTGCCAACAATATGCACGAGTCTTTAAAGTGCCTACTTTGTGTCTGCGTTATTTTAATGTGATTGGTACACGCCAAAATCCATACGGCCCTTATGCAGGAGTCTATGCAAAGTTCTCTGATCTTATGCAACAACAGTTACCTGTTACTATTTTTGGTGATGGGAACCAAACACGCGATTTTGTTGCTGTGCAAGAAGTAGTACAAGCAAATCTGCGGTTGGCCCTGCTGCCTACTGAACAGTGTGATGGCAAAGCAATCAATATTGGAACCGGTAACCCTACGACCGTTTTACAGATTTTTGAAACCCTTAAAACCAACTATCCATTATATAAAGTACAGCCTGTTTTTGCGCCTGCCCGACCTGGCGACATTGTGTATTCATGTGCTGACACCAGTTTATATAGAAAGATAATCACTCAATAAAACACTATACGCATACGGCTTCGACCCCTAATAACGAGTTATCCTTCGATACAATTTTTTTTAAAAAAATAACTTATCTAGGACCAATGAGGCCGAAGCTTGCAAAAGCGTGTGCCGAATTTTGGTCCATTAAAGCGATCAAACCGCTTTAAGTTTGCGCCCTGATTGCAAAGGGGTGGGCGAACACCCCTTGCCCCCACGCGGGTAGCGTTTCCCCTTTGGCCCCGTGCGGGGAGCACATGTTTCTTCACACATAATCAGACAACACTTTATGAGTACCGCTCTTTTCTAACTCACCACCACTTTGGTTCTTTGCTAACTGCTTTACAACCTGGTTAAAACTTTTACCCTCTACTTTGGTTGCCTTTTTTGTATCCATATTGAACTTATAAAAAGCACCATCTTTGGTAATAAAAAGAGCATGCAAATCATCTAAAGGCTCAATAGTAGAAATTTGAAAAGTAAAACCGTTTGTTTTAGGTAATCGAAGCCTATACTCTTTCCCCGCAGAATGTTTCATTAAAATAACAGGTGCAACCCCACCCGGCACTACAAAACTATACGCGCCCACAGTAAATTGACGTAACATAGATTCTTCAACCTCTTTTTTCCACAATTGGCGATACTCAAAAGCAGCTGCGCATTCTTCAAAACTTGTTTGTGCAAGCGTTTGCTTCCAAGGCAACTTTATCTGTTCTGAAGACGATTGATCGCCCGCTCCGCCACCCTTTTTTTGTAAACAATCAATACAGATAAATTGAAATGCTCCCTGCATAAATATAAGGCGTAACGTAGAACCGGAAGCGGGTTTTAAACAGACCGAGCAGACCTGCTGTTGAGCAGCTTCAAGCGTGGGCAGCATACGCCCCTCTAAGGAAACAGACCATAAAAAACAGATCATTATAAGACACTTCATAGTTTCCCCTCTTTCTGTTATTAGACTCTTTATACACCCGCTCACACTACAGTTACAAGCACCTCATAACCTTTCATATGATAAACTTAGAGAGCATTTGTCAATCTGCCTTTTAGTTTGAGCTTATCTAACACCACCCTCAAAATTGCTTGCTGGACGCGCATTTATTTTACAACTGCACCTTTTCCTGTTATTCTAAAGCGCTGAATAACTAAGTCTAGACTATATTTTGATCTATTACGGAGAACTATGAATACAAAAAAAATGACCCTTACCCTTTCAGCACTTCTTGCTTTGACACAGCCAAATCATGCTTCAGAATGGACAGGAGCAGCGGCAGCAGGAGCAGCGGCAGCAGGAGCAGCGGCAGCAGCAGCACTTGGATTTGGATTACACAATGGCAGGCAAAGTAATATTAACTCAGCCCAGCTGGAGATATTACGGAAGAGAATAACTAGTATTGAACAAGCCCTGTTTGGCAACCCCGAAAATCCCGGCACACTAACTGCCCTACAGCAAGAAATAACTGCCCTACAGCAAGAAATAACTGCCCTTACACAGAATTTCAATCTATTACAAACAGGTGTCGGTAACAAGCACACAAGCCTAGATAATCAAATAAATATTTTAGGCGCAAGGCTCTCGAGATTAGAACAGAGATTAGGTCTTGATGCTCAAGAAGGAGCTGACCAATCATTACGTGCTCAGGTTGTCATAACGGCAGGCGAAATTGCACTAGTAAAGACAGCCATCAAGGAGCGAGAAGAAACTCTTAGAAAAGTTACGGCAGACGAAATTGCACGAGTAGACACAGCCGCCAAGGAGCGAGAAGAAACTCTTAGAAAAGATTTTAAAACTACTCATGCCAAATTTAATGGAACCCTTCAAGGACTTTCTGAGTTAGTTCAACAGGCAGTCGACTCAACGGAGAAACGTATAAAAACTTTTAGCCATCAATTAGGTCATCTCGAACAAAAACAAGAACAACTCAAACAAAAACAAGAACAAACAGATGCTGATTTGGCCGATCTTCGCGCAAGATTCAATGAACATACAGAAGAACTTGCAAGACTTGGCGCATTAAACCAAGCTGCTCATGGCGGTGGTGATGCTCATGGCGGTGGTGATGCTCATGGCGGTGGTGATGCTCATGATGATGAGGCTTAATTAACTACAAATAATAAGACATATAAAAAAAGACTCACGATGGCCTTTGGTTATCATGGGTCTTTTTTTATACATACACAGAATGCTTGAATAGTGCATTTTTAACTATCTTTGCTATACTTGAACGCTGTTTTAGAGGCTTTTTCATTACTTTGAAGTAGGTATTAAAACGTTATGAGCAAAAAAGATTTTTATCAGATACTAGGGGTTGACCGCTCCGCATCAAAAGCAGATATCAAGGCAGCATACCGCAAACTAGCTTTGCAATATCACCCAGACAGAAACCCAAACAACAAAGCAGCCGAAGAAAAATTTAAAGAGGCTGCCGAGGCGTATGAGGTACTTTCTGATGATGCCAAACGCCAACAGTATGATCAGTTTGGCCATGCAGGATTCCAAGGCATGGGCGGCGGTGGCGAACATCACATGAACATGGATGATATCTTTGAACAGTTTGGTGATGTCTTTGGTGATCTTTTTGGTGGCGGCAAACAGCAACGCAAACGTTCAAAAAATGCTTCTCCAGAACCAAAACGCGGTCATGATCTGTATAAAGAAGTTTCTATAACACTTAAAGATGCCTACTTGGGTAAAAAAGAAGAAGTTACCTTTTATCACTTTTCTGTGTGTGAAACCTGCAGCGGCAAAGGCATGGAACCAGGCACAAAAGCGGTAACCTGTACCACCTGCCACGGCGCTGGCCAAATGCAAGTCCGCCAAGGGTTCTTTGCTTTTTCACAACCGTGCCATCCCTGTGGCGGCAACGGTTTTACTATTCCATCACCCTGCAAACCATGCAAAGGTCAATCACGCATTCAAAAGTATGACAAGTTTACCGTTAACATTCCTGCAGGTATTTATGATGGTGCAGAACTGCGCATTGCCGGCAAAGGTGATGCAGGGGTATACGGTGGCCCAGCAGGAGATCTGTTCTTAAAAATACACGTAATGCCTGAGAAAAAGTTTAAACGTGAAGATAATGATCTTATCTGCTCAGTCATGGTTACCTACCCACAATTGGTATTTGGATCTCAAGTTGAGATCGAGACTATCGATGGTGTAAAAGAGACCATTAAAATTCCTAAGGGATGTGCTGTTGGCGAAAAGATTCTTATTCCAGGCAAGGGCTTTGTGAATCTGCGCAATAAAGTGCGTGGCAACCTGGTAGTAATTACGAAATGCCATGTTCCTAAAAAGATATCTGCTACCGCAAAAGATGCATTAACCACCTACTTTAATGAGATCGGCACAGACATTACAGACAACGAAGGCAGTATCTTTGGATTTTTCAAAAAGTTTTTAGGGTAAATCATGATATTGCATTTGATACTATTTTTAGCATTTTTTCAGGTTAGTGCCTTTGAAACTGGACCCTTAGATTATTACCTGTCCCCAGCTGACATATTAAAAGCACAACAATTATTTCAAGGACGTAATATGGAAGGCTTAAGGCGTCTACAAGAAATTCTTCCCCATAAAATAACTGGTAAAAAAAACTCTAATACAGAGGGTGCTTACTTATGCGCTACCTGCTGGTTTACAAGCAGAGACTTAGCTCCTGGTACATGCTGCGAACACCCTCTTCAAAAGAAGTACCGTATAGGTTTTGGAAATGATAGCGAAATTAAAGATCCAAACGCGGTACTCACATACAATCCTTGGTTATTTGTTAGAGAAGTAGAAAGTGGGCAAATAACTGTTCACGGCACAATTGCTCGACGACAAACAACTACTACCCAGGCCCCGGTCCATACCTTTGCATAAGAGATAGTCTTTGTCCTTGCACCGCGCACGCGGCACTCTGCCACCTCTGTTGAACAGCTCGATCCTTTGATTTTGATTGGCTTTGTATCGACGGCAAAAAAGATCTCTGATTGTCAGGCTGCTGCTCAGTTCTTTGTTGGTGTGTTGCTCTTTCCAAAGCCGTTATTCTTGCACCGTGGTCTCTGAGCTGTTGGCGAACAGGTAGATACGTAACAATTGTAGTTACTTCTTCTGTTGCTGGAATAATACGATAATCATAGTGGGGATGATGTACGTGTGGTGTGCATTCTTCCCACGGTTCCTTTGATCCTTTAGTTCGTCTTTGATGTACTGCTTTTCCTGGCACTGGCTTACTTTCTTTTACCTCATGCCTGCCCCCATGCAGCAGCTCTTCAACTTCTGTCAGCCGCTGTATATGTTCTCTTTGAGCAGCTTCAAATTTTGCAATGCGAGCTTCAATCCTTGCGCGTTCTGTAAGGGGAGAACTTGGACCTGATTTTGGTTGAGAGTTTGCTCTGCGTCTTACCAATGGAGAGCTTGAATCACCGGCAGAGAGTGCCTGCGTAAACACTAAGAATACTAAAAGATACCGTTTCATACCTTCCCCTAACCCTTCTTTAAATTTATATAAGCGTTGAAGGCCTTCCAGTTCGTGTTGAAACTCTTGTCTCTCCAAATCGCCATCCTTGTAAAGAGTCTTTGGCTATCAGGCCACGGCTAACTTGTGCACGTTGACCGGCATTTTCAAGCATAGTTTGTGTTGTTGGCGTTTGTGGTGGCACTTGATCACGAAGGGCTACTTCTTCCATTACTTGGTGCACACGGCCAGCACCTTTTCTTTGTAAATATTCAAGCAAATCTTGGAAAAAATCTTGCACAGAAGGAGGCGGAGTTGTAGGAGTTGCAACAGGACTTAGTGGGGCAGGTATACGTGCAGCAACAGCAGTAAGAAACGCTTCGTTCTGAAGCAATCGTTCTTGCATTGTTCGCTCAATTGCAGCTTCTACTTTTGGTTCAAGGCATCTACTTACACCTTCAAGCAAACTGTTTTCTCCAGCGCAATTACATATCTTTTCGGCTAATTTTTGAGCAAAAGTAGGATCATTGCGCATAAGGATAGAAATGGTATCCAAAAATGCAGTGTCTTCTACCAATCGCCTTTTTGTTGAAGAAGCTCTGCGACCCACAGCGCTGCTTTCTTGAGGACTTAGATCATCTGTTGCTTCATGAGATTCTAGCAATGAATCACAATTAAGCATTAATGCAGCAACGAGCTGTTCTTGTAATGCTTTATTACCGGCAAGTTCTGTAATGAATTGCTCATCAGTTTGCAACCCACTTCTTATTTTCTCGCGCACTCGTGTAACAAAATTGTGATCAGCTACAAGATTAGATAAAGAACCTGAATGAACAATATACGATGCAACTGCTTCAACTAAAGCCCTCATCGCTGCCTCATCTTGCACAATTTCTGGCGCAGCATTTCTTGCTAAGTCCCGCATAAAATCGGGGTTACGTAATTGCTCAGCTACTTCCAGCGCAGCTTGTGTCGCAATAGTACCTGAAGCAACTTCATCAAGCCTCATCTTATCTGCTACTCGAGCAATCATCGCTCTATCAGCACGCAAAGCTTCAACTACACGTTTAACAACTAATCTAAAAAAGCCATCACCCTCGCCAGTTAAAGATCTTTGATGATCCAGTACTTGCGCTTCTAATTGAGCAACTCTTGTTTGTAATGCTGCAAGTTCAGTATCTGCCGCAGAAAGTGTAAGAGGGGCAAGAAGAAGAAAGAGGAGGATTTTTTTCATGATACATACCTTTATGTAATGCGATAAACAATGAGGTTTTGTACCATCTTTGGGCATACAAATTCAATATTTTAAGAATCCTTCGATACCCCCCTTCGCATAAAGCTACGGCGGGCAGGCTAATTTTTTCGCTACACTCAAAAACCACTCAGGATGATTCAATGTAAGGGATTCACCCTGCGGTGTCCTACGAAGTTTTTAACGAAGCGGGGAGTGATTCGAACATAGTAAAAATTAGCCTGCCCGCCTTAGCCCTTGTCCTGTGAAGCTTTATGCGCAGAGGGATTGCCAAGTGGGATATCGAAGGTTCAAAACAAAAAAAGAGACCCGTTGATAGCCACCAGCCACCACGAGTCTCTTATTATTCTACGTGTCTAAAATCTAAAAGTTAGTTGTCATCGCCATCATGGTCTTCAGCATCTGTTCCTGCGTCAGCTGGTTTGGCATCATCTGCTAGTTCTTTGACATCTTTGAGTTGGGTTTTTTTGTTCCATTGTTGACGAATTTTACGTCCTGTTGGCGTTGTTGATTGTGGTGCCGCAGCCTCCAATACCGCAAGACGTGCAGCAAATTGATCGCTTACGCTTGCATGCGTTTCAAATCTCTTTTCAAAAAGTGCATTGTTTTCTTCTAATTGTTTTAGTCGTTCTTCCGACAAAGCACGCGCCGCTGCCTCTTTATCTGCTCGTTCTGCCAACAAAGCACGCGCCGCTACTTCTCTATCTAAATCTGTTCTGAACCCTTGCAACTCTTTAGCAAGTTGTTCTTCCAACGCTCTTAATGTAGCTAAAAGCTCGGCTTCACGCTGTTGTCTTTCTTGAGCAACAGTCAGATTAGCCCTGTTAATCGAGTCTACGCTTGCGGCCAAGAGTTCACGCGCCGCTACTTCTCTATCTAAATCTGTTCTGAACCCTGTCAACTGTGCATCAAGAAGTGCTTGTAAAGCTTGCAAATCTTTTTGAGAAACAACAGGAGCATCTTCTAGGGCTTTGAGTCGATCATTAAGTTTAGCTTCTTCCAATGCTGTTAATCTACCTGCTTCTGCATCTATTCTTTTTTGTAATTCATCTAAATCTATTTTGAATTGCGCTAAATCTTTAGCAAATTGTTCTTGTAAAGGTTGCAAATCTCTTTGAGAAGCAGCAGGAGCATCTCCTTGCCCCCCTCTTGCTCCCTCTAAAGCCGCTATTTGGACCCTTACCTCTTGCAGCTCTTGAGCAAATTGTTCTTGTAAAGGTTGCAAATCTCTTTGAGAAGCAACAGGAGCAGCAGAAAGGGCCTCTTGCAATGCTTTTATTTGCTTTTCAATAGCTGGAATATGTTCACCAGTTACCTTATAGATTAGCTCTCTAAAACCTACAGTAACCTGTTGACCATCAGTACCCTTTTTACCATACCAATCATCGTTTAGTCGATCCAACGAAGGAACAACGCCAGGGCAGCCTACGCCATACATAACCTTGCTTAATTCTTCCACATTAGCAAGCAATCCCTTAGTAACTTGTCCATCGGGTGATATCTGACCATAAAGCTCCTGCTGCAGTGCGGCAGTCTCACCTTTTCTACTCACGTTTTCTCTCTCTAATTGCTGCATCTTTGCCTTGTCGGGGCCCTTAGCGATTGTTCCCAGCGCAGCACAACCAACCCCACCAAGGACTAGAGCGGCCGCCGTATGGGCTTGCTGAGCAATAATAAGTAGTATTGAGAGTGTAAGAGTCATCTTTTTTGCATTCATAGCTTTCTTTCGTTATTAAATAAGACTTCATTTTACTATTGAGGATCTTTTAACAAAGATTGAAAGATTTGTAAAAAAAAGACCTACTGATAAAAAACTATTGCAACTCTTTTACGATTATTTTTTCAACATCTCTGTTATTGAGGCAGTCTTATTTTCTCTTTAATAAGCGCAATATCTTGAGCAACACGTTCTATCTCTCTTTGCTCTTCTTGCAACTTAACTCTTAACGCTTTGATGCACTCACGCAGGTCACGCAATACTTCATCTTGAGAGCGCTGCTCGCCCACTTTATGTTCCATCCAATTGCACCAGGCGTGGTATGAATAACTTGCAAGAAGCCAGGTTGAGACAAAGGTCAAAAAGCCCATGCTGCTTTCTGTTTTAGGGGTGTACAATAAAAGTCCGGCAAGAATAAGAATCAAAAAATGTTTCTTCATACATTCATCCTTCTTTTTTTCGCACTTTTTTGC
>JACCDR010163758.1_pt1 | contig 10282 bp, 13 predicted proteins | sample 7446431 | NCBI WGS metagenome assembly JACCDR01 (sample SAMN15323443, study PRJNA562643) | freshwater metagenome | isolation source: river surface water | place: USA:Blue River Watershed | collected 2017-08-17 | reverse complement strand
GGCGAGCGCGGAGGCGGGAGATTGCCTCTGACGCAGCGTTGCTGTTCGCCATGGTGTGCCACCCATGGTTGACGTCGTAGAGCAGCTTCTCGATCGCCGCCAAGTCCTCCCCCGGGTCCGACTGGAGGGCCGATAGATACAGTCGGGCTGCATTGCGAAGCGCTACAACCGAAGGCATCGACGGATCGTCGTAATCGACAAGTGCGCGTTTCAGCTCTTTGATTTCTTTTTCATTCATATCTCTTCAGACTCCTCGGCTTGCGAAAAGTTCCGCAGCGCTCAACGATAGTTTCTCGACCGTTCCTTGCGTTCTGCGAGCCAGTCGCCTACTCGTCGCCCGTGCCACGCGCCTTCGTCAACATCTGTTCTTGATTGAGGAAACCGCGCCTTATGCGAAGGCATCGCAAAGCAGACGATCGAGCGCTGTACATAGTCTCTAGGCACAACGCAATGTGGCGTCGCCGGACCGAGACCGACAATCTCCCCAATTTCTCCGACATGGAAGAAAGGATCGATCTTCCGCGCCTCGTCTACTCTGTCGTATCCTGTTGAATCGACTGGCGACCCTCCGAGGTGCCCTGACGTCAACTTGAGATCCTGCGGCGTCTCCCGGTAACACAGAATCGTAAACAGATCGAAGTCCGTGTGCGTCTCGCTTCCGCAGCCCGGAGGATACTCGAGGATCCGCAACGTCGCATCCTCGACACGCGGATAGAACTCCGCTGGAACGCGTAGCGCCTCCGCGACGCGACACGCCTCGAAGTGCGCCGCAGCGAGGAAGCCGAGCATCCGCTTCGACGGGTTGTACTTCAACGCGATGTGCGAGTAGCGCTTACCTGCGTCCTCCTTCCCGTCTCCGTTCGGGTTCTCCGTCACGTGTGGGCGATAGCCTGCATAGGACGGTTGGAAAGCCTCTAGAGCGAGTATGTCGTAGGAGCGTCGGTCGAAGATCATGTGTCGTTCTCCCACTCCTCGCCCTGCGAAAGCGACTTGAACGTGAGAAGATGCGGAGGCCATTCCTCCGCAGTGATTAGCGTGTCGAACCCGTTTCGTATGACGGCTCCGTCAATCAACCCCGGGTTCTTGCCCTCTTTGAGCATTTCTTGGATCTCCGCGAGCGACCCCCAGAAAGAGAGCCATCCCGCTGCGTCAAACTCTCCTTCGCTGTAGTATTTTCCGTTCTGCTTGAAATACGTAAACTTGATTTTCATCCGATCCTCTCACTTAGGCTGGTAAGTTCATCAACCAAGACCCGTACATATCGTCAATGCTAACTACTCGTGCTTCCTACTCTGGGCGATAACGCGCGAGGCGTCAAGTCACTTCGTCCAAAAATCCATCATTTTGCTTTCGACGCCTGGACGGACGTCGGGCAAGAACTCGGCCTGCGCTTTGCACATCAGCTCTTCCTGGCGGCGCAACGCGCGTTCGGCCATCTCTGCCGGCGACTCCAGAATAATCGAGTCGTGCACGAAGTTGACTACAACGGAGCCGTACAGAACCGTACCTGGTGTGATCGTTTCACACCACACGTACCAGCCTGCGAGTTTTGCAATTTCCGCACCGAAGCCTTGAAAAGGGGAGTTGGCTGCGCTGCAGTAGGTACAACCAGCTCGCAGTCTGCTCGTCGCTGGCTGCACGACGTCGAACTTTCCCGAGGCGCGCTCCCACGAGTTGATCGTGTCGAGGTACCTTTTGATCTCCGGCCACGCTTTCTGAATATCCGCCAGGAGTTCTCGCGACTTGTCGAGCGTTAGAGAGAGCCCGTAGTTCATCTTAGCGTACGTGACAAAGGTCTCGCCTCCGAGGCCGCCCAGCTTACCGAAAATTGCGCCCTTCATCGCGGTACGTCGGTTATCCATGTCCTTCTGCTTCTTACGCTTCACGACCTCTTCGTACGGGATCTTGTCGAGAAGTGCGACGGACATGCTGTGCACGTCGTCCTGGCCGTCAGGCAGGTTCAAAACACTCGCCAACTTCGAGGAGTTCTTACCGAACATCCAAATGACGATCTGAGCGAAGGTGCGCAACTCGAGTGCCTTAAAATCCGTCTCGATCAGCTTGTACCCAGGCCGTGGCACCACGCACCCTCGAGTATCGCCCTTGCGCGAGAAGTTCTGAATATTCGGCGCAGAGCTAGCAGTACGCCCAGTGGCCCTCAGCGTCGTGAAGTGCGTGTGTACCCGTCCTGCCCAGTTCGCCGACGACTGAAGCATCGGGATGTCGTTGGACAAGCTCTTCGCGATGGACGAATACTCGCTGTACGCCTTCATCACAGGATCGTCGGAGAGCGAGCACGCTTCACGGTCGAGCGCGATGCAGTCGTATGGCCCACTTTCGCCCGGCTTGAACGCATCTGTACGGCGAGGCGACAGTCCTTGAGAGCGCAGCGAATCCGCAAGTCTCTTGGACGTCGCCTTGGTGTCGCGCGAGATCTCGACACGAAGCACACCCGCGTCGATCAGTTCCGGAGGCTCTTCTTTCCACTTCTTTGCCAGCGGAACTAGAGGCGAGTCCGCAGGCAGTGCCTTCAGAACCTTCATGTCGCGCGAGACCTTGCGCTTCAGCAGGTTCTGCTCGAGAAGGATCTCCTGCAGCTCGAGACCGCGTTTCTCGTATTCCTGGGCCAGCAGATAGACCTTGCTCGCGTCCACAGGGAGGCCGTTGTTCGACGTCGCCGTGAGCCAGATCGACGCCCGTACCTGCGCAGCCTCGTCAACCAACGGCTGCATGCCAGGGAAGTACTGCGACCAATTCTCGCGTTCCTGGCGCGAATAGAGTCGAGCCGTGCACTCAGCGTCCATGACTGCGTATTTTACTGCTGCAGGTGGATACGCAGATACAGGGAGCCCGTCGAGCTCCGAGTAGCGCAGACGCCACGAATCCTCGGTCTTGTCGAGCGTGACCTTCAGGTACATCTCGGACAGATCACCGAGGCTGTATCTGTGCTGAAACTTGTCACGCGAGATGTCGATCAGCGCCTGACGCAAAAGGACATCGTGGAGCTTTCCCTCGTTCGCCTTTTTGATCCACAGCGGCAGGAGATCCGGACAGACGGCTGCGCTAACGTGGATGTCGAAGGCGAGATTGGCGCCGACGATCGAGACATTATCGTCTGAGAGCAGATCTCCGAGGAGTGCTATCGTATCGTTACGGTCGAGGAGCTGTCCGACAGGGGCAATGTCGATCTCGACGAACGAGCCACATACGAGCTTCGGGGGGATCTGTCCGGGACCGATTAAGTACGTTTCGCTGTCCCAAGCTACGTGCACTACACCCTCTCAACGAACACGAGTTTGACCTCGTGCTCTACGGACGGCAACTCGGCCTCCTGTGGAAACTGCACGCTGACGATCCTGTTCACACGATCGATCTTTACGACCTGACCAAACTCCGTCACCTGCGCCACCTCCGCAGGCACGACGGTCTCTCCGCAGTCCTCACTCACATACCCGGGGAAGATTACGCGGCTCATCGTCGTTGTCCTTTGAAGAAGGTCTCTAACCCCATCTCATCTCTGTGTTTACCTTCATGCCCGTCAGGGCGAACGCACCTATCTCCGTGCGAATTAGTATGTGGACACTTCCAGAAACCGAACACTGCACGATGTAGAAGATCTCCGGAACCGACACAGACGAAAAACACGAGAACGATTAAGATCATCACAGGCCAGAAAACAAACGCCGCGGGATTGGCGGTCTTCGTGAGAAGACATACGAGATACCCGATCGCGCAATACGCGACGACGAAACAGGCCCAAAGAATAGGAGTCACAGCTTCACCTTTCCGTGCTTAGAGAACACGTCCTGAAACCTCTCAGCCATCATCTTCGACACGAAGCGCGCTTCACGATCTCCTGCACGCTCAGGCAAGTACACAATCGCACTCGCATGCGTTGGCGACGCTGCCTTGCCCTCCCTCGGCACGTACTTCAGGCGCTTCGACGGGAAGCACACGGGGAAGTCGAGCATCGTCTGGTTCTGCTGCAGCTGCTCGAGGGAGAAGGCGACGTAGATCGCCTGCTGCACCTCTTCGCGCATCCAGTGGTCCAGGAGCTTGTTCCAGAACGCTTTCGGCTGTCCTCGGCCTCCTGGAGGGTTCAGGAAGACTGTCGTTGCGCCCCAGAACTGGTTGAGCGAATCCTCGAAAAAGAACGAGTCTGCCTTGACTCGTTCGTTCGCTTCCCAGTCGCTTGCAGGGTCGAGTTCGATGCTTCCCATTAGCTCGTGAGCAGATTCGATGATCGGCTCAGGGGACATCCAGAGCGACGATTTGCTGAGGTGTTGTGCGTTGCTCATCTCTCAACCATCAATCCGCTGTGGCCGTTTTCAACAGCCCAGCCGTTCAGACATACAAAGGCGTCGATCTCGTCTGCTGACCATTCCTTCGGGCACCCCATCTCTCGCACCTTTGCTTCCACGAACGCCTTTGTATCTTTCCGTGGAAACTTGCCGAGGCAGGCCCTTACATGCGAGGCGACGACAGGCACCACTTCGATGCCCATGTCGTGGAGTGCGAGTTTAACCACGCCTCCCAGCTCTCCTAATGCGTGCGCCTGGGACTGTCCTCGAGAGAAGGCGTACTGCTCAACGATCGCGTATTTAGCCCCGGAGCAGAACGAAGCGATCCTATTGCGCGCCTTGTTCAAGCGACACAACCGATCGTATTCTGAAGCGTCTCGAGGCAATCCATATCCTACCGTCATGGACTCGATTTGCTTGAAATCGAGCGACCAGGGCAATTCACAACGAACTACCCCGGCCGCCCTCAAGCTAAGATCCAACCCTACAACGATCACCTGTTCCAGCGATCTTCGTCGCGATCCTCGTCTTCGAACGCGTCCGAGCCCTCGGCGTATCCTTCTTCGTAGCCTTCTTCGCGGCCCTGCTCGTAGCCTTCCTCGTGCCCGCGGCGCTCGATTTCGCCCTCAATCTCCGCCATTCGCTTTTTTTCCGCTTCGTCGAGGCTCTTCCAATCGGTCAGAGTGGCCTCAGGATTCAACGCCATGAAAAGATACTGTCCGGTTTGCATTGTAGTGGTCCTTTGTAAGACGATCAGGAGTCGGCGACAGGGGCGAACGTGTAACGAGCGATTGGGTACGTCGGGAGCGCCGTACCAGAATCATCGAACTTCTGATCCGTGCGCTTGCCCGTGTCAGAAACGGTGATTTGCATCTTGCGGCCTTGCAACGGACCAGGACCCGAGCCGAGGCACATGTTGATCAACATGCGACGCTCATTCGCGCCGAAGCCTGCGCCCTCCCACTCCTGGAGGTTCCGATGTCCTGTCGCTGCGCAAATAAACGACAAGACCTCGCCAGTTCGGGCTGCAACGGCCTTCGGGTTGCCGTCGAGCGGCTTGTAGTACGAGTACGTACCACCGTCCTCCGTCCGGAGATCCGCAACGAACGCCACCGCCATCTGCGGCTTCTGAGACCCGAGGATCTCCACGATATGCGTGCCGAAAGGCAACTGCGGGTTACGAGCAACGCCGATCTTCGCATTCGCGACGAGGGCACCAAGATCCAATCCACCTGCGTTTTGATTTTGATTCATACGGTTCCTTGTGGTTTTACGTCCATCGACGACTGATACTGTGGGTTATAGCACTCCGGATCGGGGGCGCCATAAGAATTTTAAAGGAGTTGCCTACTTGCTCGTGCGCGTGCTGAGATTCTTCTATCGCGGAATTAAGCGCATCCTCGTGCGCCTTACATCCAAGCAGAAAGGTTACATCCACCGGTCTCTTCTGACCTGTACGGTGCTCTCGCCCCATCGTCTGCTCTAGACGCTCACTGCTCGAAGGGATCGGGCAGATGAGCATCTTGTTCCATTCCTGCATGTTGCGTCCGAGACGGTTCGCAGAAATACTCAAGATAGCGCTTTTTTTCGTATCCGCCAGCGCAACCTTACGTCCGTCCTCAGTTTGTCCTTTTTCCCCGTAATAGTGCAGCTTTGTGCGCTTGGAGAGTTCTTTTCCGATGGCCGTGAAGTTCACAAACACGAGCCCTGGGCTATTCTTCTCAAGCCACTCTTCTATACACTCGAGCACGCTGTAGGAGTACCAGACAGGTATGGATTCGGGTTCGAAGGTCCCTCGGATCGCTTTCCACGCTGTCGTGACGTCGAGGTCCTTGTACGCGCGTGATACTGCCTTCTCGCAGTCGAGGGGCCTGTCCGTGTCCTGCGAGGCTTCGATACGATCTCTGCAGAATGCGTACCATTCACGGCGTGCCTTAAGCCATGCACGTGGCGCCGCTACCTTCCAAACATACCTGAACCCACATCCAAACGAGGCTTTAGCCAAAGCCTTCTGACGCTGATCCGGAAAATCGAAAGTATCGTCCTCTGTGTCGTCCAACATCCGGAACAATTCGTCGATCCTGCTGTCTTCCTTGGCGTACTGAATGCGTGTAGTCAGAGGCACATCACACGACTGTTCCGTCGTAATGACGATCCCGGGAGTCTCCCGGAGTCTCTGCTGGAACTTCTCCTTAACGGTGCCGTCACCTGGCAACTTAAGGAGGGCGCCAGGGTCAAGAGGATCGCTGCAGTTGTGGTCGAGAGCACGAGCCCAGTTCGCAATCGTCTTCGGATCGGTCGGAACAGGAGCTCGTTCTCTGAGCGCCCACAACAGGAGGTGTGCGTAGTCGTGAAGACTCTTACGTGTGAGCGAGCCGGTCCAGGCACAGAACTTGACGTGTTGGTTCCTCGCAATGTAGCGCCCTACGCGCCGCGTTACAGACGCTCCAACGTTTCGGAGGAACTGCACCTCGTCTGCGATGATCAAGTCGGGCTTGATCCCGTCGAGCAGGTACTCCCCCGACTCGACGCCGAGGGACTGATAGGTGACGATTCGCGCAATCGGCGCGTTGCCTCGTTTCCAGAACTGTGCGAGCTCTCGGACCTCGCGGTCGGTTTGTTCTTCGATCGAGGCAGGCACGAGGAGCACGGGCTTAGCTGCGCCGAGAACTACCGGGATCAGGTAGTTGAGCGTCATCTTCCCGGCTCCAACGGCCGCTGCGCAAATAAGCCCTCCGCACTCGACTGCTTCTTCTAACGCGCAGGCTTGAATCGGAAAGAGTTCGCGTGGAGACCCGGACCGAGCGAAGAAATCAGTGAGAACCCTCACCAAGTCTTCGCTCTCCGTTTTCTCCTGCCAATCCCTTCGCGGGAGTGCCGCTACTCTCTCAAAATCCGCGCACGCCTGTACCGCATCGTACTCGGAGTTTATGAGGAGCATTACACAACGCTGCGGAGCTTCGACAGAACCTCTTCGAGACGATCCAGCGGCGTAAAGCAACGCAGAACGAGACCGTCCTTCGCAATCTCGATATTTACTCCGAGTCCGGAGCCTATGGGAGCACGAGCGGCGTCGCCCTGGCATTCAAGAGGTCCTGTGTCCTCCTTCGGCTTGTTCGTTGAGCCCGGCTTTCGGCCACGCTTCGGCTTCTCCTCGACGTTTTCCACCGTGATCGTCTCCGGAGCCGCCGTCACGGTCGGTTCTACAACGACGACGGGTTGCTCAGGAGCCGTCTGCGGCGTTACAACGGTCTGCGTAGACGTCGCCACGGTGGGCTCAGACGGGACGAGAGACGAGACCTGCGGCTGCGCGTTATCACCGCTGCTTGCGTCAGCACCTCCGAACAACATTGCCGGGGTGAGCTTGCCTGCCTTGATACGATCTGCGAGTCCTGACATTTGTACAATTTCCTTTGGTAATGCGAACGGGTCACACGGGCCTCCCTGCTGGACGTGGTATGGACACCCGTCTGGAGGGAATTTACCGCAGGCTCCAAAGTTAGCCGGAAAATCTCCGGGCGCAACTGAAGCCTTCATTTTTTTCATCTCGTCCGCTCGATTGTTTAGAACAACGAGGCGACGTCGGTTGTCTTCTTTTGGCTGATCGCACTGAACGAGGTGCGTCTTCCCCGGGGTCCCAGTACTGAGGTACACCCATTCGTTCTTGACGAAGGTTGCGCCTCGTTCGTACTGGGCCCAGGAATAGACGACCGATTGCTCGTTCTCTGCGAGCTCTTCGGGTTTTAACGAGTAGTTGAATGTCTTACAGGTTTTCCAGTCTCTTACCACTGTGACGGAGGGCTCGAAGGTAACCCTGTCGATCCGGCCGATGAACGTGTTTCCTTCGAAATCGAATTCTATGGAGTCTTCGACCTTGGCTTGGTAGCCCTTCTCGATGTCGTTCTGGACGATTTTAAGAGCCCCCTGCGCGCACAGAACAGCCTTCGGGTCCGCGCCTGCAAGGGACTCCCTATTGGAGTACTTGTCGATTACGTTGTGGGTGTTGGTTCCTAGATCGGATGCAGCTCTCGGAGGTTCTGGTAGCCTTGCGATTGCCTTGTAAGCCCAGCGACGTGGGCACATGTCGTATAAAGCGAGTGCTGATGGACTAAAGCGCATGTGGCTGGGAACTATAGCCCGTCCTCGAACTTTTGCAAGGGTTGATTTTCATCGCTTCTACTCCTCGGTCTCAACACACACGCAGCCCAGATCTCTGGACCACTTAGCCTCGTGTTCGGCAGGGCAATTTTTCTTGTCGCATTCGCTGATACGCCAACTAAGAAAAAACAGGACTGCAACGAACAGCGCGCTTACACATGCCCAGTATACCTTGTCGGATCTCACCGCCTCCACTCCCCGCTGAGCCAAAATAGCAGCCAGTCTTTGCGCCTGTTGCCTTGATCGAAGTCCGTAGCCAGAAACCAGTTGTCACAGCGTCGCATCTTCCTACCCTTTCACACAGAGAACTTGTTTGAGCGTGTGAACGACCTCAACAAGGTCTTCCTGCGCCCGCATGACCGCGTCAACGTCTTTGTAAGCGGCCGGAGTCTCGTCAATCACGTCTTGGTCCTTTCGACACTCGACGCCTTCCGTAGCTTTGGCGTGATCTTCTACCGTGAAGCGTTTCTTCGCCTCTGTCCGAGACATCGCCCGTCCTGCCCCGTGTGAGCAGGAATGGAAGCTGAACGGATTGCCCTTGCCTCGCACGATGTAGCTCTTCGCGCCCATGCTGCCGGGGATGATCCCGAGCTCGCCTTCACGCGCACGGACGGCCCCTTTGCGGGTCACCAGCACGTTAGCACCGAAGTGATACTCCTTCGAGACGTAGTTGTGGTGGCAGTTGATCGCTTCCATGCCCGTGCTGAACGGCACACCGAGTACGTCCCGGATTGCATCCAACGTCCTCTCGAGCATGATGTCACGGTTGTTAGACGCGAAGTTCTGAGCCCACGACACCGCGCTGCAATAGTCGTTGTAGTGCTGCGTCCCTTCCGGGAGATAGGCGAGGTCTTGATCCGGAAGGTTAACAAACCACGTCTTCATGTCTTCTTTTGCGAGTTCAATGAAGTAGCTGCCGATCCGGCCTCCGACGCCACGAGAGCCGGAGTGTAGCATCACCCACACGTCCTGATTCTCGTCAAGGCACACTTCGATGAAGTGGTTGCCCGTCCCGAGAGAACCGAGGTGCGAGATCGTGTTCGCTTTTGCAAGCTTCGGGTGATCCTCGCACATACGACGAAAGCCTGGCTCAAGGTTCTGCCACACGGCCACGGCTTCTGGGCACGGCTCTCCCCATGCTCCTCGGTCGTTGCGGCCTCCGTTGTCGGTCCTTCCGTGAGGCACAGCCTTTTCGATCGCGCTGCGCATCTCGGATAGCGAGTCCGGTAGGTCAGAGGCCTCCAGGCTCGTCTTAACGGCGACCATGCCACAGCCGATGTCTACTCCGACTGCAGCCGGAATAACGGCGCCACGGGTTGCTATAACGGAGCCGACCGTAGCGCCAATCCCTGCGTGAACGTCAGGCATGACGGCCACGTGCTTGTGAATGAACGGGAGCCCGGACAATCGTTGCACTTGATCAAAGGCTTGCTTTTCGAACGGTACGCCGTCCGTCCAAGCCTTGATCCGGCCGTCATTGAAGACTTGCATCTTAGCCATTCTGGTTCTCCTTAATGAAACGGTTTCTGTATGCCTGCCCGAGTCGGTAGTAGGGGTTTGAAGGATTTCCTCCACCTGTTCCGTCGAAACCTTGAATGAAGGCTCTGCGATTGCGCGTTTTCTTCCCGTAGTAGCCGTCGCAGTCTTTGAATGACATAGGTGTCGGCCTCCATCCGGTGGCCTCTTCAGTACATCCGAGAGGACAGCATGTTTCCGGCACGTCCTCCGTCGTGACAGGCAAATGCCGGTTCTGCACCGCATCCGCCAACTTCGCAGCGAAGCGCCTGAACTCGTCATCCGTCGGCCACTGCTCTTCGAGGCGC
>JACCDR010619784.1_pt1 | contig 10283 bp, 13 predicted proteins | sample 7446431 | NCBI WGS metagenome assembly JACCDR01 (sample SAMN15323443, study PRJNA562643) | freshwater metagenome | isolation source: river surface water | place: USA:Blue River Watershed | collected 2017-08-17 | reverse complement strand
TGGCGACAAATCCAGCCATTCGGCGTTGCGACTAGATCGCGGTCACCATCGTGCGCATGTGGACATGTGAACGGGTGGAACCGTCCATTTGTTTGGAAGCGGTTGAGGCCTTCCACCTGTTGTTTGGACCACGGCGCGCGAATAATCATCTATGTGCCGTTTGTTTGGTGGTGCCGGCCCGATCGTTTGCTGTCGGGCGGCGGATCGGGCCAGCACCATTGCCCGGGCATGTCCCCACACCCGAGCAAGCCCTTACCAAGCGAGTTATGCGGCAACAAATCGCGGCGATACGCGGGCTTCATAGTCCGCTTCGATCGCCTCGAATACACGAAGGTGATAGGCCGCGGCGTGCGGGCTTAGCATCTTGCGCTTGATCGCGATCGGGTAGGTGCGGCGCCGCAAGGCAAGCTCGCGCCTGATTTCAGCAAGCTTATCGGCGTCCGAAAAATTCGGCATGTTTCCCGACCAAACAAAACCGGCAAGGCCGCGGCTTCCCATGGGGGCGAATTTATGGGGCAAGCGGCCTTGCCGTTTTGTGACCTTCCGAGCCACATCCAGGCGCAAACCTAGACAGTTAACGCGCCTAGCATGTAGCGCGCGCATGCGTCAAGAGGCTTTCACAATCCTGTCACGGTTTTGTTGCCGTGGCCAAGCCCAACAACACGGCGGTTTCGTCGAGGCACCGGCGGAACAAGGCACCGACGAAGCGCAACGTTTGCCGGTGCGTGGCCGCGGCGTCGAGGCGTTGGTGCTCGATCAGCACCGCCCGCACGATGGTTAGACCTTCTGTGCCGAAACGGCCTTGTAACCTGTTATCGACCGCGCGCAACCGTTTGTCTGCTTTCAACATTTCATCTGTAACAAGCATACGGTCATAGCTTGCACTTCCGTGCGATCCCGCGCCTTCGGCGTTCCAGCCGTTGCCGATCGAGCGGCGGCCGGCGGTTTCGTGCAAAGTCTGGTAGGCGCGGCCGGCTAGGTATTCCGCATTGGTGACCTGTCGCCGCGCGTGCATGCGGCCTAGCGGATCATGGCGGAAGGATCGCACCACCACGATTTGCGGCCGGGCCGGCGGCACCCAATCCGCCCGGGCGGTGTCGCGGGTGGCTACCGCTCCGGCTGGTGCGCCGTATGGATCATCGATGATGGCCGTGGCCAAGTCCGGGCCGGCCGGCAATGCGGCATACTGCGGCCGGAGATCGTGCGCGGGTGCGCTTCGGTTTCGGCCTCGACGGCGGCGGTTAACCCGGCCCGACATGCAACACGGTCCCTCTTATAGAACATACCGTATGTATAGGTATGAAGGCGTTATGTTCCGGCTGATAATCCCCCATCCCATCCCCTATGTAAAAAGCTTATGGATAGTCGCTTTTCATAGGGTGGGGGTATCAGCCGATGAAACAAACGAAAAGCCACGTGGCGCCTGAGATTTTGAAGGGTGGCGGAACGCCCCATCTTTGCGTGACGGGTAGTGTTCCGCTACGAAGTTACGAATTCTAGTGGCACGGGTGGAAGATCCAACAACAACCGTATCGCCGATCTTTTGCCGGTCACAGCTTGGTTTTGAATGCCGGCGCGGCCCGTTCCGCCTTGATCCCTTCGGCCGCTTTCTTCCCGGCATCGGTCAAGACGTAGGTGTTTCGATAGCGTCGCATCATTTTATCGCGCGCAAGCTTGGCACACATGCGTGCGACCTTGACCTTGTACGGCACACCCGTTGCCATGATCCACCCGCACAGCCGGGCAAGATCGGCGAAGGAGGCTTGCGGCGCGTCGAGGCGAGCGACCAGCAACGCATTTTCTTCGTTCTCGGCGGCCGCGGCGGTGCTTTCTTCCTCTGCTGTGCTGACCGGCACCGCCCGCACTGTCGGGATGATCCGGCCCTTCGCGTCGGTCAATCGTTCGGACAAGACTTTTTCCAGCCGGAACGCGATCGGATCGAAACCCGGGCCGCGCATTTTCCCGTGGTGGAATTCGATCATTTCATCACGCATCCAAACGGTTAGATTGCCATCCATCTCATTGAGGAAAGCACCGCCGCCGCGCGGTAGCAATTGGGAAGGTTCCGTAACGTGCTTGATTGGATGGCACAGCACCACCACGCACGGGCCACCCGGCAAGGTCGTTAGCTTCCGGAGCTTGCGCGCGTATTCGCCCATTTGGGTGTTGCTCAATTCCTCGTTTCCCGGGAAGTAGGCGGCGGATGTGTCGACCACGACAAGGGACACACCGCCGATGCTTGCGATGCTTGTTTCTAGCTGTGCAAATGTAAGGTCGATATTGAAGATGCCCGGAATGAACCATGCTTGATCGGTTTCGGCACCTTCCGGGTTGGCGCTATCTTCGCCGATCACTCGCATGCGTACATCATCGGGATTTTCGCCGACCAGATACAGCACGTGGCCGTGCTCGACGCCATGCCCGGCGAGCAAGGCCGGCCGCCGTTGGCTTACAAGCTTCATCAGGCGCAAGGCGATGGCGGTTTTAGCGTGGCCCGTCTGGCCCGTCATGCTGTAGATGAACCTGCGTTGCAGCATGCCATCAATCAAATATTCCGGCTTTTCGTACAGGGTGGCGAATTCGCGTTTCGGCAAGGTTGGCGGCAACACCGGTGCATCGGCGGGTGCATGGCCGTTTTCCAGCCTCGACGGCGGCGGAATACGCGTGTCGCGGAAGTCGAAAAGATCGCGTGCGGTGTCGGGTGTGAATTCGTCGTAATCTCGACTTTTTGTCATGCGCGCACCAACAATTCCGCATAGATGCCACGTTTTGTTAGCTCGGCTTGCAAGGTGCGCGCGTGGCGCGTTCCATCTCGATCATCATCGGCGCAGACTGTGACGCAATCCGCATAAGCCGGTACGGCCGCGGCGAGCGCAGGCATGCGAGCGGCCGCGCCTGCCACCCACACGCCAAGGCCGGAAGCCTCGACAAGGCGTAAGCCTTTCTCGATCCCTTCGATGATGGCTAGGCCTAGAAGATCGTTCATCGGCGACAGCACAAGCGGCGTGCCGACGCTATGCCCGATCATGATCTTGTCTCGATCGGTTCCGGCCTTGGCGGATCCATCGGGCCGGAGCTTTGTCAGGTGCACCCCGGTCAAGGCGCGTTCCGCGATCGAGATCAAGCCGGGTTCGCACTCGTCGGGTATGCCGAAGGCGGCAATCATCGCGGGCGGGTGCTCGCCGCGGCCGGGCAGAAAGCCGATGGTGCCCGGGATCGATCCACGGAAGCCGCGGGCTTGCCGCAGGTAGGTTTCCGCCGGTGTCCCGTGCGGGTAATCGCGGCGGGACCACAGGAACCGGGCAAGGTCACCACGGCGTGCGTGCGCGGCCCGTTGGCTAGCGTCGGCCGCGGCCCGTGCCTCGACGCGGGCGGCAAGCTCCGTTGCACTCGGCGGCCGCCGCAAGGCCGTGGTGGCCCTGTCGGCCGCGTACCCGGTTTCGCCGCACCGGGCACAGCACCAGGACGCGAAGTCGGGATCCGTGCGCCACATCCGGAGCACCCGGCGGCGGCGGTTGATCGGCGAGCGGCGATCCGGGCCGCACCATGGGCACGGCACGTCATGGGTGCCAAGCCGGCCGCCGGTCATGGCGTCAATATCGGCAAGCGTCAGCATGGCTTACCACCATCGCCAGCACAGAACATGCATGGGGATCAAAGCGGACTGATCAACAAACCACGTGCCGGGTGCGAGCCTATGGCCCGGGCCGGCCTCTTGCCGGGTTGCGGCGAAGCGTTCCTTGGCGATCCACCCCATAAGCACGGCGTCGGGTGCGGCCACCTTGGCCAACACCAAGGCATCGAATTGTTTGCGCTGAAAGCCGCAATCCTTGCCGTCCCATCGCGGCCATATCAGGTAGCGGTAGTGCATTTTTGTTGATTTCACATCCAACCGTGCGCCGTGCGTCACAAGATCGGTGCCGCCATCGCCGTGATACGGCCGCACTTCCCAATCAAGCGCGGTCATAGGATCGAGGCCGGCCCAAAGGCACACGGCGCATTCCCCTATGCGTGACATGATCAGCATATCCGGATCCGTTTCCGGCATGTATGGGCTGAAATGTTTGGTGGCCGCGATACGGCCAACCATGCGGCGGCCGTGGTCGATACACTCGCGACAAAGCCACCCCGGCAACGTCACCGCGGGCGGCATCATCGCAATCCCAAAAAAAGCGGTTCCGGGCGGCGGGTAAGCTTCGGTGCCACCTGCGATGAACACCACAGCCAAATAAGGCCGGCTTCCGCGGCGTTGTGGTCGATAGCGAACCATCCGAGGGTTTCGACAACTTGCACCGCGCGCGGCTTGGCAAGATGGCGCGGCAATTTGGCGGTGCCAAGCGCATAAGCGCGCCACGTGCCGACAGCCACGCAATGCAAGCGGATCCCGCGGCGCCGCAAAGCGCCGCAAAAGATCGCGTAAAGCCCCATGACGATAAGGCTATCAAATTTCGGCACCGGCACCTCGACGGCCGCGGCGTCAAAGGCCTGTTGATCGAGGCAACGATCGATCCACGCGTTAGCGCGGGCGAAAATATCCTCCGGCTGGTCTAGCTCCCGGCCGAAGTTGATTGTTTGCAGCACCGGCGTTCCGCCGGCAAGGCCGGTTGCCACGCCGCAACGCGTCGCGGGATCGAGCGCGAGGATATTCATTTGATTGGCCCCACCACGGGAGATTTGTGCACGGTGCCCCGGCTAACGCCCGTGCGCGCGATTATGATGCCCGGGACTGCCACACCCGCTACAGCGGCCCTTTACGGGTGGCAGGCTCATTTGTTTGGTGGAACGGGTTCGCTTTGGATAGACCCATGGTGTAAACCCAACCCCGTACACCGTACGTTAGGCCGCGCCTGAAACCCCTTGATCAATGTGCGCTTGCCGGCGGATCGAAGGCAAAGCCGGCCTGTCGAGCGGCGGCCGCGCCAAGCTCGCCGAGGGTATCGACAAGCTGGCGATAGATATCGCTTTCGTCGGCATCCTCGAATTTTGCCGCGATCCTCTGTTGCTTCCTTTCGAGATCGCGAAACTTCACGATGCCGCGCATGGCTCGCACCGGCAAGCCTTGATCCTTGGCATCGGTCAGCACATCCTTGATCTTGTCGCGGTTGGCGCGACACTTGGCCATGTATGCGCCTTTGTCGCTTTCCATTTCCGTCATGATCCGCTCGACGCGATCGATGAATGGCCGCGCCTTGGCATCGATGGTGTTGACGCCATGCGGCACCGGGCCGTCGAGCACAGTAACGTTGTCGTTCATTTGGACACCTGCCCTGAATGTTTGCGGGAATGCGGGTGGAAGGTGCGCCGTGTGACGCTTGCGTGTCAATCCGTGCGCATGCTTTGTTTGTTGATGCTTGCTCGGAACGGCGCGATGCCCGATGCCCGTTGGCGTTATGCTTGCTGTGACGGTGCGCCGTAACGTGTGACGGCCTCGACGGGTGCCGCAGCAACATCGCGAGCAACGGCGAGCGCTACACTTCCGGCGGCGGCAAGGCGGTGTGGTTTCCTGGATTATGACAGGTGTGTTACGAAAATATGTCAGTTGATCCGGCCCGGGATTACTGCCAAGGCGATCCGGCCTATACGGTGCTATTCAGGCATGCACGCATGTCTATTGCCTGTGCAAGCATGTCTATTCGCGATGGCTACACGGCCGCGGCTAAGAAAAAAAAGTCATTGCAACAAACGTTGTCGGAAAACGATGGCACGGCCTCGACATTATCCCGGCGGTACACATGGCAGGTGTGGTGCCTATACTTTGGAGGCCGGGAAGGCCGGTTGACATTGCCGGAGCATGGCAAGAATGATCATGCATTGCTCGGAAGCCAAAAGGGACCATGCGATGATCGAACGACACCCGATCACGTCGCGCGAAGAATGGCTGCGCCATCGGCAACAGGATGTGACCGCAAGCGTGGTCGGTGCCTTGTTCGGCGTGCACCCGTACCAGACACCGGCCGGCCTATGGGCTGAAAAAACCGGGGTGGAATTGCCTCGACGCGACACCACGGAAATGCGCCGCGGCCGGTTGCTGGAAGGCGCGATTGCGGAAGCCGTGCGCGAGGAACGGCCACGCTGGACTATCCACCCGCCGCGGGAATATTTGCGCGATCCCGATATCCGGCTTGGCGCCACTCCTGACTTTGTGGTGGTGGATCATGACCGGGTGCATGCCGGTGTCGGTGTCATGCAAGGCAAAACGGCCAACCAATGGGAAGCCGACAGGCATTGGAGCGATGAACCGCCGTTCTGGATCGTGCTACAGGCCTTGACCGAAATGATGCTGCTAGGCGCGTCATGGGGCGTCATTGCCCTATTGATTGTTGATGGCCGCGCTTTCGAGCTAAAGCTTTTCGACGTGCCGCGGCACCCGGCGGCGGAAGCCCGGATCATCGAAGCGGTGCAAGAGTTTTGGCGCAACGTCGAGGCCGGGCGGGAACCGCAAGTCGACTATGAACGCGATGCCCGGTTGATCGAATGGATGCACCGCAAACCGCCGGAGCAAGGCCGGCAAGTGGACTTGCGCGGCGATAACGGGATTATCGAATTGCTCGACAGGCACCTAGCCTTAGCCGGGTGGATCAAGAGCGCACAGGATGAACAGGCGACGATTGACGCCGAGATAAAGCACAAGCTCGGCGATGCTGAAATTGCGATCGTCAACGGCTATCGCGTGACGTGGAAACTACAGCACCAATCGGCTTACAGCGTTGCGGAACGGGATCAACGCGTGTTGCGGATCAAGCAAATAGGAGATTAGGCCATGTTGACTAGGGGAGATACGATGAAGCGGCCGGAGGAAGTGCACGCCAACACCGAAGAAAGCGAGATGTGGTCACGGATCCTTGCCGCCAACCAAGCCGCGCGGGAAGCCATGGGCGATCCGCTTTCGCCGGAGGAACAAAAAGACGTTGCGGCGGTGACGCAAAAGCTTGTGCAGCGGGTGGCGCAAGTCCCGATCATCACGCCGCGCGGCAAGTTCATGTGGATCAATAAGCACAAGCTCCAGATTGACCACGTCAACTATCAACGCGTGAATATTGTGCACAGTAAGGTTGTCACCATCGCCAAAAATTGGTCCTGGATCGCCGCGGCCTCGATCGTGGTGGCCAACCGGCACGGCACGTTTTTCATTATCGATGGCCAATACCGCACGCTTGCCGCCAAGCTCCGGACTGAGATCGAGCAAATGCCGTGCATGGTGTGGGATATGGAAGATATCCGGGCGGAAGCGGAAGCCTTCCTTGCGATCAACACCAATCGCCGCTTTCTGGAAGCGGCCAACCGGTTCCGCGGCGAGCTAGCCGCACAGGATGAAAATGCGTTGTTTGTGGCCAAGCTGCTAGCCGGCCGCAGCCTCGACAAGGCGCACCCGGACAGTGTGCAGTGTATCACCGCGATCAAGCGAGCGGCGGCGGTGCATCGCGATGAACTAGTGCGGGTGTGGCCAATCATCGAACACCTGTGCAAAGGCCGCGCGATCGGGGTGGTGCTGGTGCATGCGCTTGTTTGGATGGAATGCCACATGCCGCGCGGTACAAGCCTTACTGATCGCAAATGGTGCGAACGCCTGATCGATATTGGCCACGATGAATTGATCAAGGCCGCCCGGGAAGCGCAAGCGTACCACGGGAAATTTGGCGGCAAGGTGTATTCGGACGGCATCTTGAAACGGATCAATCATCGCCTTCGCCACCCCTTGCACCTTGTCTCGACGGATGATGACAAATGAGCTTGCCGCGCAACTTCCCTTTGCTCCCGGTCAGCATCGCCCAAATAGAGCGGGCTTCACTCCCGGAAGCCTACCGGGCCGCTCGCAAGGCGTTGGATCATTGTTGCACCCTCGACGACGCGCGCAACATTGCCGACGCTATGGAACGGCTGGCGGTGTATGCGCGACAGGCGCACGATGATGATCTAGTGAACATGGCGCGGCGGATCAAAGATCGCGCGGTGCGGCGGTGCGGCGAAGTCTTGCGTGAGATCGAGGCCGGGAAGCCGGGCCGGCGGCGGCCGGAAATTGTGGCACGGGCCGTGCCGAATTCACCGCGCAATGCCGCGGCCAATGAAGCCGGCCTATCCATCCGCCAACGCAAGACCGCGTTGCGGCTTGCCAGCATTCCGCCGGCCGAATTCGAGCGGCGCGTCGAGGCTACACCCGCGCCATCGCTGCGTGAGCTTGAAAAGGCCGCGCCACCCGTGCGCAACGTTGTTGACCTGCCACCACGGCGGCCGGAAGCGGAACCGGAAGTGCGGCGCGCTAGTGACCTGCGGCGGTTACAGGACATATGGCGCAAGCTCGGCGGCACCCTTGCATGGCAAGAGGCCTGCCCGGAAGCGCGTTCCGCCTTTCTGCAATGGATTGTTGACAGCATTGAAGCCGAAGGAAAAACACCATGACCGATCAAGGCACCACCACCCACATGCCAAACGCGTTGGAAGTGTTCCGCGGCGATCTAACGCGAATGGAGCAACAATTCGCCGCGGCGTTGCCGGAGCACATTCCGGCGGCACGGTTCACGCGGGTTGTTATGACGGCCATTCAGAACAATCCGGACTTGCTGCGGTGCTCCCGGCAAAGCCTGTTCAATTCGTGCATGCGAGCGGCACAAGACGGCCTGTTGCCCGATGGCCGCGAAGGCGCAATCGTTCCGTTTGATAGTGAACGTGGCGCCAACACGGCATCATGGTTGCCGATGATTGCCGGCCTGCGGAAGAAAGCCCGCAATAGCGGCGAGCTATCCGACTGGTACGCGGAAGTGGTGCGCGAAGGCGATGAATTCGATTATCAGCTTGGCGATAATCCTTTCATCTTTCACCGCCCGGCGAAGGCTAGCACCGGCAAGGAACCGATCACGCACGCCTATTCAATCGCGGTGCTGAAAGACGGCACCAAAAGCCGCGAAGTCCTGACGATTGGGCAAATCGAGGAGATTAGAAAAAAATTCAGCCGATCAAAAAAAGGGCCGTGGAATGATCCTGTGACCTATCCCGAAATGTGCCGCAAGACGGCCGCCCGGCGGCACAGCAAAAGCCTGCCAATGTCATCCGATCTAGACACCCTGTTGCGCCGAGATGATGATTTGTATGATTTCAGCGAAACCCGGGAGGAAACAAAGCACGTGCACCGGCCGCCGATGGCCACGGCGCTAGACTACTTTGGGCAAGGCGATCTTCCGCCACCTTCGGCACCCGATGCCGCACCGATCGGTGAAGCCTCGACGCCGAGCACTCCGGCCGCGGCGGCCGCTCCGGCACCGGCGGCACCGGCGACACCGGCGGCACCGCCCGGGCCAAAGGATCCGGCCGAATACCGCGCCTACTTCGATGCCGTGGTCGATCAGGCGAAGCAAACGGGCCGCACCCGTGACCTGTTGCCGTGGTTCAACAGCGACGCACAACGGCGCATGCGCAACGCCTGCGGCGTGCTCGGCGAGCAACGCGAGGATATGCAGCGGGTGGCCACGGCCGCCACGGGCGAAGGTGCACCGCAATGATCATCACGACACGCAACGGCACAAACGGCCGCCGGATTGTGCGAGCCAATCGACCGTCACACGCGCACGCCTTCGGCTTTTCGCGCATACACGATGTGAATTGTTTGGAGTACCGGGCCGAAGGTTCCGACGGCAAAAGCTATGCGATCTATTTGGATGCACACGATCTAGAGGCAATCGACCGTGCGCGTTCCGCTTTCCCACAAGTCGAGGCAAGAGCAAATGAAACGCGCAAAAAAGGTTAGCACGCGTGCAAAGGGCGGACACCGCCGGGCGGAAGCGCTCACACCGGAGCGGCGAAAAGAGATCGCCACCAAAGCGGCCGTGGCCCGTTGGTCACAGCCGCGGCCGCCGCCGGAACCACGCGGCACGATATGCCGGGCGGAGGAAGCCGGCGGCATGATGAAGTGCACCGATTGCGGCCTAACGTGGCGCATGGATGACAGCAACTATCCGACGTGCCCAAGGCTAGCCGGTTTGAAGGTGTTCCCGCCCGTGGCCATGATCGAGCGGCAAGCAAAGAATATCGTGTTCACGCTTGTCCACAACGGCAATCTTGCCGATTGGGATGAACAGTACCCGAACCGGATTGACTGGCAGGCACAGGTTGATTTTGTTGTTGGGGAAATCTTGAAGGCGTGCGCCGAGACGGCCTAACAACAGGAGGAATGCAATGCGACGCCCGACCATGGTTCGGTTTCATCATCAGCTAACGGAAGTGGCGGAAATGCTGCAATCGGTCAAGATGGCTTTCGATGCTGAGAAAGGCGCGGATATGCGCCGCATGAC
>JACCDR010051747.1_pt1 | contig 10284 bp, 15 predicted proteins | sample 7446431 | NCBI WGS metagenome assembly JACCDR01 (sample SAMN15323443, study PRJNA562643) | freshwater metagenome | isolation source: river surface water | place: USA:Blue River Watershed | collected 2017-08-17 | reverse complement strand
TATTGGAGCTGCAACAAGAGCTATTTTGGGGTGAAAAAAATCTAAAAGAAAAGGAACATAAAGAAAGAATAAGAGAAGAAGCTGTACAAGTTGCAGCTATGGCAATTAGAATAATTCAAGAACTAACATAGAAAAGTATGTCAGAAAACGAAATAAAAAAAGAGGCTGCAATAAAGGCAGCAGAAATATTGCTAGGTATTCCAAGGGAAGAAATATTTAAAAAATCAAAAAGCGGTAAAGCAAAAAGGAATGCAGAGTTTGTAATGTCTCGTAGGATAATTTCAGTAATGCTAAAACAAAGAGGTTTTAGCTTAAAAGGAGTTGCAAAAGCTGTTGGAAATAAAGACCACACAACGGTTATAAACTCATTGCAAAAACATCAAAATTACATGGAAACAGATAAAGAGTACAGGGAAACATGGGAGAGATATAAAGAAATATTTAACAACATGTATAATTCATTATATGAAGATCAAGAATACATAAATCAAAAGCACAAAAGCATAAATGCTAAAATAAAATACCATAAAGATCAAATATATAAACTAAATTTGCATAGGCCGGTAAAGCCAAAAAAGTTCATGATAGAAAAAAATATGTTTAGTGTATGTTTTATTTAATCCTAGAATTATGAAAAAAATGGTTTATCTAATGATTCACTGCACGGCAACGCCAGAGGGAAGGGAGATTACAAGGCAAGATATAATAAGACTTCATACATCACCACCACCTACAGGCCGAGGTTGGAAACAGGTTGGGTATTCGGATATGATTCATTTAAGTGGGGTTATAGAGAATTTAGTTAAATATAACGATGATGATTATGTAGACCCACGAGAAATAACAAATGGCCATGCCGGAATAAATGGTATAACCAGGCACGTTGTATATGTAGGGGGAACCGATAAGCAGCTTAAACCTAAAGACACAAGAACTGCAAAACAAAAACTTGCTCTTGAAAATTATGTAAAGCAAACTATTGCACAGCATCCTGATATTATAGTTTGCGGACACAATCAAATGATAGCAAAAGCTTGTCCATCGTTTAATGTTCCAGAATGGCTAATGAGTATTAATGTTGCAGAAAAAAATATATTCAAACAATGAAAATAGAGATAGTAAAAATAGGTTTAATAAAGCCAAACCCAAATAACCCTAGGGTTATAAAAGATGAAAACTTTAAGAAGCTTGTAAAGTCTATTGTTGATTTTCCAAAAATGTTAGAAATAAGGCCAATTGTTGTAAATTCGGAAATGGTTGTACTGGGGGGTAATATGCGATTAAAGGCATGTAAGGAAGCGGGATTGAAAGAGGTGCCTTTAATCAAAGCAGAAGATCTAACAGAAGAAGAACAACGGGAATTTATAATCAAAGACAATGTTTCTGGTGGTGAATGGAATTGGGAAATACTAACAAACGAATGGGATTATAAACAACTTGAAGAGTGGGGTATTGATGTTGTAACCCCAAAAGCAAAAGAAGATAATGAGGAAATAGACTTAGGTATATATCCTTTATCTATAATACTAAACTCGTTTGAGTATAAAAAATTCAATCTATACAAAAAAGAGAATAGTATTAAATCTGACACGGAAGCATTTCATATTTTATTTAACAACAAGCATGATAAATCCATATAAAGGCGAGTTTACTTTATCTCCGATACCATTAGAATTGAGCGGTAATTATTGTTCTCACAAATGCGCATATTGTTTTGCTAACCTAAATGATCCAAACAGGGTTTTTGATCCTAAAGCATTCATTAATAAAATAAAAAATCAATATAAATCAAACTCTATAGAATCAATTTTATTAAGAGAAAAGTACCCTGTTTTGATGTCAAATAAAGTAGATCCGTTTTCAACATCAAATTATAGGCAAACAATAAGTATAACTGAAATATTAAGGAAAAATGGTAATGGTATCGCATGGCAAACAAGGGGTGGGCACAATGAGGGAGTAGATGAAATATTAAGCCATGGTATGACGGAATGTTGGTATATTTCTATACCAATATGGGACACAAAAATAGCTAAAGAAATAGAGCCAGGGGGTACAAGTCCAATTCATAGAATAGAGCTTATAAAAAAACTTATTCAGCATAATCAAAAGGTAACGGTAGGCATTAATCCAACATGCCCAGAATTTTTGCCATTTTCTGATGCGGAGGAATTATTAGGAATTTTAAAAAATATTGGAGTTACTGGGGTCTGGTTATCATTTTTGCATCTAAATGCAAAGCAAATTGGTAATATGAGCAAAAAGGAGTATGATATTCTTAACTCTTACGGAGTTATAGAATACTCAAAAAAAAGATCTATGAACAATAAGAGTCACCAATTTTGTTTAGATATATGTGAAATGGCAAAAAGTGTAGGGCTTAATGTTTTTTATGCCGGTCAAAGTGTCCCAAGTTCTTATTTTGATGACTATTACAGTGTATACAAAAAAAACTTTAGGAATACACAAGGGTTAGTAAATTACTTATATGAAAACTATCCAAAAGGCATTGAGTTAGATTTTGAAAATTACTACAATTGGTTTTATGAGCCTTTTATGGCAGAAAGTAAAACGGGATGCGATGGGTATATTTATAACCAAGCAAGGAATTTGTATTCAAGATTAAAAATAGGTACCGATACTCATATAAAATCATTTAGAGATATTTTAAAAATAATATGGAATTATCCTGAAATTTGGCATAGCCCTATAAATTTAGAGTGTTTTAAATACATAGGGCAAAATGAAGATACAGCGGTTAGAGATAATGAAGGAAATTATATATATTTGTTCAAACCAATATAAATTTTATGGCAAGTGCAGGTATAATAAAATCAAGTACAACAGGGAAGTTTGTAAAAGAAAATTCAAGAAGTGGTAGAGCTGAATTAAAAAGAAGGGGGTAATACCCCCTTTAAATTTTATGTATGAAATTATAATAGGCTTTTGCGCTGGTATAATCGGGTACGGTTGTTCGGTGTTTTTTTCATTCACACAGCGAAAAGGTATGATTTTGCGGTGGTGGAAATATTTATTAGTAAAGGCAGATAAAAAAGGGTATACGGTTATTGCAAAGACTTTAGGTTTATGCTTTAGGTGCAATACGTTTTGGGTATATGTACTAATAGTGTGCATAATTAATCCAACATTAATAAGCTTTTTATCAGGTCTTGCTATATTGGCTATATTAGTAGAATTTATAGAAATTGGGTGATATGAACGAACATAAGATTAAGACAAAAATTAAAAAAAAGGAGTTGTTGCTAGCATTAGAAAAGACTATGGGCGTTGTAACTCCCGCTTGCAAGATGGTTGGCATAAGTAGAATGGCCTTTTACAAATATCTGAATAAAGACCAAGATTTTAAAAAAAGGGTAGAGGAAATAACAGAAGTTGCAAAAGATTTTGCGGAAACAAAACTATATACCCTAATAGCAAATGGCAGCGAAAGTGCTGTTTTTTTCTATCTAAAGTGTAAAGCTAAAGATAGAGGTTATATCGAAAAGGTTATTACACAACATGAATCAGAGTTGGCAGGAGGGGTAAATATAAACATGGTAGTAACTAAAGACGTGTGAATTTAAGCATAAAGGTAACACCGGAGGCCGAAAAGGTTTTTTATGAGGCTTTAAATTCTGGTAAAAAATATGTGTGTTGGAGAAAGGGAAGGCGTGTTGGTGCAACACATAATTTTGCACATTTGCTAATCATTCATGGATTAACAACCAGGAGCCGGATTTTATGGGGAGATGTTCAACATGGGAATATTATAAAATACTTTGATAGATATTTTAGACCTGTATTAAATGCCCTACCAAAAGAATATTGGCACTGGAATGAAACAAGAAAAGAGCTTAGACTAATAAACCAGTTTTGTAAAAGTGCCATAAGCACTATGGCAACAGTGATAGACTTCCGGTCAGCAGATGCCAATAGAGCAACTTGGGAGGGTTTCGGATATGATATGATTGTTCTAAATGAAGCCGGGATAATTCTTAGAGATCCTCTTTTGTACAAAGAAACAATATTACCAATGATGCTAGATAATCCTAAGAGCATCTTGTATGCAATTGGTGTTCCTAAAGGACGGACATTGCAAAATGGCGAGGAGCATCCTTTTTATTCAATACATAAAAATTCGATAGATGGTAAAAGAGGCTATGTTTCATATTTGAATACATCGTACGATAGTCCAAAAGCTACGGCAGAAGATATAGACAATCTTATACAAGAGCTTGGAGGTATAGAATCAATGGTTGTAAGGCAGGAGATATTCGGGGAGTTTGTAGATGCGATTCAAAATGTTTTCTTGCATAGCTTCAATGAGGAAATACATGTTAAAGAAGTTGAATACGTAAACAATGAAGATATATATCTTTCTTGGGACTTTAATGTGATGTCAACGTGCTTGGTTATACAGGTTATAGATGGTGAAATACATGTTATTGATGAATACCACTTAGGGCCATGCGGTGAAAAATCAGGCATAGAGGTAATAGCGGAAAAAGTAAAAAGAAATTATATAGACAATGAAGAACATGGAGAAATAAAAAGGAAAGTAATAATAAACGGGGATGCAAGCGGACAAAACAATAATGCGGCTAATAGGTCATTTTATCAACTTGTAAAATCTTCAATAGGATGGGATGTGTTTGGAGTGCCGAAAGCAAATCCTTTTCATAAGACAAGTTGGCTGCAATGCAATTTTATGTTTTCTAAAAATAAGGTCATAATTCACCCTAGATGCAAGATGCTTATAAATGATATAAAAAGAGTAGACATAATATCAACCGGTGGGAAAATAGAGATAAACAAAGCGGATGAAAATTTAACACATTGGTTAGATTGTTTAAGGTATCATATAAATGCTCAACACAAAAAAAACATAATCATTGTTGAAGATTAAAAAAATGTTTTTATATTTGTATTCCATATTCATAAAGTGTTACAGAGTGTTGGCATTCCCAGTGTCAGCACTTTTTTTATATAGTATAGTTGCAAAGTTTAAATAAATGTTTTAGCTTTGAAACAAATTAAAACACACTTTATAAACATGAAAAAAGTAATCGCAATTGTTTGCCTAGTGGCATCAGCTTATGTACACGGGCAAGTTGGTATTGGAGCGGATCTTGGAATAACAAGTAGTAATAGTAGTAGCCCAACTACCAAGGCTTTTGTATTCCCATTTTTAGGGGTACTATGCCAATATCGATTTAATGATATGGTGGCATTAAGAACAGATATAACAGGCCGGGCTGTGGGGTATAAATCACAGTATGTTGAAGATTTTAGGGTGTTACTTGGTAATAGATCAACTGTGAATTTAGACCTAGGTAAAGGAGCAAAAATAATAGAATTAGAGACAGGGATAGGGTCATATTGGACGGCATGGACAGAAACAAAAAGCAAAAAAAATAAATTATATGCAGAATTTATTTTGGGAGTAGGTGCAGGATATTCTTTTAAAAAAACAGAATTTACAGCACGTTGGAATATTGGGGCTGGTGAATACACTAGTAATTATTTTGGCATACAGGTAATAAGGCAACTTAAAAAGTAATGAGGCATGAGTAATTTAAAACAAAAGATAGATTTCGTGAACGGCCTATACGGTCTTATAATAGAAGCAAACCTTAAAAGGCCAGATGAAGAAGTATTATCAGAAATCAACGTTGACCAAGATGAATACATAACACAATCTCAAGCTTTAATTAAGAGACTGAATACAAAAGCTACTGAACACTTATGAACTATAAAGAAACAATTAAATATTTGGTTAGTGGCGGTAGTATCATTAGAACAAGTGGTCCGAGGCATGGGTATACATATCTAACAAAATCTAACGTGGCAATATCTTCTTTTGTATTCAGTAAAATATATAGGCTGCACAGGGATTTACTAACAGAATACCGCGAGAAAGACAAAGTAATTTATATATTGACCAAATGAGCTATGAAAGTAAAAAATAGTAAGAGTTCAGATAAAGTATCAGAAGAAACATTATGGCGGTGGTTTAGCATTTATATAAGACTTCGTGATTGTGATAAAAACGGCTATTGTAGATGTATAACAACTGGCAAAATAGATCATTGGAAAAATATGGATGCTGGTCATTTTATTTCAAGGAGGCATAAGGCAACAAAATATGACGAAAGAAATGTGTATGCTCAATCAAGAGGATCAAACAGATTTAATCAAGGGGAACAATTTAAGTTTGGGTTGGCAATAGACAAGATACACGGGAAAGGTACAGCAGAGTTACTATTAGCAAAATCAAAACTTCCATATAAAGAATTGGAAATAGAAAGGAAAATGAGGTTAGAAGAATATAAAAAAACGGCTCGGATATTGGCAAAAGAAAAAGGACAGGTAATATAAAAAACAATAGGTATTGCCAACTTAACTTGCTATATTAGCATGAGTTTAAGGTTTGATGTTTTTCGGTGGTCATAGGTAAATCCTATGGCCATTTTTGTAATTATGAAGATAACAATACTAGGGTACACTATAAGTATATCAAAAAAAACAGATTGGTTTATAAAGCCAGAGCACGAAGTACAGTTGTCGTTTACGCATAACGGAATAGAGTACTACTCTTTCGTGAATCAGCTAAACCTATATGCAAAAAGATATTTTGCTGCACTAGATGCAATAGCTGTAATGGATGCTGGGATAGACAAAAAGTTTATAAATATCTTCTTTAAAACAGCACAAGAGTACATAAACAAACAACAGTGGGCGCAATTGATGGGATTAATAAATAATCTTTATCAACGCTCAACATACGTTACTAATGACGAGCTTTTTTTAACAATTTGCGCGGTTATCTTCTTTGATAAGTCAGAAAATCCATACGATTTCAATACAGAGTATGCAGAAATAAAAAAAGCCAGGTGGCGAAAGGATAGCGAGGTGCTGGGAAAGTTATGGGAGAGGGTACCACCAAGTTTTTTACCCTCACTCGATACATCCAAAATGAGTATTCAGAATTATTTGACAGCTCAGGGAATAGAAGAAGCATCGATGTTAGAGAAACACCTAGAAAACTTATCCTTAATAGGTGGAAACAAAGAGCTGATGAACATAATAAAATCGCGGCTTCAGGAATTGTACTAAGTAGTGAGATAGACAAGTTTACGGTTAAGCAATACTACGATTTACTGTTATACATAGATAAAAATGGCAGAGGAGATAATAAAGTTTAGATATGAAGTCGATGACTCAGAACTAATAGAGAGCCGGAATAAAATAAAAAAAATTGGTGGATCGGCAGAAGATTTAGTAAGGGATTTTAGGAGTTTAAATAGAGCCTCTATTGAAGCAAATAGAGCAATAACAACAGGGGCAACGGCATCCGGAGTATCAATAGATAAACTTAAAAACAAGGTTAAGGAAACCGAAAAAGACTTAGGAGGTTTAGGTAATGCTGCTGGTAAAATATCTGGTCTTATAGCCGGATATTTTTCATTTGAGGCAATTAAGGCAATAGGAACACAGATAATAAATGTAACATCAGAGTTTGAAAAGTTCACAGCTGTACTAACAAACACTTTTGGATCTAGAAAATTGGCAGAGGCAACTATGCTTAATATCCAAAATGTTGCTAGTAAAACCCCTTTCTCGGTACAAGAGCTAACAAACTCTTTTGTAAAATTAGCTAACCAAGGATTCAAACCAACTTCGGCAGAAATGGTAAAGCTTGGTGACATTGCTGCAAGTACTGGAAAATCATTTGATCAGTTAGCCGAGGCTGTTTTAGATGCACAACAGGGAGAATTTGAAAGGCTAAAAGAGTTCGGAGTTAAAGCAAGCAAATCAGGGGATCAAGTATCATTTACTTTCAAGGGGGTAAAAACTACGGTAGATAATACAAATGAGTCTATAAGAGCTTATTTATTGTCTCTTGGAGAAATACCAGGTGTTGCCGGATCTATGGAGGCACAATCTAAGACCATGGAGGGAACAATTAGTAACCTAGGGGATTCTTTCGATAAACTTGCGAACACGATAGGTAAAGTATTTGCCCCAGCAATAAAAAGCACAATTGGCCTACTGTCTCAGTTCAACGATTACCTGTCAGCTTCATATACATCATTAACGGATAAAATAGACCAAGAGAACTCCGACAGAGTAGTAGAAATAGACAGAAGTGTAGAGGAGTTTCAAAAGAGAAACATAGATAGGTTAATAAAGGCTGGTAAATCAGAGGAGCAAGTAGCAAAAGAGGTAAACCAAGCACTAGTAAGCGGAAACGTTTCAGCATTAAAACTACAAACAGAAAGACAGAGGCAAGAGTTAGAGCTAAGAAATGCAATTGCAAAAAAATACGGCATAGAGCAAGTAGAAACAGAGAAACAATTCCTAGATGCTATAGACACAAAAAGAAGCGTATTAGGGGATGTTGGTGGTTTGCTACTTGGGTCTTCTGGTGTTGTGGCAAAATCAATTTATGGGAAGCTAGACACTTCTAAAGACTTCTTAAAAGATCCTGAATTTAAAAAAGATATTCAGGAATACATAGAAGTAACAAAACTATTACGAGCAAGTGACTACCAAGTAGAGAGGGGTAACAAGGCATTAGAAGAAACATATAAACTAACAGCTCAAGCGGTTGAAAAGCTAAAAGAAGAACAAAAGAAGGCCTCCGAAGAAGCTGCCAAAAAACTTAAAATAGAACTAGACAACTTATCTAAACTAGAAAAACTAGAAATAGAAAGAGCAAAAATAGCAGGGGCAACGGAAGGGCAAATAATAACAATACAGGATAATTTTAACATAAAAAGACAAGATCTTTATAAGAAATTTGGCAAACAAAGGGAGATAGATTACCAGTTTTTACTCACAAAAGAGCAAGAATTAGAGCAAGATTACACAAAATTCCTAGAAAAAGAAGAAGAACAAAGAGCTGCCGTAAGGAAAGAAGCAAGAGACCAAATCCTTAAAAACATAGACAAAGAGGTTTCTGTATCAAAACAAAAAATTAGTAATGCTTCTTTAGAAGAAATAGAAGAAGAAAGAAAAAAACTAATTGGCAAGCAAATAACGCTAGAGCAATACTACCAAAGAGTAGAAGAGATCTCAGACAACAGTAAGAGGAAACAACTTCAAGCTGATATAGATGCGGATAAAAAGAAATTAGAAGTTACAAAGCTAGAGAAAGAACAAATAGATGAAATAAACCAGGACATTGTAAATAAGCAAAAAGAACTTAACGACCTGGATTTCAGCAATTACGAAAGTTTACAGAAAAAAAAGACAAAAACTTTAGAGGAACAAGAGGAAAAGAGAAGGGATATTGCACAACGAACATTAGAACTAACTACAGAGATAGTTAATGGTGCAGCTGATATACGGGTTCAGAGGATAAATGAAGAGATAGAGAAAAACAGGGAGATAGCAGATGAAAACATTCGTCTTGCTGGAAACAATGAAGCAAAAAAAGCAGAAATAGAAAAGGCAGCTGAGTTAAGAGAGAGAGAGTTAAGGAGGCGGCAAGCAAACACAGAGAAACAACAAGCTTTGTTTTCTATTGGTGTAGCTACAGCTCAAAACGTTGTGAAGGCTTATGGTACACCTCCTGTTCCTAACTTTGTAGCAGCGGGACTTGCAGCAGCGCTAGGGGTTGCACAAGCAGCAATAGTTTTAGCGAAGGCACCAAAGTTTGCGAAAGGGACAACCAGGGTTACGGGGGGAGAGAAAGGTAAGGATTCTGTTGTAGCTATGCTCATGCCGGATGAAGCTGTTGTGCCGGCAGATATTGCACAGCATCCGGCTGTATCTCCACTTCTTGGGGGGCTAATAAACAGGACAATGAGGCCTCAAGATTTAGCAAGTTTGAATCATAAGCAAATAGGTGTACATAGAGGAGGTGTACATAGAGGAGTAAGTGAAAAACACATAAATAAGCTAATCAATAAAGTTAGCAACTTGAAACAAGTACATGTAACTGTAGATAGAGGGGGCGTTGGAGTTGAGACAACGCATGCCGGCACTAGGACAAAGATTCTAAACAAATACTTTGTAGATTAGATGAAATGTTTTAACTTTGTAACAAACAATAAAAAATATGGATGCAAATAAAGAGTATTTAACTCTTCTAAAGGAAGTATGAAACTAAGAAACAGCCATGAAAACTCAAAAGAAAAATTTAAAACAAAAGCCTTTAGCTGAAGTATTTAAAGATTCCATTGAAGTTAAGGCTTATATTAAGACAAAGATTAAGGCTAATGAACCAATCGAAGAGAAAAAGTTAAAAGGCTTTAAATTTGTCAATCCATTATAAAT
>JACCDR010756639.1_pt1 | contig 10285 bp, 12 predicted proteins | sample 7446431 | NCBI WGS metagenome assembly JACCDR01 (sample SAMN15323443, study PRJNA562643) | freshwater metagenome | isolation source: river surface water | place: USA:Blue River Watershed | collected 2017-08-17 | reverse complement strand
CCTTCGGTTTGGTCGTCTGCAAGTCCAGCAGCTTCTCCAGGTCACCCTGGCCGATGCGCTCGGTGTAGGCGCGCAGGTCGATCTTCTCGCCATTGGCCATGCGCTCGCGCAGTTCCACGTACAGCTTGGGGTCCGTCTTGACCGTGGTGCCTTTGGATAGGCGCTCGGCACGGGCCTGCAGGTGCTCTTGCAACTGCACCCGACCCTTGCCGTCCATCTGCGACAGGATGGCCTCGGGCACGCGCTTACCCTGCCCCACCAGCTGCCACGCCTGGTCGGATGCCACGCGCTCGCGTTCGGCCTGTGCCTCGCGCACGGCGGCGTGGTTCAGCTTCACCTCGCGGATGACCTTCTCGCGCCGGGCGGGGTCGGTCACCTCGCTGGCCAGCTTCAACTGGTCGGCCAGCGGTTTGTCTGCGTGCTGCGCGGCGAACTGCTGGGCGAATTGGTTGTCGCCCTCGCCCTTCAGCACCTCCTCGACGCGGGGCTGGTTCTGCGCTGCCACCTCGGACTTGTGCGCCTGGTAATACTCCTGCGCTTTGGTCGCATCGAGGCTGGCCAGCTTGGTGATCTGGGCCAAGTGCAGCGCGCTCAGATTGCGCAACTGCTCGGCCTGCACCTGCTCGGTCGTCCAACCCTTGCGCGCACCCATGGCTGCGACTTGCCCGCGCACCTGGTCGGCAGCACCGGCCACGTCGCCGCTGGTCACGCCGAACTGGATCGTGGTGTTGATGTTGGCTGCCGCCATGTCATCGGCGTGGCGCTCTTTCTCGGTGCCAACGAACTGCAGCACGTTCGCCATGGCCGTGCCCTGCTTGCGCACCAGCGACTGCGAGGCCATCGACCGGGCCATGGGGTCGAGGTCTTTGCCGTAGGTTTCAGCGGCCTTCTTCCACCATTCCTGTGCGGCTGGCTCGTACTGCCCGACGTTCTCGCCCCTGAACTTGTTGCGGTTCTCGGCGTCCCATTTCATCCACTCGGTGGTGATCTGGGTGTCAACCTGGTCGGCCTTGGTCTTGGCATCGCGCACGGCGATGTCGTTGGCGACGTTGCCAACCGACATCAGCGCCTGACCGGCTTGCTGCAGGTCGCGGCCCGTGTCGGGTGCACGGCGAAAACCACCGTCAAGCGGTGCGGTCCGAACTTGCGGGCCTTGGTAGATTGGAACTTGTGGCATGTCGTTTACTTGGTGAATGCGTACCAGCGGTCAGCCACTTGCCCGGCACCGGCCAGCAGCGTGCTGCCACCAGACAGCCATGGGCGGGTGGCGTTGGCTTCAGCTTGGAAGTTTGCACCCTGGCTGCGCCGTGCCCACGCCTCGCGGGCTGCGTTGTTGCGGATCGTGTTGGTGTCTACCTGGCTGAAAAAGTCGGTCTGGTCCTGCAGGTCGGCGGCGGTGCCATACGTCAGGTCAAGCCCCTTCGACGCCATGTTGACGCGCTGGGCCGACTTGAACGCGGCAGCCTTGCGCTGCTGGTCCATCGCCGCCTCCTCGCCCCGGCGCTGCGCGTCCTGCGCTTGCATCTCGGCGGTCCGGGCGTTGGCCTGCGCGGTGGCCTTGGCGGTCTGGGCCTGCTGCACAGCGCCTACCGTGCCGACGGCAGTGCCCGCTGCGCTCAGACCAATGGCAAGGCTCTGCGCTGCGGTCATCGCGCCGAGCGTTGCCGCAGTTTGCGATGCGCCCAGTGCGGACGCGACGGGGGCCAAGGCTGCAATGCACATGGTCAGGCTTTCATTTCAAAGGGGTGGAACATCTCGCCCGGCGCGCCGTATGGCACCGGATCGTGGACGGTGAAGCCGATGCGCTTCAGCCAGCGGATGCTCACGTCGTTTTCGACGTGCACGAAGTTTACAAGGTGGGGGAAGGTCGCCAGCATGCGGGCAACGTAGATCGGCGTCTGCTTGGCCAGCACGCGCTGGTGGTCGTCCAGCAGCGGGGTGCCCATCATCCATGGCGACCCTTGGCCGGGCTGCGTCTCGGCGGCACCGAACACGCAGGCCAACTTGCCGTCGATGAACCCCGTCCAGCAGTGGTACGACCGGGCGGCGCTGTCCAGCAGCGCACGCTCGTGGTTCTCGGTGATGCCGTAGGCCACCATCTCGCGCATGTCTGGCTCGCGCAAGTTCTTGGCCAGGTGCAGCACGTCGTGCATCGTGGTGTCTCGGATCTCGACTTTAGCCACCGGTCTGCACCTCCAGCGTCATGGACAACACGGTCAGCGGCAGCGGCAAGTCCTGGCGCACGCACACGCTGCCGTCCTGCGACCATGCAGCATCAACACCCACCGACACCTCGCCCGTGCTCAGTGCTGGCGGCGAGCCGTAGTTGTCCGCGACAGACCGGGCCGGGTGTTCGCGCAGGCGGTCGAACGCCGGGCCGACTTTCAGCACTGACGACTGGCTGACACGCAGGTGCACGCGGTTGACGTTCTTGGTCGTACCCTGCCCAGCGGCCTGCATGGACTCCAGCGCCAGCGGCAGGGTCTTGATGTCGGAGGTGTAGCCCAGCCCGACGGTGATGACGCCGGCGGGGTAATCCAGCGTCACGGTGCCGTTGGTGACAGTCTTGCCGGTCACAACCGCACCGTCGGCCAGTATCTGCACGTCCTTGCCTTCGAGGTGCCACAGCCCTGACACGGCGCTGACTGGTGCGCCCCGGTATGTCAGCCCCGCGTCAACAAAGAACGCATCCATCTGCTCGTCGAACACCCGCGTGCGCAGGCGCTCGATGTGCATGACGGTCGTGCCGTTGGACGCGGTGCGCTCGATGGCGGCGTACAGCACGTCCTCGTTACCCTCGCTGACCACGCATACCGACCGGAACAGCCCGGCTGTGTCGTGGGCGTGCCATGCAAACACCTGCTGGTCGGGCACGTAGGTCAGGCCCAGCAGCGCGCCGTCGTTGCGCACTGCCCATGCAATTTGGTCAGGCGCTCGGCTGTACGCCAGTTGGGTGATGGTGTACCCGTTAAACCGGTGCGGGGCCATGATCGAGATGTCGATGGACCGGTAAGCGTTGCTCTCCCAGTTGTAGGCCATCTCACGCACACGGGAGCCTTGGGCCTGCACGTACAGCACCGACCCGGATGTCAGCACCGGCTGCACGGTGTTTGCGCCCGCGTAGCCTTGGGGTTTGATCGACACGCTGGTTGGAGTGATGGCGGGCGCACCGTCGGCGTAGATGCGGAACTCACCGCCAGCGGTCAGTGCGATCAGGTCGGCCAGTGGCACCAGGTGGCGGATCTGGTTGTACTGCGTGGCAGCGATGCGCAACTCCATCGCGTCAGCCTCGCGGCTGGGGATGGAACTGGTCAGGTTGCTGTCGGTGCCTGTGCGCGTGGCCCACAACACTTGTGGCCCTTGGGTTGTGCCCGCGAACCACCGGCGCTGCTCGTGGTACGTCACGGCGCTGGGGTACTCGCCTTCTGTCGTGTTCAGGCTGATGATGTCGTCGGGCGGCGTGCTGGTGGTGTCGGCGGTCACGTTGTCGTCGGTGAGCGACAGCGACGGAATGCTGGCTGTACCACCACTCTCGATCCTGAAACCTTCCTTGCGCGAGACGTAGGTGAACGTCGTGGCGTTGATCACGGTGATGGACCACACCCCGTCCATGGTTGAGTGCACACCCGTGATGAACACCACGTTACCGGTGCTGAAACCGTGGTTGGTGGTGGTCACGACGGTGACCGTCTTACCATTCAACGGGCGCGTGGCGCTACCAATAGTCTTGGTCGTGCCAGCGGTGGGCTGCACCTGGCCGATGTAGCCGAACACCCCTCCGCGTTTCTTGTAGACGTTATAGCGCTCGCACCCGTCAACCGGATTCCAGGTGATGGTGTTGTAGTTGCCCGCCAATGACAGGTTGTTGTTTGTGCTGACGCTGGCGCTGGGCAGCGACTCGGTGACGCCATCGGGCTGCACCGCCGTGACCACGTAGGACTGCGGCGACAGGTTGGTGCTGGTGCCGATGGTCGCGGCGACAGCCACGCCGGTCGGTGGATTCGACGGCGGGGCGAAGCTGACAGCGGTCAGGGTCCAGTTGGTTGCGCCTAGGCGGGCCAGTTCGTGGGCCGGGTAGTTGGGGTGCGTGAGCGTGAGCACGTCAGCGGATTGCGCGTGCTTCAGATCAGCCAAGTCCACCACCTGGTACGGGGTGGACAGCGTGTAGACCTTGCGTACCTCGGTGCCTGACGGTGTGGCAGCCAGTTCGGTGATGGTGTCCAGCGTGGTGAACGTGGTTGCTGTCGGCACGCTGCCGATGACGAAGTACCGCCCGCCGATGAACACCCACTCGTTCGCAAAGTAGTTGTGTGCAACGCTGGTGGTGACGGTGTTGCCCGAGATGGACGCGATGGCGACCGGACCCAGCAGCAGCGTGCCGCCGTTGATGTGGAAGCGCACGTACTGCTGGCCGAACTCCAGCACCACAGACTGGTCGGCGTTGAACTGGAACGGGATCAGGCGCACACCGCTGTCGGACTGATAGGCCGTGTTGACGTGCTCGAACCCTGGGCGACGGGTGACCGGCCCGTGGGGAAGCGTGATGAAGTTGCGGCACAGTGCGAGGCCGGTCTGGTACTTGGTCAGGTCGAGGCGGCCTGCCAATTCTGGAGTTATTTCCCCGCCCGCCCAACTGCGCCATAAAACTTTACTACTCACAGCAACCCCTCAATAAGTTTTGCGTTCTTCTTTAAGTTTTCAGAAGCAAGAACAACGCGCAGGTTGTTGTGCGTGTGCAAACCGGATACCGTTTTTCCGCGCAGGGGGACTATGTGATCTACGTGGCAGTCAACACCTATCGCGCGCAGTTCCTTGGCATGGCGGTATACGTCCGCTATGGCGTCCTTGTCCGCCCAGGGTGGCAACCTACGCATGCGCGAGTAGTACGCAATCTTTGCGGCCTTTGCCTTTTCAGGATTAGCCGCCCGCCACTCACGCATGCGGCGAGCCATTTCTTCCCGCTGAGCGCTGTTGTACGCGCACTGCCTTTGCAACACTCTTTCCCGATTCTCGGCGTAGTACTTCCGCCCCCGTTCCAGTTGCGCCTCGTGATTCTGCCAGTGGCGTCGTTTTGCACGCAACCTCTCCGCCTCACGCTCTCCAACCCCACGGGCGGCCCATTTATCGCGCTGCTTCTGGTTCAATACTTCCTTGTTTTCAACGCGGTACTGGCGAAGGTATGCGGCGTTGCATGTGCGACACACTCGTCCTTTTGTAAACATCTCCAGCGGTTTTGTTTCGCCGCACTTGGTGCACGTTTTCATGCGCGCACCCTCACGATGGAGGGTGTGCCGTGCACGCTGGTGCTACTGGCGTTCGCGCTGGCCGTGGCCGCGATGTCTGCCAGTGCCATGGCGCGCTCGCGCATGCCGTCACCGATGCGCAGACCCTCGTTGCCCTTGATGATCGGCCCGGCCAGGTAGCTGGCCAGCAGGTAGGACAGCGCGCTGGTGAAGCTGGGGGTGAACTTGCTGGTGTCGGTCACGTCGCGCACGTAGATCAACACCGCGTCGGAGGCGTTGGTGTAGACCACATCCCCCTCGACCGTGAAGTCCGCGCTGTCGTCATCGTTCGGGCTGTAGCGCACCGTGTCCTGCGTGAACACGGTCACACCCAGGTCTGGGCGTGGGATGCGCTTGGGGGACATGCACCCGCTGGGCAGTGCGTAGGCGTAGGCCCATGCGGTGCTCGGGTTGGTGGCCAGCAGTGCCAGCGGTGCACGGGCCAGGGCGAAACGCCAGTTGCCCGGCTCGATCAGTTCCGTGCGAGCCATGTCGTAGAAGGCGGCGCAGTAGCCAGCCTCCACGCTGCCGTCAGGGGGCGAGATGCTGGACACGCGGGCGTCCGAGCCGATATGGCTCAGTGCCATGTTGCAGATGTTTACGACTGAGGCCATGGGGTTCTCCGATGGCCGTCAGTTTATGGACGGGTCAGCCTGTGATGGACACGCTGCCGACCGCGGCCTCGTCGCAAAACGCCTGGCACTCCTCGGCAGTCGGTGGCACGAGATCAGGCCACCGTGCCTCGTAGTCCATCTCCACCGCTGCGTGCAGGATGGCCGGATCAGCCAGCATCGCCTCGGCCTGCGCTTTGAATTCAGGCGTGCATGGTGTGTCTGCCACGTAACTGACGATAGGGCTTTCTGGATCGTTGGGCGTGTCGTGGATGGGCATCCAGCTTTCAGCGCCGCCCAGATCGGGATCAAGCGCCCGCGTGATCTTGCGCCCGGTGTCGATCAGGTCGGGCGGGATCGTGACGGTCAGGCGTGCGGTGTAGCTCATTTGGCGGTCTTTCTGATGACGTAGAAGTTGTTCAGCACGATTGCCACCATCACTGCCACAGCAACCCAGTAGCCTTCCTCGTTGCCTTCATACGGCATGAGGTAGAACAGTGCACCCAGCCCCACCACCTTCAGTAGGACCAGTGCAGGCGTAACGCCCAGCTTGCCCATCAGTGCCGCCATGATGGGGTTGCCCTCTGACACGTTGCTCCTGTTGCGCAGTGCGTAGACCGTTGTCAGCACGTCCAGCACCGACAGGATGATGAGTAGCCAGTGAATATCATGCAGGGTCATAGCGTTGCCCCCACAGACTGCGCAAAGCGCTCAATGACCAGCAAATCAGCAGCCGGGATGGTGTTCGGCGCACCGACGATCATGCATACGTTCCGGTTTGCCAATGTCGGCTGTCCCATGACGAACGTGGTGGTAGTCGCGGAGGTGAACCCGCTCACGGTGCCCGTTGTTGTGTACGAACGAACGAACGGTGAACCGCCAGATGCAAGGCCGCATGTCAGGCTGTCGTTTGAGCCATCGAAGCTCATGGCGTTGGAGTACTCCAGCACTTCGCTAACTGAAAGATCATCAATCCAGTAAGCAATTTGCCCAGACGTAACGACACCGGGGGCGTTGTCACCGAAGCCAAGTGCCCAATTGGACCCCTTGGCTGTACGCACGACGCTGAATGGCACCCACTGGTCTTTTGTGGTTGATGTCAAGCCCGACCACGAGCCATCGCCAGCGTCATAAAGACGGAACGTTGCCACGCCACCAGTCGGAACGTAGAACCGACCTGTGATCCGGTACGCCTTTCCAGCAGTTAGCGAAAAGGACGAGTCCAAGAACCGATGCTCGGCAGATGATGAGGTCGTAGATGTGGCCGACGCTGCGAAACCACCCCCCGGCGCTGCTGCGCGTGCCAGCGTGTCGCTGCTGAGTGCTGTTCCGAACGTGAAAAGAGCTGTTTCGTTACTCCCATTCGTTACCAGTTCAGTTCCAACCCGCTTAGGCACACGCGTAATCAGCGGCTTGCTTGCTGTTGTGGCTTGCCATGCAGCGGTGGAAATGGAGTAGTTGCCCGATAGCCACTCGCCCTGCCCTGCGTCAATGCGCTGGTATGCGGTGGCGGTGCTGCCTGTTTCCAGTTGAGCGCCCCAGACAAACACGCCAGATGCACCGTCGCCAAGGTAGTTAGGGTCATTCGACAACGCGTTAGACGTGTAGAAGCGTACAGTACCGGCAGCGGCAGAGACAGTGGTGAACACGAACGAAACACGATACCAACCGTCAACAGGCGCAGACACCGTTACCGTTCCCCCTCCAGTTGGGGCTGTGGTGGCTCCAGTCGTCAGGTTGATGCAGAACAACGATGCCACCCCTCCTAGCGCCACCTGCACGCAAGCAAAGTTTCGTTCTGCTGCTTTTAGGTGGGCTGTCAACGTGTAGCCTGTGGAAGAAACTGGCGTAACAGAACTGGAGATAACGAAGTGATAGTTGGTGGCTGAGTTTTCCACCAACTTGTCAGCGGTCAGCGTTCCGTCAGGGGCCGTGATTACGTTGGCTGTGACGGTTGAGTTACTTTTAGACCACGCCGCATTGTCAAACGCCTGCGTCCACGTCAGCAGATTGCGCCGTGCAATCGTCGGCTGTGTGCGATCAGCCATCAGGCCCAACACATCGCCAACGACGGTGACAGGAGACAGGCCGGTGGAGTCTGTCCACATGCCTGATAGGTTGTCAGCAGGCCAGTAGAGCACGCCTTGATTGCGGCGGATGGCGGCGATGACACGGTTCAGCAGCCCGCCTCCGGCGATCCCGGTTCCCCCGATGCCGACGCTCAACATGTCAACCCCCCGGGGTGATGTACGCGGTGCCGGACCCGCCTTGTGTGATGAACGCCAGGCGCTGCCCGCGTGGGACTGCCAGGCGGTAGGTCACATCGGCCATCAGGTAGGTGTCCACGCCGGTGCCCAGTGCGGTCGGGTTCGCGCCCTTGCGCACGAACGCGGGGACGGTGAGGGTGACAAGCACCTGGTCGTCGTTGATGACGGCGCTCTGCGCGCTGGTGCTGCTGATGGCGACGGCCTGGCTCTTGCCGCCGTCGTCCACGACGATGCTGATCTGTGTGATGTCCATGCTGGTGCCCCTGTGGGTTGTTCGCGCCAGTGTAGGCAGCACGCAGCCCGACATGGACACGCAAAAAGAAAAGCCCGCACTGGGCGGGCTTCTCGTGGCGGTGAGTGCTGTCAGGCCAGCACGTCAGTCATGGGCTTGCCGTTGTCCTTGTGCAGTTCGCTCAAGGCTTTCGGCTCGTCCTTCTTGGCCTTGGGCTTTTCAGCCTTGGGCGCTGCTCCGACGGGGGCAAACCATGCGGCCTTGGCACCGTCAGCGACTTCGAACTCGTCGCCTGGGTTGCGCAATACGGCATCATGGAAACCCGACTTCAGTGCGATCACTTTCATCGGGTTCACCTATCAGAGTTGAAACGGTGCGTCGTAAGCTGCCCAGCGTGCTGGGTCAGGCGTCAGGAACGCATCGATACGGCCAGCGTTGAGGGCTGTCGTGCCGGTGGTCTGCAGGATGCCAACAAAGCGCTCGTAGTCGAAGCCGACGGGCAGCTTCACGCAAGCCAGCACGGTGCCAGCGGGGATGGCTGTGGAGCCAGTCACGAATGCGCGAGTCGTGAAGTGAACCGTAGCCGTGCCGTTGGTGGCGATGCTGGCGGTGTCGTCGGACGCGAGCGAGAACGACACGGTGCCAGCGGAGCCTGCGGTGGTGATGGCAGCCGACGCGAGGATCACCAGGTACAACTCGTCCTGCACGCCGATGGGGCCGGGGGACACCACCGTGCCCGAAGACACGATGTCGATCTGGTCGCCCAGCAGGTAGGTGCCGGCGGCACCCGTGTTCAGCAACACGTTGTCGCAAAACTCTGTTCGTTTGTCGAGAATCATGGTTCAGGTTCCTTTCAAGTTCAGACCACGCGGGCTTCGGTGTTCAGCAGTGCGTCCACGCGCTTGACGGGGATGTCGTCGAACGTCATGACGCGCTTACCTTCCACGGTTTCCCAGGACAGGTTGCTGGAGACTTTCTCCAGAATGCCGAAGCGCAGTTTTTCGCGGATGTTGCGGTTCACGTACCAGCAGGCGCGACCCTTGCCGAACGACGGGATGCGCTCGCTTGCGGCGATCATCCAGTTGATCAGGTTCTTGGTGTTGGCCATGGTGTTGAGGTCGGACACGTCGATGTTGGCCACGCGCACGAAGTAGCTCCAGTCGCGGATCGTCAGACCGGCGTCCCAACGGTAATGCGTGCGGTAGGCTTCCATGCGGCCACCTGCGCCGTCCACGTTCTCGATGGTCACCTGACCCTTGTCGGTCATCTGCAGACCACCCTGGCTGCCCTTGGGGTACACGCCAAAGCCAGTCTGTGGACCCCACACGCACAACCAGACGGATGTGTTGTCGGAGCCGGTGCCGCCAGCGTTGACGATGTTGTCAGCGTTCTGTGCGCTCAGGCTGTTGTAGCGAGGTGCCAGGCCGGTGAAGGCTTCGGGCTGGGTGCCTTCGTTGCCGTAGAACAACGTACTGGCCATCTGCTGGGACATGCCTTCGATGTAGGCAGAATCTTCAGACAGACGGAAAGCAGCGGTGTTACCGTTCAGGTCGGCCAGTGCCTTGTCGATCTCGGCATAGGCTTCCAACATACCGCACGAATCAGTGATCTGCGCGGTGGTTGAATTGCCGGGCTGGACGCCGCCGTACAGCTTGCGCCATGTGGCCTGGGGCAGACCGGTGCGGACTGTGGTTTTGTTACCGGTGGGCAGGTTGCCCTCGGTGAACGTCATGTCGTCCAGGATGGCGTTGCTGGAATTCAGCAGCTCCACGATGGATGCGATCTTGCCGTCGGGGTCGGTGCGTCGTGCAACGTCCAACAGCGTGGGGTTGTTTGCGGACAAAGCGGGCATGGTTTGATACCTTTCAGTTCATGGATGGGAACAGTTTCTTG
>JACCDR011179820.1_pt1 | contig 10288 bp, 21 predicted proteins | sample 7446431 | NCBI WGS metagenome assembly JACCDR01 (sample SAMN15323443, study PRJNA562643) | freshwater metagenome | isolation source: river surface water | place: USA:Blue River Watershed | collected 2017-08-17 | reverse complement strand
TCTCGGCTGCGCGCCCGCGTCGTCACCGGCAACGACGGCTCGAAGCAGTTCACCGGCTGGCGCGACACGCAGTTTGACGTCAACTGCTACTTTACGAAGGCGACCGACGGCACGACGCGGTGCCTGCCGACCGAGGGCGGATCGCTCTTCTACGAGGACGCCGCGTGCACGCAGCCCGTCGTCGTGACCTCGTGTCCCCTCACGGACTCGCACCTGACGGTGCTGTCCGGTACACCGTCGTGCGGCGCGTTCGCTTATGAGGTCCACCGCCGCGGCGCCGACATCACGGGCTCGCCGCTCTTCGCGATGAGCGGTGGCTGTGCGCCCGCGGGGATCGGCAGCAACCGCGCCTACTCGTCTCTCGGCGTCGAGCCCCCGTCGGCCTTCGTGCAGGGAGCCGAAAGCGTGGAGTAGCTAGACGTAGCCACGCTCGACCATGAAGCCGTGCCGGTTCGGCTCGTCGCGGATCGGCACGGGATGAGCCACGCCGGGGTTCGCGCGCAGCGCTCGCACGAGATCGCTCATCGTGTGCGGCCACGCGAATGGGCGCCCGCGTTGGATGGGATCGGGCCACCGCATCAGAAGCACGGGGCGTCCGGTCACCTCGCCGATCCGGAGAAGCATCAGCGATTGGGTCGTCGCGAAGTCTTCGGCGAGCAGGTGCACTCGGTGCCCGCGCACCTCGATCGCTGCGAGCAGGGCACGGCGGGGGACCACTAGCGACGCGCCGAGGGCATCGCATCGCGCCTCTCGATCCTCAGCGTCGTAGCCCCTCTGCTCGTAGTACCACTCCGCGATCTCGTGGGCAGCGAGCCACCGAGCGCGGGCCGGCGCGACGCCCTCACGAATGAGAACGGCATCGTCGAGACGTCGAAGCTTCGCCTCCGGCTCGATGCGGCCGAACCCAGGCTCGCGGCCGAGGAGCGCGCAGGCGAGCTCGGCGACGGACGGCGGCTCCTCCTCGTCGGCGCGAGCCATCGCGTAGATCGCCTGCGCGTCCCCCTCCACATCCGCGAGCGCGTCCGGTCCCAGCATCGAGGAGAGGATCGCCATCGTTCGGCCGGGAGTCGCGTGGGCACCGAACGGCCCATGACAGACATTGTCCCGGCCGGCTGTCTGCATCGTGTGCAGAATGCGGTGCATGTCCACCCCGCACCGGCGCCCCACCAACCCGCCACAGTCCCCGGCTGACGACGTCCCCGAGATCCGCTCGCACTACTTCAAGCTCGACGAGAGCGGCGCGCCCGTGCCCGCGACGCACGAGGAGTGGTCCGAGCTGTACGAGTCGCCGACGGGCATCGAGAAGCGTCGCGTCGCGCTGACGGACCTCGGGCCGCGCGGCACGGTGTCGACGGTGTTCCTCGGTCTCGACCATGGCTGGGGCCTCAGCGACGAGCCGGTGCTGTGGGAGACGATGGTCTTCGACGGCCCGCTCGATGACACGCAGGTGCGCTACACGAGCGGTGCCGCGGCGATCGAAGGGCACGCGTTGATGGTGGCGCGCTTGATGACGGCCGCCACCGAGAAGGGCGCGGTGCGGTCGTGAGCCGGCCGGTGAAGCTGGGCGACACGGCCCGCGACACGATCACCGGCTTTCAGGGCGTCGTCATCGGCGAGACCAAGTGGCTGCACGGCTGCAAGCGCCTCGTAATCCAGCCGCGCGAGCTGAAGGACGGCAAGCCGATCGACGCGCAGAGCTTCGACGAGCCTCAGGTCGAGCTTGTCGAGACCGATGTCGCGAAGACGACGAGCGGCACCGGTGGTCCAGCGGGTGACGTACCGCGTCGCGCAGATCCGAAGGTGCGGTCGTGAGCGCCGCCGCTTCTCGGACGCCGCGCAAGTCGATCCGGCGCAAGGTCATGCACCCGGTACTGGGCGTCGACGAGACCGACCAACTGCACGGCGCCTTCTACGGTGTGTTCGTCGTTACGTCCGCCCGGGGCGCAGAGTCGACGAGGTGGCTGCTCGTCGCGCTCTACCGTGACCAGTGGTCCGCCGAGCGTGACGCGCGGACGCACGCGAGTCGGTACGGGGACGAGAGCACGCCGATCTACGAGGTGCGACGCGTCGGCGTCACCGCTGCGGTGGGACCGGTCGAGCAGTGGAACGAGAGGTCAGCGTGACCGCGCCCCAGCAAGAGACCGTCCTCGCGACGGACACCGTCAATAGCGCGCCGTACGCAGCGCCGCTCACCAGCATTGCCGGCCCTGACGTCTCGACCATGCGTCGCGCCCAGCCGTCTCAGTCGCTCTACGAGGGTAAGGACCCCGAGAAGGTGGCGGCAGAGCTGGGCCTCGTCTGCATCTTCCCGGGCCCACGACAGCTCTTCCTCGATATCGACACGCTCGAAGATCACCAGGCCTTCGACGAGGGCTGGCGCATCCTGACCGAGGCATTCCCGACGGCGACGTGCACCTCGACGCAATCACGCACGAAGCCGGAGGGGCGGCACATCACCGTCGAGTTGCCTTTCTTGGTCACGGTCGAGTGCCGCCTGATGCTCCAAGCGATGCTCGGGTCCGACCGAAAGCGAGAGCTTCTCGGCCTGCTTCGATACCTGACCGATGTGCGTCGCTCGGACCGCGTCACCTGCTTCTTTGAGCCGCGAAAGGAAGGTGCCTTTTGAGCCCCCCGACCAGTCTGGATCTCACCGAGGTGCCGCGCGACGTGCGCGTCCTCTGCCGCGACGACGAGGACAGTCGCGTCGAGGTGGTCGACACGACGGCCGGCCCGATGCTCGCGCTGTCGGTCAAGTCTGAGTCGGAAGCGATTGGACGCACCGCGTTCGTGTTTGGGCTGACCCCCTCCCGCGCTCTCGAGATCGCGGCCGGATTGGTGACGTGGGCGCGGCAGGAGAGCGACCGAATGGGCGCGGCTGTTGCTGCGGAGGTCGAGGGGATCGTGGGTCGGCGAGTCGTCGAGGCTCTCGCGGAGGACGGAGGAGACGAGTCATGACGCGACGTAGGGTCGTCGAGATGATCCGCTTCGACGGGGACGACGACAAGCCGGGCGTGCCGCAGCAGCCGACGCGCGTCTACACGGTGAGGCCCGACGCTCGGCGCGATATCCGTCGTGACCTCGAGTCGAACGGTCTGCGCGCTGTCGTCGAGGTGGGGGCGTCCGTCATGCAGCGCTATCGCGAGGAGCAGCGGACGCGTCGTGCTGAGCAGCGGCGAGGTGCACGGTGAAAGACCCTGCCCAGTCCGCGGACGTCTCGCTGGAGGAGATCGCGAACGCCCTCGGCCCCACGCTCGAACCGGAGCGGCCCGACATCTCACACTCGCTTCTGCGGATTGCGGACGCTCTGGAGGGCGCGGGGGAGCCCCCTACTGGCGTGGCAGGCGAGTCTCCCGAGGGCACCCCCGTCGCCCACATCGCCCGCAGCTTGGGCAGGATTGCGGACGCTCTCGAGAGGCTTGTGGAGGTTCGAAAGTGAAGGACTTCAGGAATGGGAGCCGGACCCGTGGGGGCCAGGCGAAAGAAGAGCGCTATGACTGGGCGAAGCCTGGAGAACCGGGCGAGCTCACGTGGGTCCCGAAGGATCGTCTCGAGGTCGATCCGACCTACCAGAGAGAGGCGACTGACGCGAAGGTCCTGGCGATAGCGGCAAAGTTCAGCTGGCCGGCCTTCGGAGTCGCCCTCATCGCCCGGAGGTCTGACGGCCGACTGTTCGTAGTCGACGCTCAGCACCGAGTGTTGGCCGCTATGCGTCGCACCGACGTGGTCGAGGTCCCGTGCATCATCTTCAATGCGGTCGACGCCTCGGTCGAGGCCGTGTGGTTTTTGCAGAGCAATACCCACCGCAAGCCGGTGACCGCGATCGCCAAGCATCGCGCCGAGGCGACGTCGGGCGACGAGGCGGCGCAGCGCATCGAAGAGCTTGCGCGCAAGGCCGGCCGCACGGTGTCGCCGACGAGCGGGCCCAACACCCTCACCTGTGTCGCTGTCCTGCGTCGTGAGCTCGGGCAGGACGCAGAGGCGCTGCAGAGGGTCTGGCCCCTGGTGATCGCTCTGTGCGAGGGGAAGTCGGTCCACGAGAAACTGGTCGCTGCGTTCTGCTACGTCGAGCGTCGCGCGCTCGGGTCCCTCACGGACCCGAGGTGGACCAAGCGTGCCCTGTCCGCCGGAGCCGGACCGTTCATCACAGCTATGGCTGATGCGGTCCGTTACCACCAAAAGAGCGGCCCGCGCGTCTGGGCCGACGGGGTCCTAAGAACGCTCAACCGGGGGCTACGGGACGAGGCGCGCCTGACCCTGCGCGGCGAAGAGAAGTGACCCGCACCCGTCTCACGCCCGAAGGCACGGTCGTCGCACGCTGGCAATGCGGCCGCGACGTCCTCGAGCTCAAGCGCTGCCATAGCTGCGACGAGCGTGGCTGCCACCGGTGCGACAACGGCGCGGTGCAAGCCGCCATGCGAACCATGCAGCACGTCGCGGTGACCGAGCCGCAAGAGGACTGGGCGCGGCGGTTCGGCACGATGCCGGAGAGCCCGTTCGAAGAAGACGGTTGCGGCTTGGCCGCGGAGTAGGAGGAGACGATGGACGTCGAACTGCATATCGAGAACACCGAGCGTGGAGCGGCACAGGCGCTGCTTCGTCTGCCCTCGAACCTGCAAGACGGGTTGCGGATGTACGTCGAGCACGGGATCGAGCCGGGCGGCTTTCTCTGCTCGGTGATCGAGAACGACCTCGAGCAAGCGATTGCGTACGCCGACCCCGGGTCGCTGCTAGCGCTGCCCGACGTTGTGAGGTGGTTGCACAACTACGTGTCCGGCGGGATCTGGCGCTCGCGAGAGAACCGTCTCGCGTGGCAGCGGGCGAAGTCAGCCGAGCGACGAAAGGCGGGGTGACGTGGACTATCGCAAGATGTTCGACAAGCAGTACATCGGTGCGTGGGATCTCGCGGACGGGCAGGGTCGACCGCGCGACGTCACCGTCGAGATCGAGAAGGTCGTCGCGGGTGAGCTCGTGAGCGAGGGCAACAAGAAGACGCGCAAGCCGATCCTGCACCTCGTCGGCAAAGAGAAGCGCTTCGCGGCGAACGTGACGAACAGCCGCGTGATCGCTGGAATGTACGGCAACGACACTCGCCAATGGGTCGGCAAGCTGATCACGCTCTACCCGACGACGACGAAGTTCGGCCGCGACACCGTGGACTGCATCAGGGTCCGGGGCGCGATCCCGAAGGGCAAGACCGCGGACAAGTCGCCGATGCCGGCGGTGGACACGCGGCCCGAGCAGGCACGAGAGCACGAGGACCGCGAGCGCGAGCCGGGTGCAGACGAGGAGATCGATCATGCCTAGGTACGTCCCCTGTCCCGAGTGCAAAGGCGAAGCGGTGCTGCTCGCGATCGCGCCCGATGCCAACGCCGAGATCGAGTGCGACCGGTGCCACGGTCTCGGTCACACAGGTGTCCTCGCGCCGGTGCGCTTCTCGTCGCTCAAGCAGATCGGCCGCAGCCCCGCGCACTACCTGCACGCGCTCGAGAACGAACGCGAGAGCAAGCGCGGCCAGCTGATCGGGACGGCGACTCACTCGCTCGTCCTCGGTGGCCCCGAAGTGATCGCGTACCACAAGACCCGCAGCGGCAACGCGTGGACCGAGTTTCAGAAGGAGCACGCGAGCAAACTGATCTTGTCAACGTCGGAATGGCTCGCGGCGACCGGGTGCGCCGAGGCGATCGCGCGGCACGACGACGCCCGTCTCGTACTGCGCGGTGCGCACGAGGTGGAGATCCCAACGTGGCGTGACCTCGGGCGCGAGTGCGGGGGCCGTCCGGACGTGACCGCGCCCGACTACGTGACCGAGCTCAAGACGACCGGGCGCAGTTCGGATCCGGAATGGTTCGCGCGCGAGGCGATCCGGATGGCGTACCACGCTCAGATCGCCTGGTACCTGCACGGCTTGCGAGAGGCTGGGGGCAGACAAGGGAGGGGCTACGTCGTCGCGGTGGAGCAGCAGGCCCCGCACGCGGTCACCGTGCTCGAGCTCACCCCGCGCGCTTTGCTGGCGGGAGAGAAGCTATGCCGGATCTGGCTCGAGCTTCTGCTCGGGTGCGAGGACTCGGACGCGTGGCCGACCTACGTGCAGTCGGTCGTGCCGCTTGACGTGCCCGAGGCGGATCCGGAGCTCGTCTACGGCGACGAAGAAGAGGGCGAGGCAGCGTGAGACGCCACGACTGGTACCGAGGCGAGTGCATCGACTGCCGCGTGCCCTTCACGCTCGAGGACGACGACCGCGAGTGTCCCGGGCGCGAGCCGTTCAAGATCGACACGCACGACCCGGCCGCGCACGCGCGCCTGGTCAATCGACGCCGCGCGTGTGAACGCGCTCTCGACGCGGTCAAGACGATGCGCCGCTGCCAACGCGAGTACTTCGCGTCACGGTCTCGTGAGTCGCTCGAGGCGAGCAAGAAGTACGAGCGCGAGGTCGACAAGCTGCTCGCCGAGCTCGACGCGCCGGAGCCGGCGCAGGGAGGGTTGTTCAAGTGAGCGACGCCCAAGACCAACTCGCTCTCAAGCAGCTTCGGGACGCCACCGGTTGGAAGGTCCAGACGCGCGGCGAACACCACGCGAACCAGCTGCGGATCGTCGGCGCCCTCATCCGCGGCGACCCGCCCGCGCTGCTTCGGTTCCTGCAGGCCGTCACGATCATGCGGAGCATGCAGCGCAACGAGAAGCCGGACGACGATCTGCGTCGCCAGTACGAGGAGCTCGTCGACGACTGGATTCGGGAGCTCGACCCGTGAGCCCGTACCGAGAAGCCGCAGCCGAGCCTGCCACGTTCCGCCGCCGGGGCGCGTGGGCCGTCTCGGTTGGCCTTCTGGCAGCGGGCGTCGCATTCGTCGCCTTTGCGGCCGGTCGCGCCACCGTGGACGCCCCTGCTCGAGCCCGATGCGAGCGCACCGAGCAGCACCAGGATTGGATCCTTCGCTGCGTGGACGAGCACAAGGGCTGGAGAGACCGCGCCGAAAACTGCGTCGACGAAGCAGAGAGGATCTTTTGCCAATGACCCGCAGCGCCCGCCCCAATCACCACGACGTGCCCTGCCGCTGCAAGGCGTGCAAGTCCACGCGCGTCGTGGTCACCGGCGTGATGGTCAACAGGAGCCGTGGCCCCGTCGTCCCCGTGCGCTGCGAGGACTGCGGCGCGGCGTGGGAGACGGCGTCGCAGAAGCTGCGGCGTGAGGTCGCGCTCGAACACTTGAGGAAGGCAGGGTGAACCGCCGCCGCGTGGCCGCTCTTCTTCGAGCGCTTGCCGACGAGATCGACGAGCCTGCCGACGAGCGTCCCGCGCGGCCCCACGTGCCAGCTGACGTCGACGACCTGACCCGCGAGAGAGCTCGGCAAGCGCTGCGCCGGGCCGGCCTGGTAGGCTCCGGCGCAGAGACGAGGCGACATGCACCGAAGACGACGTAGGGGCAGCGGGGGAATCGAGACGACGCGCGACGGGCGCCACCGCGTGCGCGCTCCTGGAGGGCGCCGTGCGTCCCTCGGCGTGTACGAGACCCGTGACGAAGCCGAAGCCGTGCTCGCGGCCGCGCTCGACGAACTCGCCGACGTTCACCACGGCGAAGGCTTGACGCTCGCGGCGTGGGCAACGCGCGTGCTCGATCAGCGAGAGGCGGACGGGTTGCGAGGCATCCGCGAAGAGCGAAACCGATGGGCGAGCTACGTCGCGAAGGACGAGCTAGCTCGGCTGCCGATCCGCACGATCAACCGTCGCGACGTCCTGCGCTGGCTCGATGGCGTCCGAGCGAAGCGCGCCTCTCGGCCGGGGCCCGGGGGCCGAGTGACGACCGGACGCAAGCTGGGGCGTCAGACCGTGCTCAACGCCCTGACGCTCCTGCGCACCGTCCTCGAGGACGCGTCGCAACGGAACGTGATCGGCGACAACCCCGCGCGCGGGATCACGCTGCCGCGAGAGCAGCGTACGCGCGACCCGTGGACGTTCCTCCACCCGGACGAGCAGCGCCGCTTGGTGCGCGCCGCCGGCGACGACTGGCCGATGGTCGCGTTCGCGATCGGCACCGGGCTACGTCAGGGCGAGCAGTGGTCGCTCGAGCTCGCCGACGTGCACCTCGAGGAGCAGCAGCCGCGCGTCGTCGTGCGCTTCGGCTCGCCGGGCAAGCCGCCGAAGAACGGACGCATCCGCGTGGTGCCGCTCCTCGGGATCGCCGTCGAGGCGGTTCGCGCGCAGCTCGAGGTCCTCGCGGGCCGACGGGAGCGTGCGACGAAGTGGCGTCGTCCAGATCCGAACCCGCGCGGGCTGCTCTTCCCCGGGCGCAGCGGTGGGCACCGCAAGCGCGGCGAGCCGAAGTCGCTCGTTCACGCGCGCGACGCAGCGAAGCTCGGGCGCCACGTCCGATGGCACGACCTTCGACACACGTGCGCGAGCTCGCTGGTCGCCGGATGGTGGGGCCGCGCGTGGTCGCTCGAGGAGGTCTGCGACATGCTCGGCCACTCGTCGATCAAGGTCACCGAGCGGTACGCACACCTCGCGGGCACGCTCGTCGACCGGGCCGCTGCAGCCACGAGAGCCGCTGTCCGCGGGCTTATCGTAAGCCCGCAGCCCTCCAAAACCGCGCAGCCCAAGAAGCGCAAAAACAGCAGCAAAAAGGCTGGGAGCCACCTTCGAGACTTGAACTCGAGACCTACGGTTTACGAAACCGTAGGCGTCGCCAACGATCTCGCGCCGGTAGCCTCGCTGTCCGCCCACGAGCGGGCTTACCGGGCGCTCGCGGCCGTCGCAGGGGGGGATCCGACGGCCATCACGAAGCTGGTCGAGCTCGCCGCCGAGGTCCTCGCGGCAGCCCCCGTGCAGCAGCGGAAGCGGCCGCGTAAGCTGAGGACCGCATGAGCGACGAGAAGCGAGACGAGGGCGCAGCGCGGCTGCTCGAAGCAGTCGCGAAGCACGAGGCGTCGTTCGAGATGGGCTACGACGAGGGTCGACGTCGGACGCTGATCGATCAGCTCAAGCGCCTGGTCGGCGACCTCAACGCCTACCGCCCCGACGAGATGCCGGTCGCGGAGACGGTCGCTCGTATCGCCCTGCTCGAGGCCGAGCGGCTCGAGCTTCTCTCGGCGCTGCGCCGCCTCTGCGAGGACTTCGGGGACAACGACTGGGAGGACAATCTCTCGCTCGTCGACGTCGTCGAGAAGCACCTCCGGCCGTACCTCGAGGAACGGCGGGGCACGGGGGCGACGACACGCCCCGCGTTCTTCACGCCCTGGATCGACTCGTTCGCGAGCGTGGCCCGGTCCCGGCCGGTCCCGGCGAGCCCGACGGGTCGTGGTGGATGACGCTCGGCCGCGAGCTCGAGAAGGCGCTCGGAGCACCCTGGCTCCTGGTCACCGTCGACGTCGACAACGGCATCGAACTCGACGGCCCTGCGCGCATCCAGATAGGTCTGGTGGGCGACGAACTGCGCGGCACACACACGGTTGAGCGCGAGGAGCCAGCACGTTGGGCCGAGACCCGCGGGCGGCCTCCGCGCGTCTCCAGAGATCAGACCCACTTCGGGATCCTCGTCCAGCGATGCTGCGTCGCGCACGACGACTGCCGCGAGCACCCCGAGCTTGGTGTCGAGTGCTGGCTCGCGCGTCCTATGGTGGGCACGTGAGCGCATGCTCGTGCGAGAACGTCGAGAACTTCCGCGGCCAGCTGCTCGGTCGGTCGCCGGATCCGGCGTGTCCGGTGCACGGCAAACCCGAGCCCGCGCCGCACGCAGCGAAGGTGCGAAGGCTCGCCAAGACGGTCGCCGTCGTCCCCCGCGTGCGCTGCGTCCTCTTCACCGAGGACGGCCGCACGGATCTTGTTCTCGACGCCGAGAAGTGGATCGACGACCTGCTCGCGCTCATCGACGAGTGCGAGAGCGACGGCGCACCGATCCGCGCGATTCGGCGCCTGGGCTTCGAGGGCTCAGAGACGGTCGCGTGGTGCTCGGAAGGTTGGCGGATCCGAGCGGACATCAAGCGGGCGGAGCGGAAGCGGCCGACGATCAGGACCACGATCAGGATCGACCCGGAGCCCACGACCACGCCCGGTCATCCGCCCGCCGATCCACCCGCACGCTGATGTGCACGTGGTGCGTGTGCGGGTTCGAGCCGTCGTAGTCCCGCCAGCCCTCGGACGCGCGCGAGCGGTTGTAGATCCGGCGGTTGAAGATCACGTAGGTGACCCGGTCGTCCTCGATTGCTTGCAGCGCGATCTCTCCCGCGTCGCAGCCGTTCGCGGGGTCGTGCGTGATGTCGACCGCGTTACCGAGGTTGTGGTCGCTCGGCCGAGC
>JACCDR010721816.1_pt1 | contig 10288 bp, 8 predicted proteins | sample 7446431 | NCBI WGS metagenome assembly JACCDR01 (sample SAMN15323443, study PRJNA562643) | freshwater metagenome | isolation source: river surface water | place: USA:Blue River Watershed | collected 2017-08-17 | reverse complement strand
TGCGCTTGTAGTTGCGTTTCACGGCTGCTGCTTTTTTGCGTTTACGTTCAGCGGTTGGCTTCTCGTAGAACTCGCGAGCGCGCAAGTCGGTCAACAGACCCAATTTTTCAATGGTGCGCTTGAAGCGACGCAGAGCGACGTCAAACGGTTCGTTTTCTTTTACACGGATGGTGGTCATTACCAAAGTTTCCAATTATTTGCAGTCAGAGGGTGCCTAGGAAGATCGTGCCTAAGCGCCATGCCTGCGGTGTTCCCCAACATTAAGTTGATCAGGCCGTTGGGGGTTTGCCAGCAAAGACGACGATTATAGCGACTAAATCGAGGGTTTTAAGCGCGCACCCAAGGCTTTTGCGCAAGCATGTCCGCTGGACCACGCCCACTGGAAGTTGTAGCCGCCCAGCCAACCCGTGATATCCACCACTTCGCCAATGAAATACAAGCCCGGCTGCTTGGATTCCATCGTTTGCTGTGACAAATCGCGGGTGTCCACGCCGCCCACGGTGACTTCGGCTTTTTTGTAGCTTTCGGTGCCCGTGGGGGTGAGGGGCCAAGCGCTCAGGCGCTGCGCCAAAAGGTTCAAGGCTTTGTCGCTGGCTTCAATCACGGGGCGTTGCCACGCGGGGTCTTGGCTGACCCACGTGTCGGCCAAGCGCGAGGGAACCCAGGCGTTGATCTCGTTGGCAATGAGCTTTTTAGACTGCTGCTTGGCGGTCATGAGCGCTTCTTGCAGGTCCACCTCGGGGGCTAGGTTGATGCGTAAGTCAGTGCCTGCTTGCCAATAGCTTGAGATTTGCAATACGCCTGGGCCTGACAAGCCACGGTGGGTGAAGAGCAAATCTTCGTCAAAGCTTTGCAGGGTTTTCTTCGTGCCGGTTTCGATGCGCACGGGCAGCGAGAGGCCGGAGAGCTGCGCATAAGGCGCCCAAGCTTTGTCATCAAAGGTGAGGGGCACAAGGCCTGGACGGGGTTCGACCACGCGCAGGTTGAATTGCTTGGCCAGTTGATAGCCAATGTCGGTCGCGCCAATTTTTGGGATGGATAAGCCGCCGGTGGCCACCACCACCGCTGCGGTGTGCACCGTGCCTTGGCTGGTGTCAATTTCGTACCTTTGCGCTTCGGGGGCCGCGTCTGAGTAGCGAACGGCTTTGAGGCTGCAGGGTTGCCAGCGGGTCACGCTGCCGCCTTTGGCTGAACCGTTGCATTCGGCCAAAAGCATTTGAATCAGGTCTTCGGCGGAGCGGTCGCAAAACAGCTGCCCCTTGTGCTTTTCATGAAACGGGATGTTGTGCTTTTGCATGAGCGCCACAAAGTCTTGCGGCGTGAAGCGCGACAGGGCGCTGCGGCAAAACTGTGGGTTGTCGCCCAAGAAGTGTTTGTGTGGGGCGCGCACATCGAGTTCGCGGTTGGTGAAGTTGCTGCGGCCACCGCCGGAAATGCGAATTTTTTCGGCCACCTTCTCGCTGTGGTCCAGCATCAGAACTTGCAAACCTTGTTGCGCGGCGACGCCTGCACAAAACAAGCCGGCTGCACCGGCACCCACAATCACAACGTCAAAGGTTTTCATGCAGCGAGTTTAGTGGGGCTGCATTTTGGCGCTGAGCAGTTAGCCCGCCGAGACTTTTAATTCAGCGCTGTTTTGCACGGCCAACATGCCTTTGAACACATCACCAATCACGATGACCGACGGGCTGGCCAATTCTTCACGCACGATGGTGTCGTGCAACTGCTGTAACTCGCACACCGCATGGCGTTGGTTGGGGAGGCTGACTTGGTGAATCACAGCCACAGGTGTATCGGCACGCATGCTTTGCAAAAGTGCTTCTTGCAACTGCGCTGCGCCAGTCACGCCCATGTAAATCACCAGCGTGAGTTTGGCTTGCTGTGCGGTTTGGCCTAGTGCTGTCCAATCCACAGTGTCAGCCGCACCTTGCTTGGCGTGGCCAGTGATAAACACCACGCCATGCGCATGTTCGCGGTGGGTGAGGGGAATGCCGAGCGAAGTCACGCCCGCTAGGCCAGATGTGATGCCGTTGATGACGGTCACTGCAATGCCTTGAGCTTGCAGGTGTTCCACCTCTTCACCGCCACGGCCAAAGATGAAGGGGTCGCCGCCTTTGAGGCGCACCACGGTTTCACCAGCCAGCGCTTCTTGTGCCATGAGCTTTTCAATGAAAGCTTGGGGCGTAGACGCGCAGCCGCCGCGCTTACCCACATGAATGATGCGAGCCGTCGGAGAGGCGTGTGCCGTGATGGCATCACTTACCAAATCGTCCACCAACAAAACGGTGGCCGCTGCAATGGCTTTGACGGCTTTGAGCGTCAGCAATTCAGGGTCGCCAGGCCCAGCGCCGACCAGCGTGACATGGGGTTGAGATGTGTGTGTCATGTTTACAGGCTTATCCGGGCATCAGCCCACCAGCAGTTTGCGTTCGATATCTTTGATGGTGTGCTGATACTCATACTGCAATTGTCTCGCAAGCTTGATAACTTGCGGTTATATGACCAATTGCTGACTTGGCGCAGCGGTTTTTGTTATGCGAACTGGTCTAGCAAGAACCCTTGGAGTTTTTCTGATCGATGCACACCCGAGGGAAGGTGGGTGTATGAAATCTTTCGAACTACTTCGCCAGACTGCTTGTCAGTCATCACGACATTGAGCGCTTTTGTGACGGTGTCATATGCAAACGACAGGGCGACACTGCTGACTGTGACTGAGTGTGCCAGTGGTTGTTCGCTTGAGTCAGATATCGCTTCAACGGTCTGTCTAGGCGCGGGTGTTGTGCGCATTTGAGGCCTGAGGGCGCTGATGCCAATCGCTGCATCATCCTGATGCGCAGTGGCGCTCGGTGGCAGTAACAGAGGCGGTGACATAAGGGCTTTCATCAGGTTGGCGTGATTCAACTATCGGCGCAATCAACCCTAAGATGAATGACAAGATTCCCATCCAGTCTTTGATGACGCAGATGTCATTTTGTTAACGTGCCTTAAAGGGCGGGGTCATTCAAAATGGAAATAGGAAAAACACCAAGGGCAGATCAAATTGAAAATTTTGTTGATTGAAGATGAGATCAAGATTGCCGAGTTTGTGATTCAAGGCTTGAGTTCTGCGGGGTATGCGGTGACCCACGTTGACGACGGGGAGCAGGGGTTGGCTTTGATGCTTGCTGCTCAGCACGATGTGGTCATCTTGGATTTGATGCTGCCCAAGTTGAGCGGCTTTGATGTGTTGCAGCAAGCCAAGGCAGCGGGTTGTGCTGTGCCCGTCATCATCCTCAGTGCCAAAGTGGATTTGCCAGACCGGCTCAAAGGGTTTGATTTGGGGGCGGATGACTATTTGCCCAAGCCCTTTTTTGTGGAAGAGTTGATGGCACGAATCAAATTGGTGTCTAAACGCTCCATGCCAGATGAAGTGCAAGAAATCTCGGTGGGACACCTGACGCTTGATGTGGTGACACGTCATGCCAAATGGTTTGATGTAACGGCGTCGCTCAGTCAACGCGAGTTCAGTCTGTTGGCCTATTTGATGCGTTCGCCAGGCCACATTTATTCAAGGCAACAAATTCTTAAACATGTGTGGGACATCAATTTCGATCCTGAAACCAATTTGGTCGATGTGTGCGTGCGTCGCATCAAACTCAAGTTAGACAGAAGCAAAGGGGGGCACTTGTCCCCGATTGAGTCTGTGCGAGGCGTGGGATACCGCTTGAGGCAAGAGGCTTGAGTGATGAGGAGATCTCTGAAACTCCAAATTTTCATTCGGTTATTGCTAGTCACGGCAGTCATCCTTCTTGCAAATCGAATGTTGGCGCAGCAGTTTTTGACGGAGCAACTGCGGGATCAAATTCACCACGACATGGGCAGAGCCCTGCAGACCTGTGTCAGAGATTTCGATGATCGGACCAAATTTTTAACGTGTTTCAAAGATCAAGAAAAGGGTGGCCTCATTAGCAATGTGGCAGATTACTTCGTGCTCTGCCCTACCTCGGGTGAAGCCGCGCCTGAGTCAGCACCAAACGCATGCCGCCATGCGTTGACCGAGGTGGCATCAAGCGAATACATGGAGGGGGATCAACGCATCGAGCTGCGTCGTGGGCGCGTCGACAACGAAGTCTGGTACTTGGCTAGACAAGCTGTTGCGTTGAGAGGGTCTGAGCTGAGAGTGCGAGAGGTTGATGCCGACCAAATGGTGCTTCAGATGTGGGCGTTGCGCGATCGCAATTTAATTCGGGTCTTGCCAGTGGTGCTCGTCATGTTGAGCTTGATGGGCTGGTACATGTCCCGTATGGTTTTAAGTCCCATCACTGCAATGGAGAAATCAATTGCGGCATTGAACGCTTCAAACCTCGGTCAAGCCACAGACTTAAAGGCGCCTTATCGGGAACTTGATGGGTTTGTGAGTGTTTACAAAAATCTGCAAGTTCGCTTAGCTGATAGTTTCAACAGAGCACGACGTTTTTCCTCCGACGTTTCACACGAACTGCGCACCCCGCTGACGATTTTGCGCGGCAACACCGAGCAGCTGATACACGACTTGCCGACGGGTTCAGACTTGCAAGTGCGTGCGCGCACCATGGGTGATGAGGTGGAGCGTTTGATTGACATCACAGAAAAGCTGTTGATGCTCTCGCGTGCCGATGCCAACAGTTTGGGGCGTACGTTCAGTGTTGAAAATCTGAGTGAAATGATTCATGTGCTGATAGCTCATTACCAAGACCCTGATCAACTGCCTGCACCATTTGCGATGTCCAGCACCATCGCGCCAGATGTGCTTTGGTCTTGCGACCCGACCTTGGTCAAGTTGTTGATTCATAACTTGTTAGAAAACGCGCAGAAATACAACATCGCGCAGGGTTGGATTCGCCTGTCTCTGTCGCGTGAAGCCGAGCAGTTGCGACTGACGATTGAAAACCCCAGTGCAAATATCCCATCTGATTTGGAGACGCATGCCTTTGATCGTTTTTACAGAGGTGACGCTTCTCACACGCGGCAAATCGATGGTTTGGGCTTGGGTTTGAGCATCTGTACGGAGATTGCCAAAATTCATCAAGGTACTTTGTCTCTAAGCGTGACGGAGAAGAATACGGTCTTGCTCACGCTGACAGCGCCACTGAACAGCGCCAATTAACCGATCTTGGATGACAAATGCGTCATTGGGGTGATCTATGACTACGTTGTCACCCACGTCAATTGGGAATCTCATAACGTGGCGTCATGGCCACCAACGCACTCCAAGTTGATTCACTTGACGACCTCAAAAAAGAGGCCGGGGCTGCGGATGTGGTGGGCGAGCAAATTCACCTCACGCCTTATTTGGCGCTTGCTTGTGCATTGCTCTACATGGTGTCGTCTGATGGTGAGTTGGATACGCAAGAGGCCAGTCATCTTCAGTCGGTGCTCGGTGGCGACAAAGAGGTGTTGCGTTACGGTGTGCACTTTGTGCAAACAGTGTCGCTGGATGGCTTCTTAATTGATGCGCCTGAACTCTTAAGCACCAAAGACAAGTGGTGTATTTTGGCGAATGTGTGCGATGCCCTGCTATCGGATGGCCATGCTGATGCTGCTGAACTGGCCCAGTTTTCTCGACTGAGGCGTGCGTTTGGTGTGTCAGACAAACAGTTTGAGCCGTTTTTCAAAACTCTTTCCTTCAAAAACGACAAATCTATTTTGGGTCGCTACAGCGGCGTGCGCGAAGATCGTCAGCCCATGACGCCACATTTGGCCTTGGCGTGTGCGTTGCTCTACATGATGACGTCGGATGGCGCGATTGGCGCTCATGAAGTGGGCCAACTAGAAGCGGTGATTGGTGAGTTTGATGTGCTGCAAACAGTGGCGCTGGCCTACGTGCGCTCGGTGAAGATGACGGCATTCTTGGATGAAGCCTCGGTCGTCTTAACGCCCGAGCAAAAGCTTTACATCCTCACCAATGTGTGCGACTTGATGTTGTCTGATGGCGAAATAGCCAATGTTGAAGACATGCTTTTTCTCTCGATGCTGCGTGCCTTTGGTTACAACGAGGCGTCATTTGCACGCTTTCATCAAGTGCTGGAGGTGAAAAACGTCAAACCGTTTGACACCAGTCAGTTCAAAAATCGCGTGAAGCATGCACGTGTTGCAAGCAACGATGATGCAGAGGGCGAGGTCTTCGACAATAAATTGAGCGCCCCAACTTTGGCTTCGGCTTCCAATGGGTTGCCCAATACAACAAGCCAAATTGGCGTGGCTGTAGGTGCAGCAGAGATGCAAATGAACCAGTTCATTTCGCGTCAGATGCAAGACAACACCCAAAGTTTGGCGGGTGACTTTGCTGATAAGGTCAATATGGCCAAGGTCGAACAAAATGCAACCGATGGGCTGAATCTTCAGCAGCTAGAGGTTGCTCCAAGCGATCTCAATCGACAAACGCTTGAGTCCTCCAGCTCCGCCAGAAACGACCAGTTGATACCAACCAATGCAGCCGAGGTGAATCGGCAAGTCATTGAGATTGATGCCACCGGGACTCATACAGAGAAGCTTGACCCTGAGGTTCGTGCGCAAAACATCCAAGAAGTTGTGGGGAAGGTCAACAAACGTCTTGATCATTTTGAAGCGACGCATTTCACTTTTCTTCAGGTCGGAAGGGCGCAAAAATTCACGGATGACTTTGTGCTGCTTGAAGAGGATGCATCAGGCATGAACCGGCAGTTGTTAGATAGTGCGTTCTCAAAATTTGGTCTTGGGGTGTGGGGGGCGCACACCAAAGGCGATTTGGCTGTTGATGTGCAAGGCTCACCCGCTGATCAAGCAGTATCGACCTCTGACAAAAGTACATCGCATCAAGGTGGGAGCTTGATCTCTGCTGAGGCGAGTGAACTCAGCCCGCCGCCCGCCGAAGCGTTGGCGAGCCTGAGGCTTTACCGTGGGGGTGCTGCATTGACGAGTCGCCCGTTTGTTTTCCCTTTCAAGCAGGTCGCAGTGGCGCTTGCAGCCCTTGTGTTTGCCGCGCCTATTTACACGCGCCCTGTCCAAGGGCAAGTGGTGGTGGGGCCTTTGGTCATGCTGCACGAGCGTGCTTTTGAATTGCGCGAGCATCAACAGGCGCTTGAGGTTGAGTTGGCCGAGTTGTCACACGTGCGTTAGCGGAGGGCTGATGGATATCAGTCGCAGAGCGCATAAACTCAGTCGCTTATGTTGATCCTCGGTATTGAATCCTCTTGCGACGAAACCGGTGTGGCGTTGGTCCGTTCAGACGGCCAAGCCTTGCCCACCCTGATGTCCCACGCGCTTTATAGCCAAGTGGCCATGCATGTGGCCTATGGCGGTGTGGTGCCGGAACTGGCGAGCCGCGACCACATTCGCCGCGTCATCCCACTGGCGCGTGAGGTGATGGCCGAGGCCAAGCAAACCTTGCAAGATGTGGATGTGGTGGCTTACACCCGTGGTCCCGGTTTGGCCGGTGCGTTGCTGGTTGGGGCCGGCGTGGCATGTGCGTTGGGTGCGGCCTTGAACAAGCCTGTGCTGGGCGTGCACCACCTCGAGGGCCATTTGTTGTCGCCATTTTTGAGCGAAGACCCGCCTGAGTTTCCGTTTGTGGCCTTGTTGGTGTCTGGCGGTCATACGCAGCTCATGCGTGTGGACGGCGTGGGTCGCTATGCGTTGCTAGGCGAAACCATTGACGACGCAGCAGGCGAGGCGTTTGACAAATCGGCCAAGCTCATGGGTTTGGGCTACCCCGGTGGTCCTGCCTTGTCCAAACTGGCCGAGCAGGGCGACCCTGCGGCCTTCAAGTTGCCACGTCCTTTGTTGCACAGTGGTAATTTAGATTTCTCATTTGCCGGTCTTAAAACGGCGGTGATGATCCAGGCCAAAAAGCTGGGCGACGATTTAGAACCTCGAAAAGCCGATTTGGCAGCGTCCACTGAAGCGGCGATCGTCGAGGTGCTGCTCAAGAAGTCGCTCACGGCCTTGCGCGAAACTGGGCTGAAGCGCTTGGTGGTGGCCGGTGGTGTGGGCGCCAACCGGCATTTGCGCGAGCAACTCAATGCCGCTTGCAAGCGGCTAGGCGTGAGGGTGCATTACCCCGAACTGCACTTGTGCACCGATAACGGCGCCATGATTGCCATGGCCGCCGCCATGCGCCTGCAAAGCGGCGAGGGCGGCACGGCCCAAGCCCAGCCCCGCTACAGCTTTGATGTCAAGCCACGCTGGCCGCTGGCTGAATTGGCTTAAACCTTATCCCCAGCGCCTGCTATACTCTGCGGGTTCTACCTTTCGGGGTGAGCACAGCACGTTGCACCAACTTCCACGGTGCAACGCAAGTCAAATATTTAAGGAAAAAACCATGTTGACAGCAAAAATTGCCGAAGTCGTCAAAGACAACGCACGCGCCGCAGGCGATACAGGTAGTCCCGAAGTCCAAGTGGCTTTGTTGACCGCACGTATCAACGAACTCACACCTCACTTCAAACAACACGCCAAAGACCACCACGGTCGTCGCGGTTTGTTGCGCATGGTGAGCCGTCGTCGCAAATTGCTCGACTACCTCAAGTCGAAAAACTTTGACCGTTACGCTGCTTTGATCACCAAGCTTGGTCTGCGCAAGTAATCGTTAAAGCCTTAACGACAAACGCCTGAGTTTTCAAGAAGCTCAGGCGTTTTGCACTTTTAAACACGCTTTTTCACCCACGGCAAGACAACAAGGCGCAGATTCGAAAGCTGTGTCATTCCAAAAAAGCCCCAACTTTTCTGGAATGGCATCGTGTGCTGCACCGGTTGACTGCCACATTCACAAGGAAATCACATGTCCATTTTCAATAAAGTTACCAAGACATTCCAGTGGGGCCAACACACGGTCACCATGGAAACCGGCGAAGTTGCTCGCCAAGCTGGCGGCGCTGTGCTCGTCAACATGGACGACACCGTGGTGCTCGCCACTGTCGTGGGTTCGAAAATCGCCAAAGCAGGCCAAGACTTTTTCCCCTTGACCGTTGACTACATCGAGAAAACATACGCTGCAGGCAAGATCCCTGGCAGCTTCTTCAAGCGCGAAGCCAAGCCTAGCGAACACGAGACTTTGACCAGCCGTCTGATCGACCGCCCCATCCGTCCTCTGTTCCCAGAAGGTTTCTACAACGACGTGCACGTGGTGATTCACACCGTGTCGTTGAACCCAGAAGTTGATGCCGACATCGCAGCTTTGATCGCTGTGTCTGCAGCCTTGAGCATCTCTGGTATTCCTTTCAACGGCCCGATCGGTGCCGCGCGCGTGGGTTACATCAACGGCGAATACGTCTTGAACCCCGGCCAAACACAACGCAAAGACAGCCAGATGGACCTCGTGGTCGCTGGTACCGAAGCCGCTGTGTTGATGGTGGAATCTGAAGCTCAACAACTGTCAGAAGAAATCATGTTGGGTGCTGTGGTGTTCGGCCACGAGCAAGGCAACATCGCGATCAACGCCATCCACGACTTGGTGCGCGACGCTGGCAAACCAGCATGGGATTGGGCTGCGCCTGCCAAGGACGAGCCACTGATCGCCAAGGTTCAAGCCCACGCTGAAGAAAAACTGCGCGCTGCCTACCAAATCCGCAACAAGCAATCACGTACCTTGGCTTGCCGCCAAGCCTATGCTGCTGTGATGGAATCTCTCAAGGCCGATGGCGTTGAGTTTGATTCGGTCAAAGTCGAAAACATGTTGTTCGACATCGAAGCGCACATCGTTCGCAGCCAAATCTTGGCAGGCGAGCCACGCATCGACGGCCGTGACACACGCACTGTGCGTCCTATCGAAATCCGTAACAGCGTGTTGCCACGCACCCACGGTTCAGCCTTGTTCACACGCGGCGAAACCCAAGCTTTGGTGGTCACCACTTTGGGTACCGAGCGCGACGCACAACGCATCGATGCCTTGGCTGGTGAGTACGAAGACCGTTTCATGATGCACTACAACATGCCTCCCTTTGCCACTGGCGAAGTGGGTCGCATGGGCTCGACAAAGCGCCGCGAAATCGGCCACGGCCGTTTGGCCAAGCGTGCTTTGGTGGCTGTGTTGCCAACCAAAGAAGAGTTCCCATACACCATGCGCGTGGTGTCTGAAATCACAGAATCCAATGGTTCTTCATCGATGGCTTCGGTCTGCGGTGGCTGCTTGTCCATGATGGACGCTGGCGTGCCGATGAAAGCACACGTGGCCGGTATCGCCATGGGCTTGATCAAAGACGGCAACCGTTTTGCTGTGTTGACCGACATCTTGGGTGACGAAGATCACTTGGGCGATATGGACTTCAAAGTGGCCGGTACCACCAACGGTATT
>JACCDR012497497.1_pt1 | contig 10289 bp, 12 predicted proteins | sample 7446431 | NCBI WGS metagenome assembly JACCDR01 (sample SAMN15323443, study PRJNA562643) | freshwater metagenome | isolation source: river surface water | place: USA:Blue River Watershed | collected 2017-08-17 | reverse complement strand
AGGTCGCGGCGGATTTGTTTTTTGTCTCTCTTTTTTTGAATCCGTAATCTTTAATTAAACTGATTCTCCGCCTTCACTCTCCCTAGACTTACAATCACTTCCATTACTTCAAAAATCTTTTTAGTTACCTTTTTTATTTCCTCTTCTTCATTTTTTTTAAAACGACTAATCACAAAATCAGGATTTTCTTTCATATCTGGTTTCTTGAGCTTACCTGTAGGTGTCACAGGACATACCCCAATCCGAATCCGAGTAAATCCTTCTGATTTTAAGGCCTTTTTGATTGATTCAACTCCTTTATGTCCCCCACTTCCTCGATTGCACACAATTTTGATCTTACCGAGAGGTAGATCAATATCATCATGAAGCACAACAAGCTCATCAAGTTTTTTTGGATTAACCTTGAGTGCTGAAACTGTCTTTCCTGAAAGATTCATAAACGTTTGTGGAAACAAACACTGAATCTGTTTTCCTCCGATTTCTAATTTTGTTTTGAGTGCCTGTAATACTTTATCACTTTTCCATTGTGCGTCTTGTTTTTTGGCACACATCAACAGTACATCTGCACCAATGTTATGTCTTGTATCAATATATTCTTCTCCAGGATTGCCAAGCCCTACAAATATGTAACTCATATAATTAAAAAATTTTTATTAGCTTGCGTCAATTGCCATTACTATAATATCATACTGTAATAAATGGAACAAAATGAAATCACAATAAAGAAAAAAAGTTTTCTTAGGGAATGTTTAGAAATAATTTTTTTTGTGGCAGTAATTGTTATTCCAATCCAAACGTTTGTTGGGCGTACATTTATTGTCATCGGTAATTCAATGTTTCCTACATTTGAAAATAAAGATTATCTCATTGTCGATAAACTTTCTTATCACTTCAAAGCTCCTTCTCGTGGAGATGTGATTGTATTCCACCCCCCCATCAACGAAAAAACATACTACATCAAACGTATTATTGGCTTACCGGGTGAGACCATTGTTGTCAAAAAAAATGAAGTCACTATCATAAACGATACCTACCCAGAAGGCGTGACACTGGAACAACCATATGCATCATCACTTGGTGAATCAGAATCAAACATTACCCTAAAGACAGATGAATACTTTGTAATGGGAGATAATCGTGCGGTCAGTTCAGATTCTCGTGCGTGGGGCATTCTGCCAAAAGACCATATTTCAGGGAGAGCGTTTATGAGACTCTATCCATTTTCACATATCGATATGTGGCCAGGGGCACTAGAACAATCACTATAATCATGCCACAAACACCTAAAGAAAAAATAAAAAAAATTTCACCAGAAATAGAGAAGGCTGTTTCAATTGCATCTCATTATGGATTCGTACCACTACCCGAGACAACTATTGAAAAAGAAGACATTAACCATGCCAAAAAATTTCACGAGTCTCATCTAAAAATCCTTCATCCCTTCAAAGAAAAAACGCATCGGTTTTCTGGTTACCTGGAAGAAAAGATTTCCCTACTTCGTAATTTTCTTTCAAAAACGTACATTGATATGCCTCAACCCTTAACCGCTTGCTACACTGGACCACTTAAAGGCAATCCTCATATGAAAGAGTCTACCGACGAAGAAAGTTTTAATCTTGAAATAATTGGTTCAAACAAAAGCATAAGTGATGCAACAATCATTGAAACTGCATTTGTCATACTCAAGGACCGTTACCCCGACGAAACATTCAACATTGAAATAAATACAATTGGCGATAAGGACGCAACTGTCAAATTTGCAAAAGAACTATCACAATTTATAAAAAAAGAATCAAACAAACTCAATAAAACATGTAAAGAACTTATAAAAAAAGATATTTACAATCTTTTTTCTTGTACCCATGCCACCTGTATCGAAATACAACAAAAAGCTCCCAAGTCTCTCACGTATCTTTCTGAGCCAAGTCGATCACACTTTAAAGAGGTGCTGGAATACCTTGAATCATTAAACATTGCATATTCAATAAATCATTCACTTATTGGAAGTCGTAGCTACTGTACAGACACTATTTTTGAAATTTACAGCACAAAGAAAAATGGTACAACATCGATTGTTGCAATAGGTGAAAGGTACAACCATCTCGCCAAAAAGATTTGGGGCAAACGAGAAATACCCGCCATCGGAGTATCGATTTATATTCACCCGCATTTCGTCACCAAACTACCTCAAAAAGCAGAAAAGAAAGTCAAATCAATTTTTTTCTTTATTCAATTTGGATTTGACGCAAAGCTCAAGAGCCTTGCCCTTATCGAAATGTTACGCCTTGCCAAAATCCCTGTCGAACAATCACTTTCAAAAGACAAGTTAAGCGTTCAGCTTGCAACGGCGGAAAAAATGGGAATTCCATATATTATAATAATGGGACAAAAAGAAGCACTTGAAAACTCAGTAGTGGTACGAAACCTTGAAACTCGATGCCAAGAAACTGTTTTGATTTCAGAGCTACCTCAGTATTTAAAGAAATTAAAATCAACCATCTCTCAATAAATCACCCAAAAGAAAATCTTTTCCTTTTCTAGAGGACTCATTGTCAAATAAATAAAGGTATGCTAATATATTGGATATGTTAAACGTAGCCGTAGATAAAAACCAAAACGAAAATAACACAAGCATTATTCGCCGATTTACTAAGCGTGTACAAGAATCAGGAGTACTCAGACGAGTTCGAGGAATTCGATACCAAGATAGAGCAAAATCTGATTATGTAAAGAAGAAAAATACGCTCAAAGTAATCAAAAAGAGAGAGAAAATAGAAGAATATCTCAAGCTTGGGAAACCAGTTGAACTTCTCAAACGAAAATAATCTTACAACATGAAGGCTTATTGCGATACATTCAAAATAACCTACAAAACAAAAACAGCACCACGGATCAATGGTGCTGTTTTTCAGAGTATTAAAGAAACCGTTCTTGGCGAAAGTTACGATCTAAGTCTTGTGTTTGTCGGAGACAGATTGGCAAAAAAACTTAATGCGACATATCGTCAAAAGAACTACGCGACCGACATTTTAAGTTTTTCTGTAGATAAAACATCCGGAGAAATATTTATTAATCCAACAGTCGCTCGAAAAAAAGCAAAAGAGTTTGCACGAAGTGAATCAAATTATTTTATGTTTTTATTCATTCATGGACTTTTCCATTTGAAAGGAATGGATCATAGCGCTATAATGGAGAGAGAGGAAAAAAAAGTTAGAAAAAAATTCAACATATAATTTTCTTTTTACATTATTGTGGCACAAAATATTTCAGTCGGAATCGATATTGGTACAGCTTACATCAAAGTAATCGTCACCGAATCCACTTCTGACCAAAAAACAAAACCAAAAGTAATCGGTTATGGCTTACAAGAGTCTAAAGGTGTTCATCGTGGATATATTGTCAATCTCGAAGAAGCAACTCTTGCGATCAAGCAAGCTCTTCTACAAGCCGAGAAAACTTCTGGTTACAAAATCACAAAGGCTTATGTAGCTATTGGAGGCGTTGGACTCACAAGCGCTGTGTTTTCATCTACTCTTTTGTTATCAAACAAAGATTCAGAAGTTACTACAAGTGATATAAAAAAAATCAGTGAACAATGTGAAATGGATATTCCTCCACAATTTCTATTAAACAAAGAAATTATTCATTCAATACCCCTTCAATACAAACTTGATGGTAAAGTAGTACTCGGTAGAGTATTAGGACTAAAAGGTGCGAAACTTGAAATAAGAATGCTTTTCATTACAGCGTTATCACAACATATTCGCGATATTGTTGATGCACTTGGTATCTGTCATGTTGGAGTTGAGGACGTTCTTGCTTCTCCTCTTGCCACTAGTTTAGTGACCCTTTCAAAAAATCAACAAATGGCTGGGTGCCTTCTTCTCAATATAGGTAGTGAGACAACTACCGCAGCCGTCTTCGAAAACGGCTATCCCATCTCACTTGAGGTATTACCGATTGGTGGAACAGATATTACACATGACATTGCACTAGGTCTAAAAATTTCTATTGAAGATGCAGAACGAGTTAAATACGCTCGTCCAGAGACCGTTCCATATCCACGAAAAAAAATTGAAGAAATCATTTCAGCTCGACTGGGAGATATTTTTGAACTTGTTGAAATTCATCTAAAAAAAATTGGAAGAAATGGACTCTTGCCGGCCGGTGTAAATATCACTGGAGGTACCGCATGTATCAATACTATCGAAGAAGTAGCAAAAACAAATCTTAAACTCTCAGCAAAAAAAATTGGTATAAAATTTGAAGGAGATAGTAAAATCGGACTCAAAGACGGAACGTGGTCAGTGGCGTATGGATTGTGTGTACTTGGTACCGAAGACAATGATTCTCGTAGTACGATCAACCTGTATGGAATGCGAAATGTAATGTACAGTGCAAAAAATAATCTCTGGGCGTGGATCAAAAAAATCCTTCCTTAGCAGGCTGGATTTGAAGCCATTTGACAATCCATCTTGATCTATTTCCCATACAGCTTATAACACTCTTTTCGTTTGTTTTATTAGGTCTTTTTTGATAGTATAGTATGACTTTACTATTGTTATAAAAAGAGAAACATATGCCACAAATCAAGCCAGAAGTAGAAACATTCGCACGCATCAAGGTTGTTGGAGTTGGAGGATCCGGCAAAAACGCACTCAACCATATGATCAATTCAAAGATCAAGGGTATTGATTTTATTGCAGTAAATACTGACGCTCAAGATCTTCACCACTCTCTCGCAAAAAAACGTATTCATATTGGAAAAAATCTTACAAAAGGGTTAGGTGCTGGTATGAATCCAGAAATCGGTAAACGTGCCGCAGAAGAAACCAAAGAAGAAATTCAAGAAGCAATCAAAGGCGCTGATATGGTGTTTATTGCTGGAGGAGAAGGAGGAGGAACAGGAACAGGTGCCGCCCCTGTTGTTGCAAAGACAGCAAAAGAACTTGGTGTACTTACTATCGCAGTAGTGACAAAACCATTTTCATTTGAAGGTCCACAACGAATGAAACTTGCTGAAGCAGGAATCGAAGAACTCCGAAAATCGGTGGATGCAATCATAATTGTTCCAAATGACAAACTTCTTTCAGCAATCTCAAAAGAAACTCCCGCTCACCTTGCTTTCACAATGTGTGATGAAATCCTCAAACAAGCAGTTGAAGGAATCTCAGACCTTATCACCACTCCTGGAACAATTGGAAATATTGACTTTGCTGACATTCGAGCGGTACTCGAAAACGCCGGAAGCGCTCTTATGGGTATTGGAACAGCGAGCGGAGAAAAACGAGCTGAAGAAGCAGCTAAGGCAGCTATCAACTCCCCTCTTATTGACCTTTCTATCCACGGCGCAAAAGGAGTTCTCTTCTCTATCGCAGGGCGAGATGATCTTACAATGTTTGAAATCCAAGACGCAGCAAAGATTGTTACAGAATCAGTTGATCCAAACGCCAAGATTATTTTTGGAACAGTGAATGATGAAAAACTCAAAAAAGGTGAAGTAAAAGTGACTGTGGTTGCAGCGGGATTTCCAGAACAAAATCAAAAGAAAAATCTTTTTGAATCAGTTCCGGTAACTCAAGATAAAGGCCGAATCTTTAATTCAATGCCAACACGTGACGAACAAGCAGTGGAACCAGTTGTCGACAACACAGATAATTCTGATGAAGATGATTGGAGTGCAGTACCTGCGTTTCTCCGACGAAGTAAGTTGAAATAGAATTAAGGATTTAAGAATATAGAATTAAGAATGAAACATATCAGTCCCGTCAGCCTCACGGCCTACGGGACTTTTATAATGTTGTAAAAATATACACACAAACCTAAATATGCTAAAATATTCTTCATGCAACAATACGAACTAATAATCATCGGTGGTGGGCCCGCAGGAGTATCTGCGGGAGTGTACGCTGCACGAAAAAAAATCAAAACCCTTTTTATCACTGAATCTTTTGACAACCAAAGTATTGTTTCCCCTGACATTCATAACTGGATCGGCACTACATCTATCTCAGGAGTAGATCTTGCAAAGAGTTTAAGAACTCACCTTGAGACGTATGCTGGAGATGATGTTACCATCAAGACGGGACTACGCGCTCACAACATTTCAAAAAAAGAAGATGGAACATTTGCAGTAGAAACATCGGATGGGACGTTTCATACAAAAACAATCCTTATCGCAACCGGATCGAACCGACGAAAACTTGATACAAAGGGTGCAGATATATTTGAACATAAAGGACTTACTTACTGTGCAACGTGTGATGGACCACTCTATGCAGGAGCAGATGTTGCAGTGATCGGTGGAGGAAACGCAGCGTTTGAAACAGCAGCGCAACTTTCTGCATATTGCAAAAGTGTCACAATAGTAAATCGAAGTGAAAAATACCGAGCGGATGAAGTGACAGTTGAAAAAGTACTCGCCAAAGACAATGTAAAAGCACTGGCTCCAGTTGAACTTCTTGAAGTAAAAGGAGAAAAATTTGTCGGAGCACTTACAGTCAAAAAAGGTGAAGAAACTCTTGAACTCCCTGTTACAGGAATCTTTGTAGAGATAGGTTTGTTACCAAATACTGACTATGCAAAAGACGTAGTTGAGCGAAATCCGGTTGGTCAAGTAGTAGTTGATCCAAAAACTCAAATGTCTAAAACTCCCGGTATCTGGGCTGCTGGAGATTGCACCGATGGACTCTACCATCAAAATAACATTGCAGCAGGAGACGCAGTTAAGGCTCTCGAAGATATCTACAACTTTCTGCATACGAGATAACGTATTCAAACCAAATGCAATCTCTCATCAAAAAAACTATTAAAATACTTTTAATAGTTTTTTTGATTCTGGCTTCCTTCATTTCTCTTTATGGATTTTTTTCTTCTTGTCAGACAAGTCAAAGTGACCTGCTTGTAGTACTTGGTAACAAGGTATATCCAGACGGAACACTCTCCCCTGTCCTCAAAGCACGGGTTGATAGATCCTTTGATGCTTGGCAAAAAGGTTGTGCATCTCACATACTAGTGAGTGGAGGAACTGGTAAGGAAGGTTTTCCTGAAGGGACTGCAATGGCAAATTATCTCATACAAAAAGGAGTCCCAGAAACCTCAATCAGCGTAGATAACAAAGGAATCAACTCTTATAACAACAGCTTTGCATACGAAAGATTTGTTAATAAAAGAAAACTGGCAAAAAGTAACAGTAGTCACGTCTTACTACCACGTACTTCGAAGTGAGCTTTCGATGAAACTCGTTGGCATAGAACACGTAGAAGGGATAGGAAGCAGATATGTAACTTACAAAGATCTCTGGAAAATACCAAGAGACCTTGTGGGGATTTTTGTATACTCTTTTAAGTATCAATAAATTACAAAAATTCCCAAACTAATCATATTCATTAGATACCATCACTGTTCATATATACTAGTGTTTTGCAAAACACTAGTATAAGAAAAAGAGAGTAGAAATTCGACTGCGCATCTAATAGGCTTCGAGCTCTTTTTATTTCTTTTTGAGACGAATTTTTTGTCTAAAAAGAGGTGCGTACATATCGTCCTTAAGTGCAATACGAGTTTCGAGAGGATCAACCTTTTTGTTGTTAAATCTTAATTCTGCACCTTCAATCACACAAACTGGTTTTCGCTCATTCCCTTCACCCATATCAAACACTGCCCCACTTGCCAAACTATCAGCAACACTTACTCTAGAAAAATGAAAAGGTCGTCCGAAAATATCCTTCTTTCCTACATAACTTTTTATTCCTTCAAAACCAGCGTACCCTACTGATTTACCAGTAACCCCAGAACGTAGTGGTTCGGTTCGACTATCCGTGATAATTACTCCAAGATATTTGAGACCAAAATGCCTTCGAAGTTTTTGCTGAATTTCATATGCAGTTTCAAATGAATCTTTAGGAAGTAAGATAAGTTTTCCTTCTGCATTTGATTCATCAATCCCAGCCGACGCCATAACAATCCCGTCTTTGATAGTAAGCCATGCCCATTTTGTCTTGATAGCAAACTCACTTTCTTGCTTTATTATCTTTTCTTTTTCTTTTTTGTTTTTTACAACCAAGACTCTTCCCTCAGAAAGCGCCACGATCTTGGAAGTAATAACAAGTACATCTTTTTCTTTAAGCTTTTTTATATGCTCTAAAATAAAAGCAAAGAGTGGTTCGTTTACTTTGTAAATCCTTGTTTTAATTGCGTTGATGATCATCCTATTAGAGACAGGAAACATGTAACCTTACACAAGGTTTGTTTTCGACTATCTAGTTAATTATTAATTTTTTAATCATTATATCTCTATACTATTTCAGTGTCATCTCTCACAGGGTCACATTTCTTTAAGTATGTAATGACTGGTAATGTAAGCGGGCTATAAAACACACCCATAAGCACCTTGAATATCCACCATGGAATCATGGTAAGCAAGATAGTTTTAAGAGGCATCACTCCAATATACGCGATCGCAAACCAGACAACACTATCGATAAGTTGACTCCATACATTTGAAAGAAATTACCGAATCAAAAAGAACTTCCCTTGAAGCTTTGCTTTGAAATAAAAGAAGGCAAACACATCTTGGTATTCCCCGATCCAAAACGCCACAAGAGAGGCAAGAGCAAACCGAAACGATAATCCGAACACCTCTCTATATGAATCTTCAAGATAAAACCCAGGCTCAAACGGCATAATATTTGCAATCAAGTTAAAGACCGTAAACAATGCTGTTCCAATAAACCCCATACGCACAAAGAGCTTAGATACCTCCCTTCCGTACACTTCTCCCACCACGTCCGTCAAAAGGAACAGTAATGGAAAGAAGAAAATAGCGACAGATAAATGAGTTCCAAACACAAAAGGCATCAACTTGAGTCCTAGAGTATTGGAAGCAAAAAGTGCAGTCAAATAGACCGTCAATAATATATAGATTTTTTTATTCATTGTAGTTTAAGAAATACGAGTAAAAAACAGAGGCTTTTTCGTCCTTGAACAAAACCAGACCAAGAGATTGTTCTTTTATTGTTGATCATAATATTTAAATCTGTATCTCAAATTATTTCAAAAAAGTGTGAGCGATAGAGGATTCGAAACTTACAGTTTCAGTACACCTTTTGGTGATTTTGTTTCGCAAGGCTCACAAAATTAGCTCAAAAGGTCTTCGAATCCCTCCCGAAAATGCATTGAGCATTTTCTATCTTACAAAAATTACTTTTGTAATTTTGTGGGCGATAGAGGATTCGAACCTCTGACATCAACAACGTCAATGTTGCGCTCTACCAACTGAGCTAATCGCCCCCAAAGCTATTTGACAGCCTCGAGCACTTCTTCAACTGTATCAACAATCTTGATAAGTCCAAGATCATCCTTGTTGTCGACAAAGTATCCTTCTTTCATAGGTGAGTTTCTAAACCAATCAAACAAACCATGCCAGAACTCCTTTCCAACACACACAACAGGCACCCGATCCACAAGCCCTGTTTGGATAAGAGTTAAATACTCGAACATTTCGTTAAATGTCCCAAATGCTCCAGGATAAATCACGAGAGCCTCACTCTTAAGACCAAGAAAAAATCTTCGAGTAAATAAAAAGCTGAATGCATAACTATCAGTCAGGTTATCTGGATCTGTTTCTTCGTTTTTGATAAGTCCTGCTTTAAATCCAATTGACGGAACCGAAGCATCAACCCCTCCTTTGTTCGCAGCGGCCATAATCCCAGGCCCCCCTCCCGTCAAGATTGCATATCCAAGCTTCCCCAAACGAAAAGCTGTGTCATAAGCATGTTCATAGTAATAAGTTCCCTCTTCGGTCTTATGAGAGCCAAAAAAAGTAATAATAGGCTGCCTAATATCATTTAACAAATTCAGTCCTTGTGAAACTTCTCTTTCAACAAGCTTAAGTGTTGCCTCTTTATGTGCCAAAAAATCTAGATTTTTGTTTAATCGTGTCATATAAACATAATATCATTTCAAATAACTAAAACAAACACAAAAAACAACTATACAATAAATACCCCTTTGAGTGCAGAGGCACTTTCAAGCCATTTTAGAAAAGTTTTGCACTTTTTTAAGAAATCTGATATATTTCTTGGACATGGCCTTATCGTCTAACGGTTAGGACACGGCCTTTTCAAGGCTGTAATCCGGGTTCGATTCCCGGTAAGGTCACAAAAATAAGAAGAAAAATGCGGAAAGCATTTTTTGACTCTATTTTTTGTAGACCTTACCGGGAATCGAAAGACGGAAGGCAATCAAACTCAGTAGGGTTTGAGCCTGAGTCGGGGTCAAGAAATTTT
>JACCDR011816084.1_pt1 | contig 10290 bp, 9 predicted proteins | sample 7446431 | NCBI WGS metagenome assembly JACCDR01 (sample SAMN15323443, study PRJNA562643) | freshwater metagenome | isolation source: river surface water | place: USA:Blue River Watershed | collected 2017-08-17 | reverse complement strand
CTCGGCAAGGCGGGGAGTGGGGACGTGCTTTCCGGCATGATTGCAGGTTTTTTGGCGCAGCGGCTTGCAACCTCCTCTCCGACGGAGTCCATCTGTGCCGCAGCTTTTGTGCATGGCTGGATGGCGGACCAGTGGATTCAATCCCAAAAAGATGTGCTGTCGTTGCGCCCCACGGACCTTATCGAAAGCCTTCCTACAACATTGGCCTCTTTGCGAAAAGTGCCATGGTCCAAAAATTCACGGAGTTCAAAAAAATGATAATTCGCGCATCAATTTCAATGGTTCTGTCATTGCTCTTTTTCGGCGGTCCTCTATTTGCTGAGAGCTCCAGCTTAGTTTTTTTAAAGAACGGCATTCCACACAAAGAGCTTCTTTTGAAAGACCTCAAAAAGGAGCAGGCATCAGAACTTCTCAAAGTTTTCGAGCCCCATGAAAATGCTCAACGGGAGTATCTAGGATTTTCAATTCTACCTTTGATGCAAAATATCTATGGCAAGGAGACTCTCAAATCCTACGACACACTGGTGTTTTACTGCACCGACGGCTATCGCTCCGACATACCGTTAATGGAGTTTCAACAAAAAAAAGCCACCTTGTCTTTTGCGATGGCCAACAAGGATCCTTTTGTTTTGAACAAAAAAATTCAACTCGGTCCCTATTACCTCACGTGGGATCATCCCGATGCTGGTTCGGCAAAGAAAAACTTTTTTCGCTGGCCCTACGGAATCAATAAAATCGATGTCATCACAAGCGCCAGTGCCTACAAACCGCTGATTCCTTTAAAAGACAACTTGAAAACGGGACATCAGGAGTATTTGAAGCACTGCTATTCGTGTCATATGCTCAACTCTGTGGGCGGAATGCGTGGCCCTCCTCTCAATTACTTTGTACAGGCTAAAAGCTCTGAGGAGCTGCAAAAGTACATTTTAAATCCCAAAGCATTTAATAAAAACTCGCAAATGGCGGGGCTTCCAGTGGATTTGGCCCATCGTCAAAAAGTCGCAGAACAAATCGTTGAGTACTTAAAAAAACAGGTGGAGCCGTAGTGTCGTTCGTTTATGTTTTATGATTTTCCAAAGCTGAGTCTAAATACAGATGTTCTGAACCAGCGCTTTGATTACGACAATTCAGAAGGTTTGTTTCTTGTTGTGAATTGATAAAACTTGAAAAGAAGTTTGGTGGCCCTTCCCAGAATCGAACTGGGATGGAGTTACCCCCACACGATTTTGAATCGTGCGCGTCTACCAGTTCCGCCAAAAGGCCACATAAGAACTAATTAGGAAGACGAAATTAAATGATCTGAGTTTCACAGACAAGTATTATTTTCAGTGTCGTCAAAACCTTAGAGAGCGAAACTCTTGCCAAATATTTACTTATACCACTTATCAGCGGTTCCAATAGGGAACCAGTGCCAATTATTCCTTATAAAATTCAATAAGTTAAAAGATAGATTTTGAAAATGCCAATTTTTGGAACAGCCCTTGCTATTAGAGTCTGCGAAAGATGCTAAAGGAAAACGCTAAGGAGGAATGTATGGGACAAAAATTACTAGTAACAATTTTGATGTTGGTGACTACGGTGTCATTTGCACAACACGAAAGATATCAACAGCAGGCACCACAATATGGTCGCCCCGCACAAGTGGAGCCAGAGGCTGGAAACGACGGCTATGAAGAGATCGAAACTGTCGAAAACAACTTGGCCAGTGATACACAAAATTCAGATGGCGAAGTTTCGCAAATAGATAACTTTAAGGGCAACAACTCAGCGACCAACACAGATGGCAGCCCACAAATCAATATCTATAACGCCAACTCAAACGCCAATAAACAAAAAGCAGAAGCCGCTGCAGACGGTGAAGCTGAGTCCAAAGTGGACACGTACTCGCAAACAAATGTGGGCGAGAACAACGGCAATTACGCCAGCGACATTAAAAACTCTCGTAAACAGATGGAGTATCGCACCGACGAAAAAGTGATTGAGAAATTGGAGTGGTCACGCATGGAAGACGAAAAAGACCGTGCCGATCGCCTGTTTGGCAATCGCCTCGAAAAAAACTACAACAACGACTACAAACAAAAAGAAGAATACAGCAAGCCCCCTGTTGTGGTTGTTGAGAAGCCTGTCTATGCAGAGCCTAAAACCGAAGTTCCCTACGCTTACAAAGAAGAAGTAAAAACAGAAACTTCTTACGCTCTCTGGGATCAACAGTCGTACATCGCTCCTATGCTTGGCTCCATGAGCTCCAGCGCTGGACATGTGTCGTCTGATCTTGCCACTGGGATCGCCTTTGGAACTCACTTTGCGACCAACTTCAGTGTCGAGGCCTCTTTCCTTTACTCTGATATCAAAATGGATGGCAACGTGAACGAACTGATCGATGGTAAAGTGTACGAAGGTTTCAAATCCGGTGAGCAGTACTCTTTTGGAATGGGTGTCGCTTATCACTTCACTCAAATGGGGAAGTTGACGCCAAAAATCAGCGGTCTCTTAGCATACACTTACAGAGACATGGATCAAACACGCAGCTATCAAGCCTCTGCAACATCCACAGCAGTTGATGCAGGTGTCGGTGTGGGTGCAGATCTTCAGGTTTCTAAAAACTTCAGCATCGGCGCTGAGCTTCGTTGGATGAGCAACTTGTCTTACGATCGCGACAACAGCGAGTTGGATGCTGCAAACCGCAGATATGGTCGTAACAACTACGGCCGTGATTACAGAGGCCGCTCTTCTGCAGGCTCTGTAAGCCCTCTCGAAGAGGCCAGCTACCAGATGTTTTTGGTCAACGGTCGCTTCAACTTTTAATTAGAGTTTAAACAGTAGTAGTAATGTCCTCTTTAGCACACGCCCAGTCAGAAATGACTGGGCTTTTTTTTATTGAACCTGTTAGAGTCCCTGGCTACCATTTGTAAATGGGGATGTTACTGTGTGCCTTATTTCTTTTTGCCGAGCCCGAAGTCGTTGTGGCAGCTTTGGCAAAAGTGGGTGATCAGGTGATCACATCGCGCGATTTGCAAATTCATCTTTTTCTCAACGAAATCCAAAATCCATTGGGGGAATTTGTCGATAAAAAAGAGCCTCTCAAAGATCTCGTCTCTGAGCATTTAATGGTGAAAGAAGCGTCCTCTTTGCTCGTTGTAAAAATCGACGATGCCGAGGTGGTTCGCACCGAAGAAAAGATTTTGCGCAAGCTCAAGAATGACCGCTTGTGGCTCAGCCTTGCCGTATCCGCCAAAGAACTTCGCGAACAGGTTCAGCGCAAGCTGTTGGTTCGGAACATTCTCAATCTCAAGATGCCCAAGGATTTACTGACGGTGAACGACGAAGCCGTTGAGAGCTATTACATGCAAAATAAAGCTCAGCTGGGGCAAAAGCCTTTGGCTGAGGTGAAAGACAAGGTTGTGCAAATTTTAAAACTGCAAAAAAACCAGGAGCGATTCCGCGACTGGATGGCAGCGGTTTTTAGAACCCACAATGTGGTGTATTATTCAGGATATAAAATTAAGTAAGACGGAACTTACGACTGGGGAGATTGACAACTGGGTGCACACGTTTTCAGCGGATCAGCTGGAAAAACAGGGGTGGACCCATCAGACGCTGACAGCTAACTGTCAGCGTTATGAGAACATGGTGTTGTACAAGAATTACCAGATCGCAGCGTTGATTCATTATCACAAAACCGCCGAGGACCTCGTGGAGATCCTCTTTTTGGGCACATCCCCTGTTTGCCAGAACCAGGGGCTGATGTCGCAGCTTTTGGACGAATTTTTAGCCCGGCAGCAAAACAAAAGCATCTGGCTGGAGTGTCGAGAGGACAACCTAAGGGCTCGACATCTTTACGCAAAAAAGGGTTTCGTGGAAGTGGGGCGGCGCAAAGCCTACTACAAAGACGGTAGTGCTGCGATTTTATTCAATTATTAGGAATCCACACCTTGCCTTTTGCCGAGGCCTTTGCTACAACACCATCATTCGCGGGCCCCTAGTGGGCCTTTGTTTTTTGAGAAAGATTATGAACCCAACTGTTACAAAATTGACGGAGTTGGCTGAGCGCATTGCTGGCCATAAAGGATTAAAAATATACGACCTGGAGCTTTTTGGTGCAGGTCGGGGGAAGACTTTACGAATTTTCATCGACCGCACGGGCGAAGAGAAAGTCTCCCTGGAAGACTGTTCTGAGTTTTCAAAAGCTCTCAGCTTGGTGTTGGATGTGGAAGATCTCATCGACGGAGCCTACAATCTCGAGGTTTCAAGTCCGGGAATTGAGCGCGATCTTAAAAAGCCGTGGCACTATCAGGAAAGCGTCGGCAAAATGGTGGCATTGAGTTTGTTTCGTCCCCTCGGTCAAATCATCCCAGAGATTGAACAACAGTATGCAAGTCGCAAAAAGCTGACAGGAACGATCACATCGTTTCAGGAACAGCAGTTAGGTTTTGAGTTTGAAGGTAAGATGTTAACAGTTCCCCTGGAAACAGTGGCAAAAGCCCATTGGGTTTTTGATTTTGGAAAAAAGCAATAAGGAGTGCCAATGGCAGCTGATGGAATGTTTTCCGATTTAAATCGAATGATCGATCAACTTGGTAAAGACAAAGGGATCGAAAAAAAATTAATTATCGATGCTGTTGTGCAGGGAATGCTTGTTGCTGCTAAAAAAGTGTACGGCACGTACCGAGATATCGAAGCCCAATACAACGAAGAAACGGGCGAAGTGGAGCTTTTCCAATTTAACGAAGTTGTTCCCGATGAAGATTTCGAAGACGAAGAGATCGAAATCACCATGGAAAATGCACGCAAGTTGGATCCTGAAGCTCAGATGCACGATCAAATCGGTATCAAGTTGGACACCTCTGATTTGGGACGAATTGCGGCACAAACAGCCAAACAAATCATTCTTCAAAAAGTTCGCGATGCCGAGCGCGAAATTATCTTTAACGAATTCGAAGCCCGCAAAGGCGAAGTGGCCTCAGGGATCATTCGTCGTATCGAGCGCAATCACATCATTGTGGATTTGGGAAAAACAGAAGCTCTGATGCCCCCTCGCGAACAGATTCCAGGCGAATCTTTCAAACCTGGTGATCGTATTCAAGGTCACTTGTTGGATGTTCGTCAAACAACAAAGGGTCCACAGATCATCATGTCTCGTGCCCATCCAGACTATCTTGTTAAACTTTTCGAAGCCGAAGTTCCCGAAATTTACGACGGCATTGTACAAATTATGGCAGCGGCTCGTGAGCCTGGCCAACGTGCAAAAATTGCGGTCTACAGCAAAGATTCAGCGGTGGATCCTGTGGGCGCCTGCGTAGGAATGAAGGGCTCGCGTGTACAAACCATCGTTCAAGAGCTCAAGGGTGAAAAAATCGACATCGTAGAGTGGGATGAGGACATCACACGTTTTGCGTGCAACGCTCTTGCTCCTGCCGAAATCTCACGTGTGTTCCTTGATGAGAACTCCAAAGAGATGGAGATTGTGGTGGCAGATTCTCAGTTGAGCCTTGCCATTGGTAAAAAAGGCCAAAACGTGCGTTTGGCCTCCAAACTCACTGGCTGGAAGATCGATATCATCTCCGAAGCCAATGCTTCTGCGAGAACGGCAGAATCCATTTTCAATTTAATGTTGCTCCCTGGAATGTCGGACACCATGGCTCAAAATATTTTCCAAAGCGGTTTTGGATCCTTCCAGTCATTGGCAGAAGCCAACCCAAAAGAAGTGATGGCCATCGCGGGCTACGACACCGAAGACAAAGCCAAGGCGCTCATCGAAGAGGCCTCAAAGCTTGTTAAAAAATATCAAGAGGAAGGCGTCGAGATTCCTAAAGCCCCTGTGTCTGTTGAAGCACAAGAGGTTAAAGGGGATGCCAAACAGCAAGCAGAACAACAACTTCGCGAACAGCTCGCTCAATTGAAAGAGCAAGAGCAATCTGACGAAGCCGAAAAAAGTATGTCTAACAATGGAAACGAGGCCTAATGTCGACACCCAAAGTCTATGAGTTTGCAAAAGAGATCGGAGTCGAGACCATCACGCTGATGGATAAGATTCGCAAATGGGGCCTCCCCATTAAAAGCCATATGGCAGATCTTACGACAGATCTCATCGAACAAATTCGTACCAAACTTGATGAAGAGTCTGGTTCTAAAAAAGACGACAAGAAAAAGGTGACTAAAAAAGTTGCCAAGAAAACAACAGCAGACTCATCGGATGCCGATCCAGTTGTTGCTAAAACAACAGCCAAAAAAACTACGGCAAAAGCCACTGTTGTAAAAGCAGCCACAAAGTCGACTGGCAAATCAGCATTGTCTGGCAAAACCGAAGCGGCTGCAGTCTCTGCAAAAACAGCAGCGTCCAAAACAGTCATTCGTCGAAAAAAGACAGAAGAGGCCGAAGTTGTCGAAGAAAAATTAACTGCTCCAGAAGTGGAAGAGATCGCCGAAGAGAATATAGCTGCTGTCGAACCACAACCAACTCCTGATACGGTTGCTGCTGTTGCAGAGGCCGTGGTTGCGGCTCCAGAAGCTGTGGTCCCAGTATCCACCGCGACTGTTGCCACGCCAGCAGTTATCGACGAAAAAGCTCCGGTGTCTGGACCTCGTAAGCGCGAAGTCTTGATGACAGAGGATGGTCCTATCAGCGGAGTCCGTTCTACAAAGCGAAACATCGTTGGTCGTATGGATCTCAACCGGGTCAGTCAGTTGCCTCAGGCGCGCCAGGCGAAAACAGTCAACCGCTCGCTGCGAACAGGTTTTATATCTCAAGAAGCTCCATCCGAGTTTCCTCCAGCAACGACAGAGGATGATCGTAAAAAGGATCGAGGACGTCGTGTTATGGGCGGCCCTGCGGTTCCGCCTGCGGCTCCTGCTAAGGAAAAAGAGCAAGCACCACCATCTTTTGTTTCTGCAGATTTCATGAAGCGCGAGATTGTGTTTCAACCAAAAAAGAAAAAAATATCAGAGGGGCACAACAAAAAAACTCAAATTACATTGCCAGCAGCTCACAAGCGCGTGGTGAAAGTTCACGGAAGTATGTCTGTCACAGATCTTGCGCAGGCGTTGGGAGTGAAGGCTCCTGCTCTGATCAAGGCTTTGATGAACAATGGTGTTGTGGCCAATATGAATATGACTTTGGATTTTGATACAATTGCTTTGGTTGTACCGGAATTTAAGTTCGAAGCTCAAAACATCAAAAAAACAGATCTTGAATTGATTCAAGAAGCCTCAACGCTCAACAGTGATGTGGATCGCGAAACGCGCTCTCCCGTTGTGACTGTGATGGGGCACGTGGATCATGGAAAAACAACTTTGCTGGACTCCATTCGCAAAGCCCGAGTGGCTGCCAAAGAGGCCGGTGGAATCACTCAGCACATTGGTGCCTATCGCGTAAAAACATCTCTCGGCGAAGTGACTTTCATTGATACTCCCGGTCACGAAGCGTTCACAGCCATGCGCGCCCGCGGAGCCAACGTTACGGACATCGTGATTCTCGTTGTTGCCGCAGACGATGGTGTGATGCCCCAAACCATTGAGGCGATCAGTCATGCGAAAGCCGCCAATGTTCCGATTATTGTGGCCGTGAATAAAATGGACAAGCCAGATGCGTCTCCCGATCGCATCAAGCAACAGATGACAGAGTATGAATTGATTCCCGAAGAGTGGGGCGGTTCAACGCAGTTTTGTCCAGTTTCTGCTCTGAAGGGTGATGGCATTCCCGAGCTTCTCGAACAAATTTCTGTTTTGGCCGAAGTTCTAGAGCTCAAAGCCAATCCTTCGCGTTCAGCGACGGGGATTGTGATTGAAAGCCGTGTTGAAAAAGGTCGCGGAAACGTGGCCACATTGCTTGTACAAGATGGAACCTTAAAAACAGGGCAATCCATTGTTGTTGGCACAGTGGCAACCCGCGTGCGTGTGATTCATGACGACACAGGCAAGCCGCTCAAAGAGGCGGGGCCAAGTATGCCTGTGGAGATCATTGGTCTTCCAGACAATCCCAATGCTGGCGATCGTTTTGACGTTTGTAAAGACGATAAGAGTGCCGAAGAGATTGCTCGCGTTCGTAAAGAAGAGATCGCAAAAGCCAACGAAGCAAAACCACCAACTCTCGAAGATCTGTTCTCCAAACTCAAAACTGGAGATGTGAAAGAGCTTCCTGTGATTTTAAAATGTGACGTAGCAGGCTCGCTTGAGGCTGTTAAAGGACTCTTTGATAAAATTTCGACGAGTGAAGTGAAGCTCAAGCTGATTCACACGGGCATTGGAGCCATCAGTGAGTCGGATGTGCTTTTGGCGAGCACAACAAAAGGTATGATCGTTGGATTTAACGTTCGTCCCGACACTAGTGCGCAAGCTGCAGCGAAAAACAAAGGCGTAGAGATTAAGACCTACTCCATTGTTTACGAGCTTGTGGATGATATGAAAAAGGCTCTGGGCGGATTGTTGGCTCCCATTGTTCGCGAAAAAGTACTTGGTCGCGTTCAAGTGCGAAACATCTTTTCTGTTCCAAAAATTGGAACGATTGCAGGGTGTTTTGTTACTGACGGTTCAGTCACACGAAACAGCATGTTGCGTTTGCTCCGCGATGGCAAAGTGGTCTATCAAGGAAAAATCAGCAGCTTAAAACGCTTTAAAGATGATGCTCGCGAAGTTCAAACGGGCTTTGAGTGTGGTATCAGTATCGAAAACTACAATGATGTGAAGGTGGGCGACGAGATCGAAGCCTATACACAAGAGTCTGTGGTGCGTGAATTATGAGTGATGGGCGACGAACTCAGCGGGTTGAAAAAGAACTGCGTGAAATCGTCGCCGGTTTTGTGATTCGCCATTTTACATCCGACTTGCTCAACATCACTCAGGTGAGAGTGACGAAGGATTTAAAAGGCGCCAAGGTTTTTGTGAGTGCCTTGGGAAAATCCAGCGTTCCCGAAGACACCTTGGAGCGTTTGCAAGATCAAGCCTCCGAAATGCAGCGGGAAGTGATGAAACATTTGCGCATGAAGTACTGCCCGCGCCTGCAGTTTGTGAATGATGAGGGTGTTGCGTCCTCACAAAAAATTGACGAGCTTCTCAATAAAATAAAGCAATAAAATGAAGAACGGTCTCTTACTTGTCGACAAGCCCAAAGGAATGACGAGCCACGATGTTGTGAGCTCTGTTCGCCGTTTGGCATCCCAAAAACAAGTGGGGCACGCAGGAACACTCGATCCTCTCGCCACGGGTCTGATGGTTGTTCTCATGGGAGAGGCCACCAAACTTTCTGACTATATTTTAACAGGTGATAAGGCCTATGTGGTTGAGGCTCTCTTGGGCGTGCGCCACGACACCGGCGACACAGATGGTGCCGTGATCGAAACAAAGACCGTCGATGTGACCGAGCAAAAAATCAAAGACGCTGTGGCCGAACTTCAAGGAACCTTTCAATGGCCTGTTCCTATCTACTCGGCCATGAAGGTGCAGGGGCAAAAGCTTTACGAAAAAGCCCGCGCTCAAGAAGTCTTCACTCCGCCTTCTAAGCCCATGACTTTTTACAAAGCCGAATTTTTGGGGGCCTCCACGGACCGTGTCCAGGTGCGCCTTCAGTGCAGCAAAGGCAGCTTTGTGCGAACTTGGGTCGAAAAACTTGGTGAAAAGCTGGGGTGTGGGGCTTCCGTGGCGGTGTTGAGACGGGAAAGCTCCTATCCGTACAGCCTTCAAAATGCGGTCCCCTTGGCTGACGAACGCCTCATGACGGGGAACAGTCCCCATTGGATCCCTTTTGAGCAGACCCTGCCGGATTGGCCTGTGGTGAAGGTGGAGGGCCTGGAGGAAAAGCTTTTAAAAAATGGTCAGATTTCTCATAGGTTAGGGCGTTTTTTAGAGATCGAATATATGCATCTGCCGGTTGAAGGGGTCAAAGTGATCAGCGGTAAAACCAAGGATTTATTGGCCATTCTCACCCGTGGTGACACAGGATACTCCATTCGTAGGGTTTTTAACTCTCAGAGCACAGCTCCCTAGGGGCGATCTTCCCTCTGTGGGAACCTAATATATCTTGACCTCTCAACTACTTAGAAATACTTTGGCGAAACAAATTTAACTTCTGTGGTCGAAGGCCATGACGCCATAAGAGGTTTGCTGTTCTAGGAGGACATATGGCATTAAATACCGCGCAAAAAGCGCAAATCGTAAAAAAGTTCCAACGCAAAGATCTTGATACAGGAAGCTCCGAAGTGCAAATCGCGCTTTTGACGTTCCAAATTAAGGAACTCACTGGACACTTCAAAAAACATCCTAAAGACAACCACGGTACTGTTGGTCTTGTAAAATTGG
>JACCDR011119663.1_pt1 | contig 10290 bp, 13 predicted proteins | sample 7446431 | NCBI WGS metagenome assembly JACCDR01 (sample SAMN15323443, study PRJNA562643) | freshwater metagenome | isolation source: river surface water | place: USA:Blue River Watershed | collected 2017-08-17 | reverse complement strand
GGCCAGGACCGCCGACAGTCGCGGAACCGACACTGCTCAGCAGCGACAGGACGACGGCCATCCCAGCGACGGACAGCCGCGGCCCCCACGCCGTGTTCACCAGGTCGGTGCCGTCAGCGATCAGCAGCGCGACGAGACTCTGAGCCGCGGTCTTCACGGCCCGCTCGAGCGCGGCGAGCCAGAACGCCTTGCCCCACATCACGCGCCGACCTTCTTCTCGATGGCGGCGAGACGCTGGTTGATCTGGTCGATCTGCCTGCGCTGCTCCACGTTGCTGTTGTCGATCTTGTTGCTGACCTGCTCCCGCATCGCGCGGATCTCAGCGGTCAAGTCTTCCTTCGCACCCATCAGCCAGCCGTCCCCTTCTCCTGCCGAAACGCCGAGGTCCCACGGCGCCGCGTCGTCACCGATCCGTCCCGCCCACACGCTCACGTGCGTGTGGTGGTCGTGCTTGTTCGTCCGCCCCGGGTTCACCCGCGGATACGGCTGCCACCCGTTCTGCGGATCCCAGAACTGATCCCGGCTGATGACGTACTTCAGCCGCGGGTCACGCTTCGCGGCGAGAGTCGTCGCCAACCACCAACCGTCCGGGCCGGCGGGGTCGTGGGTCACGTCGATGGCGCACACCTGACCGGTGTCGGTCGGGGTGTGATCCGACTCCCGCGCCGAATGGGCCGCGTCCCCGATCGACCCATCGCTTGCCTTGCTGCGGTTCGGGAACATGCCGTTGATCTGCCCCCGCAGCTGCACCAGCGACCCTGCGAGATACCAAGCCGCCACGGTTCACCCCTTGTTGCTGAGGGCGGCTACCTGCCGCTCCAACTCATTGATCCGGTCATCCCTGTCAGCGACCTGCCGCTCCAACACAGCAATGCGACGCTGCGCGCGATCGCTGCGCCGCTCCTCCACCTCAAGGTCCTTCTCAACCCGAGCAAGACGAGCGATGTAGTCAAGAACAGTGGCGTCCTGAACCGACGACGGCGCCAACGCCGCCGCAGCCGGGGTCGGTTCAAACCTGCGTTTCGCCCACGCCGTCACCGCCGGCGCGATCGCCGCCGTGATCAACGCGACCACCACCAGACCCAACGTTCCGATGATCGACGTGACCACCGCGGACTCGAGCGCAAGCGGGCTGGCGTGCAGCATCAGTTGACCTCCACAGCACGTCAGCGAGCCATGACACCAACCCCAGGACGACGGTGAACACGAGCGCGGCGATGGTGTACGCGGTGCCGGTGGTGACGATCGCGAGACCCCACGCGGTGAACCCGCCGATCAGCAGGACCAGGCCGAGGACCATCACGCCGACGTACTTCGTGGCTTGCCCCGCGCAAGCGAGGAGAGTCCCGCTCACTAGGAGCAGCGACCACAGCAGCCGGAACGTGGGATCCACGGCCTTCTCGATGCTCGGGGAGCCCAGCCACAACGACAGGCCGCCGATTGCGAGGAACCCCAGCATCATCCCGATACCGGTTATCTGGCTGATCCGGCGGAACACGATCACTTCCGACGCCTCCACGCCCGTAGCTGCGCCCAGATCGCTCCGAGGTTCCACGACAGCGCCACGAGAAGGAAGAGGACGCGGCCGGGGAACGGGAGATGCAGCAACTGTTCGACGGTGCCGTACAGGACCGCGAACGTGAGTAACGCCCACCCGAACCAGATGTTGCGGCGTTCCTTCGACACTCCTTCTGGGCTGCGCGATGATTTCCACCACAGCACTCCGATCCCCACGATCACCGCGACGCTGAGGGCCACGTTGATCCAACGGTTGACGTCGACGACGTCCGGTGCGGTCGGAGGCATCCGTGTCTCCGTCCCTATGTGGTCACCCGCGGGGAGGGTGAGAGCGGTGTTACAGGCTGAACCGGAAAGCGGAAAACTCGGTACTAGTCAGGCTGTTAGACCCGGCAACCGCAGCGAACACCTGCGCTGACAGCTGGTCGCCGACGCCGAGGTACTTCACCGTCGTGACCGTGTTCACGATGTCGTTATCCCACGACCCACGCTCAACATCCGTCGTACTGCCGTTCAGGATGATCTGGTTGGTGTTGTGGCCGCTGCTCGTCCCCGAGTGCCGATACCGGAACTTGATGACGTACTGCCCAGCGAGCCCAGCGGGGATCTTGATCGGCCGGGTAGGGGTCGTCGAGTCGTAGTACCCGTACGCGTCCGGGCCACTGACGACCCAGTTCTGAAGGGTGACAAGCGTTCCCGCGGCCACGGTCTGGTTGGTGGTTGGGACCAGGAGGACACCGGTTCGGTTGTTGAACGCCTGCTGTTCCGCGATCGCCGCCTGATAAGCGTTCAGCTTCGCGGCGGTGACCTTCTCACCCACCACGAACGGTGACGTGCTGACAGCCATCAGATCCCCCTCATCAGAACGCCGCCGAAGGCTTCAACCACGGGCACACCACAGTTCCGACCGGATGCGGCGCCGCCTCAGTCGTCTCCTGACCCCGGACCACCGTCGCCGTCCACGGACCAGACCCGGAAGGCGCCGAGTTAACCAAGACGCACTCCCCACCCACGTCCAACTTCATCGGATAGTCCGCGGCGCTGGTACTGATCGGGACAGGCCCGTTGAACGTCACCGACGTAGAAGCGGCCGTCATCACCGTCGTCGTCAGGAACTCCCCGTAAGCCCGCGTGTACTGGTCCCCGTACGTCGGCGCTGAGGCCGGGAACGTCTGCGCCTCAGCGGGACTGTCCGCGTCGTACAACCGCAACGTGACCGTCCCGTCCCCGGTCTGGTACGACTCGTCCGCTCCGAGGAGGTAGTAGTCGCGGGTGGTCTGCCCGATCAGGTTCCGTTGCAGACTCGTCACCCGGACCCGCGCCCCCGGCACCAGTCCCAGGAGGGTGTCCGTGTCCACGGTCTCGTTGGTGGCGAGGTTGATGGTGAACCCGGTGATCCGGAACCTCGCCTGCTGCGCCTGAGCGACCCGGTCCTGAGCGATGTATGCCTGCTCCGACCGGGATCTACTGGCAGCAGAGACACTGTCAGTGTTCGTCGATGCGACGGTCCGGTCGGTGTACGTCGTGGACACGTCACTGTTCCCAGCGGTGACCGTCTGGACGACCCCGGACGACTCGCGGACGAGTGTTGGGATCCCGTCCCCGTCACGGCCGCAGTCGAGGGTGATCGCCGCCGTGTACGGCTTCGACGCGGACCACAGCACCGCGGACACCTGAGGCAACGCACCCGCCCCACTCGGGTACGACGTGGCCCACGGCACGCTCCCGTCGTACCTCAGCGCGTCACACACAGCGTCAAGCGCTGACACTCCGAGAGTCCGCTGACGGGTCAAGTTCCCGCCCCGCGCCGTACCCGTCGTACTCAACGCGGGCAGACCACTCAGACCCAGGATGCGGTTCACCCGGCTCACAGGTGATTCGGCCGGGCCGGTAGCACCAACCCCGAACGAATCCGCATCAACCAGCTGCGCTTCCGACGTGAACTTCCGGAACGACACGTGACTGATCCACCCGCGGAACGCGTAGTTGTCAGTCCACTTGAGCAGTTGAATGTCCGCGATGGTGAAGTCGTCATCCGTCAAGGTCACGTACGGGCTCGGGTTGAGCCACTGCGTGTACACGCCCGTCGGGCCGGTGTCAGCCCCCCACCCGCCGCTCAGCGTCTTCGCGGACGTATCCCACATCTCAGTGAACCTGACCCGATGGGATCCGCCTGTCGAGAGTGTCGCATCGGTGACGCCGGCGCCCACCGGTACGAGCCCCATTGTCGTCGAGTAAGGGTCAGGAATGCTGCTATCTGAGAACGCGCGGACACCGAGGTAGTTGCCGGTGGACGTTCCGGTGTACGGGACGATCCTCACGGACCTACCCGACTTCATCCTGACCACAACGATCGGCCACTGCTGCGTCGACCAGTTCCCCGGGTTCACCCGGAACCACGCCTCGAACGACCAACCCAGGACGGTTCCCTGCCGCCAGTTCAGCGGGGTCGTCGGCGGTGACACCAACGTCAGCGCCACCTGCGGCAACGCCGAGTTGTTGTTGTTGTTCACCACCTGCAAAGAACCGTCTTCGGACTGATCCGGGACAGGGAACTGCTGAAAGACGAGGTGGTCGGCCGGTCCGGTCGGCTGCAAGTCGGGCTGCAAGTTCCCCGACGAGTCAACGAACGTTGTCAGCATCGGGTCGAGGTTGTTCGCCGCCTCACCCAACGTCCAGTACGCGATGGGCTGCGCCGCCTGAGTGACCATCTCGAGCAGCGACGCCAGCGGTGTCGACTCCAAGTCACCGATCACATCCGTGCACGTGACAGTCAGGCGAAGCGAACCTGCCGTCGCAGCGACGTAGTCCGCGCTGATCGACGTGATCGTGAACGCTCGAGTCCGCGCACCCGCGGACCACGCCACGGGGACACCCTCAACGAACATGCGGAAGTACGCCGCGGCAGGGTTGTCGGCGGAGTACTTCCCGTCCCGGTTGTCGACCTGGAACGTGAACCCGCCGGCGGTCGGTTTCTGCGCGTACCGGTCAGACCGGCCCCACGAGTGCGTCATCGGCTGCGCGTGCTCAACGTCTGCGGTGATGTCGACCCACGCCCCGCCCATGAACACCTTCACGGTGTGGGTGGGAAGCGTCATTTACCGACGCCCAGCACCGCGGCGGACGGCGGCAGCGTCCCGTTCCGCTTCATCGTCAGCAACGAGTCCCAGAAGTCGCGGGCGAACTGCTGCGGCGTCCCACCCATCAACTGCCCGTCAAGGTGCAGATGAAACTCCCCGGCCCCCTGACCGCCGCTACCGCCTGCAAGGCCGGCAGCGGCCGTCTGAGCGGCGCCACGAACCCCGCCGACAGCAGCCACAGAAGGGACACGGCCCGACGCGGCAGCGGTCACCGCACGCATCATCCGAGCGGACTGCTCAGCCGCCGCCGGCGTCGCCTTCCGCACACCGATGACCAGACCGTCACCGATGTCACCGCCCAGCGCCATGAACGCCCGCGACGGCGAGTACGACTGCACCGCGGACCGCGCACCAGCCAACGCCTTCTTACCGAGCTCGGCACCAGCCAGCGCCACCGACGCGGCCTTACCGAGGATGCCGTTCTTCATGCCTTCGACGATGTCCTGACCGGCGGCGTTCGCCTCACCCGCGGTGGACGAAACGCCGGTGGCGAAGTCCCGGCCAGCAGCCTTACCGGCGTTCCCGGCCTTGTACGACTCACCGTTGATCCCGGGGATGATCTGCTCAAGGATCCACTTGCCCGCGTCGACCAGCGCCTGACCGACGGCCTTGATCCCTTCCCAGATCTTGCCCACGATCCACTTGCCGGCGTTCAGCAGCAATGACCCGAGGGCGGTGATGCCTTTCCACAGTGTGCCGAGGAGCCACGCCCCGACTCCGGCGACGACAGCGACGGCGGCCTGAATGCCTTCCCAGATCTTCCCGACGATCCACTTGCCGGCGTTGAGGAGTGTCCCTGGTACGGCGGTGATCCAGTTCCAGATCTTCGTCCCGAGCGACGCGAACCAGTCCCCGATGGTCTTGACCACGCTGACGATGCCGTTCCAGATGTTCTGGATGACCGCCCACGCAGCCTGCACGGCACCGCTCAGCGCCGACCACACGCCCTTGACGATGTTCCGGAAGCCCTCGGACTTGTTCCACAGGACCACGATCCCGGCGACGAGAGCGGCGATCAGCGTCCCCACCAGCACCAGCGGGTTCGCCCGCATCACGAGGTTCAACGCGGCCTGCACAGCCGTCCACGTCTTCGTGACCGCGGTGACGAGTTTCGCGCCCTTCAACCACGACAGCAGCCCACCCGCAGCGGACACGGCCAACGCCGCGTTGTGAGCCTTCGTGACCAGCACCAGCCCGCCCATCACGGACACCAGCGTGATCACCGCGGTCTTGTTCTCACCGATCCACTCAGCGACCTTCTGACCGGCCTTCACCACGTTCAACAGCCACGTCGCCAACGTCCGCAGGACCGGGAGCAGCGCCCCGCCGACCGACTCCTGAATCTCCCCGAACTGGTTCTTCAGGATCTCAGCCTGGCCGGCAGCCGACTTACCTTCCTTCTCCGCGAACCCGCCGACCTTCTCCGTCAGCAGAGCCTGGATGTTGGTGAGGTCTTTCGCCTTGTCACCGGTCGACTTGTAGTTGATGCCGATCGCTTTCAGGCCGCGAGTGTTACCACTCAGCGCCATACCGACGGCCTTCGCCGCCGACGGGAGGTCCTTACCCGTCTTCGACGCGTAGTCCTGGACCAGCGGGATCATGTCCTCCAGCTGCGTCCCGGTCAGGCCGAACTGCGCAAGCTGCGCGGCCATCGCCTTCGTCGCGTCGTCGTCGTACTTCGTCTTCAACGACTGCGCCGTAGCGATCTCTTCGATCTTGCTGATGTTCGTGTCAGCCAGGGCGGGGAACCGCGCGAACGCGTCCTGCAACTTCACCGACGCCTGCTCGGACTCGGTGTACGCCTCCACCGACTCCTTACCGAACGACACGATCGCCGTCGCAGCAGCAGTAGCACCGATCGCAGCGAACGCCTTCGACATCCGGCCGCCGGACTTCTCCACGTCGCCGCTCATCTTCGACGCGTTCTTACCGACGTTCGCCATCGTCTTCGACGCGGACTTGTCCTCACCGAAGATCAGGACGGACAGGCGACTAGCCACAACCCGCCTCCTTCACCTCAGCCGGACTCTTTCTTCGCCTGCCGCGCACGCTCATCCACCGTCCACGCCAGAATCCTGAACTGGTCGTACGGCAGGTCGAACACGTTCCACGGCGTGATCTGCGGCCACAACTCCAACATGGCCGGCAGCCGTGTCAGGACGGCAGCTTCAACGTCGTCGTAGTGGGGGAGGTCGCTGCGGGAACGTCCACGGGGACGGCGGTTCCCGGGTCTCCACCCGTCGTCCCGGTCGTAGGGTCCGCCGTCACCTCAGCGTCCGGCTCGTCACCGGGCTCGTCCTCGACGTCGAGGGTGTCCATCGGGAAGTCACACGCCTCGTCCACGGTGAGCTTCTCACCGGCCTGCCGGCGGACCAGCCAGATCATGCCCCGCATCGCCTGCAACGCATCCAGGTCATCCATCGCCGCGGCGAGGTTGCCAACGTCGAACTTCCCCACAGCCTCCTGCATCGCGGCGAGGCCCATACCGGTCTGCATCTTCAGCAGCATCACGTCGTTGAGCGTCGGACGGCTCATCGCCCCGTTCAACGGGTACTTCTTCGTCTCGCCGTCTTTGGTGGTCAGTACCAGTTTCACGCAGGCCCCCCGCCCATCGCTGCCACAGCCTTGTTCAACGCGTCCTGGACACGGTCACGAACCTTCGACTCGTGCTGACGCAACGTCCGCCCGAAGTACGGCCGGCCGTCCTGCTGCACCCACACGTCCCGGTTCCCGAACACCGGGTGCCGGAACGACGGCTTGTTGTACACGCGGGCGAACCCCGGATCGGGCAGGCCCCGACCCGTCGACTCGATCTTCACGCCCTGACGGTTCTTCCCCGTCTCAACCTTCGTGACGATGCCCTTACCGATCCGCTGCCCCAACGGCCCAGACCCGAGGGCTGAACGCATGTCAGCGATCGCGTCTTTACCCGCAGCGCGCATCTCCCGGCGCAGGTTCGTGGCCAACTTCGGGTCGAAGTCCTTGACCTGCTTCACCAACGCTTTGAACTCCGACGGTGCGACCTCGAGCCGCAACCCGTCGCCGCGGACCGCCACAGGTCAGATGCTCGTGTCACTCGTGACGTAAGCGATGTACACCGTCGGCAGGGACGTCTCCAACGCGGTGAACTCGATGTCCTGAGTGATGTCCTCACCACCGTTCGCCTTCGGCGTGTCCCCCTCAAGGAAGATCGCCGGGCAGTACGCCTGGATCGTCGGGTACACAGCACCAGTGATCGGCGTCGGAGACTGGAACGTCAGCAGCAGAGCCAGACCAGTCTGCGCGAGGTACGCGTCCCGCATCACCGTCGAGTCGAACTCAGCGGTCATGCTGCCCGTCACCGCGAGACTCCCGACGGTCTGCTTACGGCCGCGGGTGCCAGCGTTGTTCAGCGTGTACCCGCCGTCGTTGAGCTGGTTGTCGATCTTCAGGGAGAAGTCGACGATGTTCCCCACCGTCGTCCCACCCGTCGCCAGAGCGGACGCGGTCGGGGCGGTGACAGTGCCACCCACCACGACCTTCCCGTCGACGTAGGTGAACGCTTCCAGACCGGTCGGGTACGACGGCGCAGCGAACGCAGTCGCCGTACTCATCGTCTTCGACGACCAGTTCGTCTCGATCATCAGGTACTCACCGACCGAACACGACAGGGTCAGGTCATTGCACATGCTCCCCGGGAACGTGTGCGGAACGACCGCCCCACCACCGATCGGCGGGATGCCCTTCTGGATCGTGTACGAGTTCAGCGGATCCGTCGTCGTCGGCGTGTGAAGCTGCTGGTACGCCGGCGCCGTGGTCGCGGTGCTGGTGCTGTTCCCCAGGACGGCCTGGAAGAACACGCCCATGCCCTTCGACGCGGCCTCCATCGTGATCCCGCCACCACCGCTGATCCGGCCAACACGGCGACGCGCAGCCCGCGGGGAACGCGCCCCGTACCGAAGACCCTCAGTGTTGAGGAACTCCGGCTGCCACTCGAGGGACTCCTCGGTGAACTCAACCCACCGGGTGGGGGTGACAACGGTTCCGTACGTCGTCTCCGCGACGCTCAGACCGATCGTGCAGTCCTGCTGTGTGGTCACGGGTGTCAGCCCTTCTCAGTCAGTCGGTCGACCAGTTCGTCTTTCGTCCCGGACGTCGGAAGTCCCTGCTCCCGGGCCTGCTCCCGCAGCTGCGCCACCGTCAGTTCCGCGAGGATTTCCGCGGGCGGTGACGGGACCGGGTCGCCAGGCTGCGGCCCGACACCGTCAGCGGGCGGCTCGTACGGCTCCACACCCAGCGACGCCGCGATCCCCTCAGCGTCGTCGTCGGCCGGCTCCCAGTTCACGTTCTGCGGCAGCAGCATCTCTGCCTGCGCAGCGGTCACGTCAACGACCTCCCCGGCCTCGACGTCGCGCCGCAGCAGCGGCACGTCCAGATCACCCAGAGGGCTGACATTGCGGATCTTCACGAGGGTTCCCTCCGGGGTTACGGGTTCGAGGTGATGCGGGTACGGACGGTGAAAGTCGCGGTGGTGTACACGCACCGGCCGGACGCCTGGTCCGTCTCAAGGCTGGCCCCGTCCGACTCGCAACGGGTCATCGCGCACCACTCAGCCAGGCCGCCAAGTTCGGTGTCGCGGGCTCGGCAGTACTCCTCGAGCTGCGAGATGAGGGCGAGGTTCTGTCTGACACACAGCTGTTCTGCTTCCGCGCCGCCGATGATCGCGGTGCAGAACAGCAAGTCGACGGTGAGGTCCTGCCTGCGGGTGCGGTTGGTGTCCATCGTCGCCGCGGCCTGGTCCAGTTCCCACCGGCCGATCGACACCACCGACTCCGACCAGTCGTTCAGACCCGGCCATCCGTAGGCGACGTTCACGTCTTCGCCGTACATGTCGACCATCGCGTCATGCAACGCCTCAAGGATTGCCATGACGTTGTTCGCGGTGGACCGGCCCCGCGCCATCACGCAATCCCGGGGATGCGTTCGTCAGCGCCGCACAACTCGATCACGCGGCGAGGAACAGCGAACCCCGACGGCTGCCACGCATCCCCATCAATCGGCGCCGCGAGCTGACCCGGGCGGGCAGCACGGCGCCCCACCGACCACAGGTAACGGAACTCCTCCATCGCCGCCAGCCACAACTTCTCAGTGCGGTCACGGCCAACGACGGCGACGACCACGACACTGCCGCGGCCCCCGACAAACGTCCCACTGTCCGGGGCGTACACCACCCCAGCGTTCCGGTTCACGACCCAACCCGTACTCACCGCACCATCCACGGTGACGGACGTGACGGACTGGATGGGGTCCGGCAGCAACACCGCACCCCACCCGCCGTCGAGCGTGTACGTCATCGACCGCGGGTTGTCCGGGTCGTGAATCGGCCCGACGATGTCTTCCACGACCTGCTGCGCCGCGTCCCCGTAGGAACGGACCAGCGTGTCGTCCTGAGACTCCCGGGTCTGGACCACGGTCCTCAGGTCATCGTCGGACAGCAGAGGCACGGCTACCGCGTCTCCGGCTTCGCACCGCCACGGGAACGACCCCGAGGCGACGCGCTCGTCTGCTCCTTGCCAGCCGAGGCACGGCCGACCTTCGTCGCGGCGTCGCCCATCTCAGCGGCGTCGTCGTCGGACAGCAGCATCCGCGTCTG
>JACCDR011472155.1_pt1 | contig 10292 bp, 6 predicted proteins | sample 7446431 | NCBI WGS metagenome assembly JACCDR01 (sample SAMN15323443, study PRJNA562643) | freshwater metagenome | isolation source: river surface water | place: USA:Blue River Watershed | collected 2017-08-17 | reverse complement strand
TCCATCATCACGGCGGCATCGGCGACGTAGCGCGTGATCGGGCCCGCGGTGTCCTGCGTGTAGGAAATGGGGATAATGCCGTCGCGCGAGATGAGGCCAAACGTGGGACGAAGACCGACACCGTTGTTGGCCGAGGCGGGCGAGCGCGTTGACTGGCCGGTATCGGAGCCGGTGCCGAGAATGCCGAAGTTGGCGGCGATGGCCGCGCCAGTGCCGCCGGAGGAACCGCCGGGCGTGCGGGTGAGATCGTAGGGATTATACGTCTGCCCCATGAGCGAGCTGATGGAAACGCCAGAGCGGGCGAGCTCGGAGAGGTTGACCTTGGCGAAGATGATCGCGCCGGCGTCGCGCAGGCGTTTCACGGTGAACGCGTCGTCGGGCGGGAGGTTGTCCTTGAGGGCGACGGATGCGCCGGTGGTGGGCAGATCAAACGTGTCGTAGTTATCTTTTAATAACACAGGAATGCCGTGGAGCGGAGAGCGCGGGCCCTTGGCTTTGCGCTCGGCGTCGAGCTCGCGGGCAATCTCAAGGGCGCGCGGATGCACGACGATGACGGCGTTGATGCGCGGACCGGTTTGGTCGTAGGCGGCGATGCGGGCTTGGAAAAGCGTGACGAGTTTTTCGGCAGTGAGCGCGCCGGAATCGAAGGCCGCATTGATGTCGGCGACGGTGGCGGTGGAGAGATCAAACTCGGCGGCGAACGCGGAGCCCGCGAGCAAAGCGGTAAAAATAGTGGAGCGAAGGAAGCGCATGGGAAATCAGTAGCTGAACGATTCGCCGGGGAGCGGCGGGGTGGAGGCGGGAAGGGTGCGATAGCGCGTGGCGAGCTCGTAGCCGTGGGCGAGAGCGAGCAGATCGCGTTCGGCGAAAGCGCGACTGAGAAACTCGATGCCGACGGGTTGAGAGAGCGTGGTGAAACCGGCGGGGACGCAGATCGCAGGCAGACCGGAAACGGAGCTGAGTTTCACCTTGGTGTAGACCTGCGGCTCGTTGATGTACTGCGCGGGGTAGAGGTTGTGGAGGTAGACGAGGCCATCGAGTTTTTGGTCGTTCATGAGCTTCTCGAGCGCGGCGCGCAGGGTGGCGCGTTTGGCCTGATCGCGAGCGTAGTCGGCGTTGGTTTCGCGAGGCGGTGAAGTGAGCGCCTTGGTGTAGGTTTCAAATTTGTTGTAGATGATGCCGCCGTCTTTGATCAGGTCGGAAAGCGACTTGATCGGGGAGCGCGGGCCGAGGGAGGCGAAGTAGGCGTTGAGGCCGTCGCGGAGTTCGGCGGGGCCGAGCGCGGGGGTGTTGAGGAGGTCTTTGACGTCGTCGGGAATTTTCGCGGGCTCGACCAAAATGGCGCCGGCGGCTTTGAGCTCGCCGAGGGCGCGCTCGGTGATGGCACGCGCTTCGGCGGTGACGGGATCATCGGACGTGAAGACCTGGCGAAACACGCCGAGGCGGGCACCCTTGAGACGGTCGGAGGGGAGCGGGCCGATGAAAGGTTTTTTTGATAGGGCGACAGCGCTGCGACTGGTGATCGGATCGGCGGGATCGAGACCGATGCTGTAATCGAGCATCGCGGCGAGATCGGCGGTGGTGCGGGCCATCGGGCCGACGCGGTCGAGCGTCGTGGAATTGGGAATCACGCCATCGCGGGAAACGAGCCCCTCGGTGGGGCCGAGACCGACGACGTTGTTGTGAAACGCGGGGCCGCGCGTGGAAGAACCGGTTTCGGTGCCGAGGGCGGTCGGGGCGAAGACTGCGGCGAGTGCGCCGCCGGAGCCGGAGCTGGAGCCATCGTTGTGGCGGGCGAGATTGTAAGGATTCCTAGGTACGCCGCCGAGCGTGCTGGCTCCGTTGAGGCCGGGCGCGCCGGAGGCGAATTCGGAGAGGTTGGATTTGGCGAGGATGATGGCGCCGCCCTCGCGGAGCTTTTTCACGATGAAGGCATCGTCGGCAGGGAAGCTGTTGCGCAGGGCGAGCGTGCCGCCGGAGTCGGGTTGGTCCCACGTGTCGATGCAGTCCTTTACGATGACGGGGATGCCGTGCATGGGGCCGCGACGACCTTTGGTTTTGAGCTCTTGATCGAGGGCGCGGGCGTCGAGACGGGCGCGGGGATTTACGGCGATGATCTGGTTGAGCGCAGGGCCGCGTTTGTCGTACGCGGCGATGCGCTCGATGTAGAGATCGACGAGCTTTTCGTAGGAAAGCGCTCCGGCATCGACGGCGGCATGGATGTCGGCGATCGACGCAGTCGTGAGATTAAACGTGGCGGCGCGAGAGACGACGGCACCGCAAGCGGCGCACGAAAGCAGGAGCGAGAGACGGAGGGAGGCGGAGCGCATGGTCTAGTAGTTAAATTTGTCGCCGGGGAGGGCGGGGGTGAGCGGGGCGGGTTTGCGCACGAGGGATTTTTGCTCGTAGGCGTAAGCGAGTTTGAAGAGCACGGGCTCGGCGTACGGGCGGCCGAGGAACTCGATGGCGATGGGGCCGTTTTCTTTTTTCGTGTATCCGGCGGGAACGATCACAGCAGGAAGACCGGTGACGGAGCTGAGGGGATTATCTTTCTCGGCGACGCGCTGTTCCATGTGGCCCTCGGGTGGGAGCGTTTTGAAGGGATGGACGAGGGCATCGAGTTTGTACTTGTCCATGAGCTCGACGACGGCGGCGCGCAGAGACTCCTGCATGTCGCGGCGGGCGATGAAGTCGGCGTGATGATCAAGGGAGCGAAACTCGGCGTAGCCCTGGCGGATGCTGGCTTTGACGAGGTCACCGTGGGCGACGAGTTCATCCATGTTTTTGATCACGGCGTTGGGGCCGAGGCGGCGGAAGTAGAGATCGTAGGAGAACTGCGCTTCGTGGAAGTTGGTGCGCATGCCGCCGTGGGAATCGAGGACTTGGAAAAGATCGATGCCGAGGGTCATGCCATCGACGACGATCGCGCCGGCGTCCTGCATTTGTTTGATGGCTTTTTCGACGAGCGCGGTGCCCTCGGCGTGTTTTTCACCCTTGCGGAAAAGATCGCGGAAGACGCCGATGCGCGCGCCCTTCAGGCCGTTTTTATCGAGGAACTGGGTGTAGGAACCCTTGGGCATGTTGCCCGGAGTGGTGATGGTGAGGAGGTCTTCGGCATCGAAGCCGGCGACGATGTCGGTGAGCGCGGCGACGTCGTACACGGTGCGAGCCATGGGGCCGCAACGCTCCTGGGTGAACGATGTCATGACTTGTCCGGTACGTGGAATGAGACCGCGCGTGGGAGCGAGACCGACGACGGAATTGTTGGCCGTGGGATTGCGAATGGAGACGCCGGTTTCAGTGCCGAGACCAAGATGGGAGAAAACGGAAGCGAGGGCGGAGCCGGTGCCGCCGGAGGAGCCGCCGGGAGTGATGTCGGCGTTGTAGGGATTGAGCGTGCGACCGAGAACGGTGCTCTGGTCGCCGACTTTGGGGACGCCGAACCAGTCACTCATGTTGACCTTGGCGAGAATGATGGCGCCGGCGTCGCGCAGGCGTTTCACGACGGTGGCGTCGTGGATGGGCAGGGAATTTTTGAGCGGAAGAAAACCGGCGGAGGTGGGCAGATCTTTAGTGTCGAAAAGATCTTTGAGGACGACGGGGACGCCGTGGAGGGGAGAGCGAGGGCCTTTGGCTTTTCGTTCGGCGTCGAGGGCGCGGGCGGTTTCGAGAGCGAGCGGGTTGAGAGTGATGACGGCATTTATTTTCGGGCCGGCTTTGTCGTAGGCCTCGATGCGTTTGAGGTAGAGGCCGACGAGTTTTTCAGAGCTGAGGGCACCGGAGTTCATCGCGGCTTGGATGTCGGCGACGGTGGCGGTTTCTAAGTTAAATTCAGCCGCGCGAAGAGGCGTGAAGAGCAGAGCCAAGGGCAGGAGCAGGAGTGGGAGTTTCATGATGCGAGAGTCAGGCGCGACGGGCGCGACCGGGGAGTTGCAGGAAAAAAGCGATGGGGCGCAGGTAATGCCGGGTGGCACGCGCCCCATCGCGAAAGGGCGGACGAAGCGATCAGAACGTCTTGGCGAGCGTCATTTGGAAGCGACGGCCCGGCATGGCGGAGATGAGCGAGTCGCCGGCGGTGGTGCCGTTGCGGCCGCGGTAATATTGCTCATCGGTGGCGTTGAAGATATCGCCTTTGATTCTCCAACCCTTGATGCGGTAGCTGGCACTGAGGTTGAGGGTGTAGGCCTCGGGAAGGATGATCTTCTGGTAGCGGCCGGATTGGACGGCAGAGATGTAGTTGCCGCTCGCATTCAGACTCAGGCCGTTGGAGAACGTGTAGTCGACCGTGAGACCGTGGCTGGTGTTAGGATAAGCGGGGTGCTCGGTTTTCTCATTGCTGGGAACGAGAATGGTGGGCACGCCGCCCCAGGTGAACGCCTCGGCGGGATAGATCACCGCACCGGTGACGGGATCTTTGACGTCTGCAAAACCGAGTGGCTCGCCGTGGACGCGAACCCAGCCGTCTTCACCGACGATTTCGGTTTTTTGGAAGACAGTGAAGGCGCTGACGTAAAAGGCCTTGGAGGGAACCCAGCGGATTTCAACTTCAACACCCTCGCCCTTGATGTTGCCGAGACCGCCGACGAGCGGGCTGCCCGAAGGATCGGCCGTGACGGTGGAGCGTTCCTGGCGGTAGCCGGAGACGGCCCAGAAGAGTTTGTCCTTAAAGTGCGAGCCCTTGATGCCGACCTCCTCGATCGTGGCGGAGTCGTAGGGACCGGCAGCGGCGAGATTTCCAGCGAGGGTAAGGTCGGAGCTGTCGGCGAGTGCGGTCTGCTGGCCGAAGGTGATGTAAGGATTCAGGTTGTAAGGAGCACGGTAGGACAAGCTGGCGGTGTAGGATTTGCCGAGCTCGTCGCCCTCGCCGGAAGCGGTTGCGGCGTTGGCGGGCGTGGTGAACAGCCCGTCTGTGCCGATGCGGTAAAGGTCGGGCGGGACGGTGGTGTCGGCCTGGATGTAGTCGAGGCGACCGCCGACGATGAGATTGAATTTTTTCGCAACATCGATGTCGGCCATGACGCCGAGGCCACCTTCGGTGTAGACGCTCTTGATGTCGCCGGAGAACGGAGCGCCGCCGTTGAAGTAGTCGTCGTTTTCACGGGGAGAAATGAAGAGATCGTAGGGCGTGCGCTGATTGAGCGAGAGACTCAGGTCGGGGCGGTCGTCGTAGTCGCCACTGTTGAAGCGGCGTTTGGCGTTGGTGTGGCGAAGATTGACCGAAGAGATGGTGTTGATCGCGAGCCAGTCGGGGAGCGAAGACGAGTTGAAGCGGTGCTCCATGGTGAATTTGTCTTCGATGACCCAGACGTCCTGCTTTTGGTAGAAAGGGAGCTCCGAGTCTTTGAACTGATCCTGCGAGTCGAAGAGGATCTGGTTTTTGAATTTCGTGTACTCGCCCTTGTCGTTGATGAAGTCGATGTAGGCTAGGCCGAGGCGGGCGAGGAGTTCCTTTTCGAGGGCAACGTTGTTGAAGTTGGCGTCGTAGGATTTGACCGTCGTCGGATCGAGGACGAAGCCCTGCTGCAGCACGTTGAGAAGTTTGAGGTTGTTGCCGTAGCGGGTCGGGTCGGCCTCCATGATCGCAACGAAAGCTGGATTGGCCGCACGCAGCGCGGCGAGGGAGCTGTTGGCATTGGTCGTGCCGGCGGTGGGAATCGCTCCAGCTAGCGCGGTGGTGAAACGACTGCCGTTGGCAGCACTGGTGCCGAAGAGGCGTTGGGAAAGGGCGCGGTTGGTGGTGCCTGCGGCACCGAAGACGCCGCCGACGGGTGAGCCCAGCACCATTTCGCGCTCGGAAATCTTTCCGCTGCCGTCGGTGTCGAGGTCTACCAGCGCGCGGCCGCCCCAGTAAGTTTCGTTTTCAATGAGATCCTCGGTCAGGCGGTTAAGGAAGCCACCGGCGGTTTTTGTCTCCTGGTAGTTAATGCCGGATTCAAGGCGCCAGTTTTTGGTCAGCTCCTTGGAGAGCGCGGCCTGGAGCACGCGTTGGCCGACCGGAACATAGGAGTAGTAAGAGTCTGAATCTTCAACGAGACCGTAGATGTAGTAACCGCCGCGTTTGCCGTCTTTGCCGGTGGCGAGGGGGCCGCCGTAACCGAAGGAAACCTCGCGCTTGCCGTAGCCTCCGGCGATGAGCTGGAAGAAACCTTCGTCCTTATTCAGGAATGCCCCCTGGCGGGAGCGGCCGGACTTGGGTGTCATGTTGGTGTAGCCGCCGATTTTGCCTGAACCGAAGTAGGCGGGGGCGGGGCCGCGGATGACTTCAATCTGGTCATTGGCTCCGAGGACGGTGCGCGAGTTGCCTTGAGGCTCGATGCGCTTCATGCCGCGAAAATAGGTGTCGGCGGTCATGTTGCGGATGTCGATGTTGCCCTGTACGCCCCAGCGCGTGGTGGTGTTGGTGTTGGGGGCGATGCGGGAGAGATCGGAGACCTCACTGATCGAGAGATTGGCGATCAACTCCGAGCTGATCACGGTCGCGGAACGCGGTGTTTCGAGAATGGATTTGGAGAAACCAATCGCGCCCTCGATGGGCTGCGTTGGCATGACGAAGTTTGGATCTTCACCGCCGTAGCCGACGAACTCCTCGATCTGTCCGGAAACGTCGGTTGACGTTGGCGGAGGGGTGACGGGGGTAGTCTGCCCGCTCAGAGCGAGCGTGGCGGCGAACATCGAGACGGTGGTTCCTAACGAGGTGAGACGAGGCGGGTGAAGGGTGCGATAGTTTGGCATGACGTGAAGGGTTTGACTGGATTCGCTCCGCAAAAAACAGCGGGTGGATGGAGGCGTCAGGTCAGCGCGTCAGGTGCCAGTTTCACGCTTTGTTCACGGCGTTTGATAAAATTCATCTCCCGGTTTCGGAGACGTACTTTTTTTCAAGTCATCGCCAAAAACCGTGAGAGAGAGCCGAACCGCAGCGCACGCCGACGGATCGGCTACAAGCCGGCACCGTCGTTTAGCCAGTCCGCCGCCATCAGGGAACGGTAGTAACGCACATAGTGCTCGACGATGACCTCGGCGCAGAAAAGCGACTCGGCGCGCCGCCGCGCCTCCGTGCCCAGCAGGAGCCTGCGCGCGGGATCGGTGACTAGATCGGTCAACGCGCCGACCAGCGCGGACTCGTCACCGAGCGGCACCAGCAGGCCGCTGTGGCCGGATTCACAGACCTCGGGAATGCCTCCGACGCAGGTGGAGACGCTGGGGATACCAAAGGCCATGCACTCGAGAATGCTCAGGCAAAAACTCTCGCTCGATGAGGTGAAGAGCCCGAGATCGGCGGCCTGGATATAGTCTTCGATGGCGGAGATGTTTTCGCGCACGATGAGGCGATCCGGGGCGATTTTGAGCCGGGCGATTTGTGGCGCGAAGGCGTTGAAATTGCCACCGGCGAGGACGAGCAGTTTGCACGGCGCGTGGGTTTGCAGGCGGGCAAAAGCGTCGAGCAGAGCGTCGAAGCGTTTTATCGGGCGCAGATTGGATGAGTGGAAAAGTAATACTTCGTCGTCGCGCACCCCGAGCTCCGCGCGCACCTCGGCGCGGGAGCGACTTGGGATGCGAGGGGTGAAAAAATTATGGATCACCTCGATCGGACGCCGCACTTCGATGAGCCGATGCGTCTCGTCGCGCAGAAAGGAGGAGACGGCGGTTATGCCATCGGCGGCGTCGAGCGCATGGCGAATGGCCGGGCCGTAGCCGGGATCGCGGCCGAGCAAGGTGGTGTCGGTGCCGTGCAGGGTGGTGACGACCTTGGGGCGCAGATGTTCGGGCAACATGTCGCGCGCGAGCAGGGCGGCGGTGGCGTGCGGCACGGCATAGTGCGCGTGCAGGATGTCGAGCCGATGGGCGCGCGTGACCTCGGAGAGTTTGACCGAGAGCGGAAGCGTGTAATCGGGGTACTTGAAGAGGTCGTAGCCATTGACCTCGACGCGATGGAAAAAAAGGCGCGGCCCATCGGAGGGCAGACGGAAGGGCCGTTCATAGCTGATAAAATGAACCTCGTGCCCTCGCGCGGCCAACTCTTCGCCGAGAGTCGTGGCGAGAATACCACTACCGCCGACGCTGGGGTAGCAGGTGATGCCGATGCGGAGCGGGCGATTGAAGTCGGACGCCATGCGATGCCTCAAAAGTGCCGGGCTGCCCGCGTGAGCGGCGCAAGGGAGGAAAACACCAGCGGATCTGCCGGATAAAGGGCGATGGCGGCGGCACAGCCGCAACGAGCGCCGTTGACGGCGGCGCGGGCGAGTTGAAAAGAGGGATAATCCCGGGTGCGCAGCTGCGAGGCATGGGCGGCCATGGCGTTGCGCCAGGCCTCGAGTATGCGACTATCCGAGACATCAATCAGGATCGGCGGGGGGCCGGCGGGCTCGGCATCCGGCGAGAGGGCGTAGTGCAGGAGCTGGTCGATGGCATGGGGCGGCTGGTCGCGCAGCTCGGCGAGTCCGCCATAGCGGGCGAGGCGGGCGGCGTCGCGCACGAGGCGGCCGAGGCGGGCGTGGTCGGGGTGCTGATTTTCGACCAAGGTCGGCGCGAGCACCAGCGACGGGCGATGACGGCGGAGCAGAGCCGCGAGGCGCAGCGCGTGCGCGGGGCGGACCTCGAGGCGGGCGTCTCCATCGAGCTCGATAAATTCGAGCGTGGCGCCGAGCAACGTAGCGGCGCGTTCGGCCTCGGCGACGCGCTCGGCGGGAGTGCCGTTGCTGCCGGCCTCGCCACGCGAGCAGACGACGAAGTGGGCCGGGCGGCCGGCGCTTGTTTCGAGGGCGACAACGGCGCCGACTCCAAACTCGATGTCATCGGGGTGGGCTCCGAAAACGAGGAGCGGGCGCAGGGAGGAATCCAGGGATGGGTCAGGCGTCGGCATAGGCTTCGTCGGCTCGGTCAATGGCATCGCGGGGCACGAAAGTGATTTCAGGGGCGTCGGCTGGATTGAGGTAGGCCTGCTCGCCCGCTCCAGCGATGTAGTGCGTGCATGAGACGACAGATTGCATCCAGCGCAGGCGCGTGTCGCGGGCCGGGCTGATCTGCGCGGCGGTGTAGTGCGAGGGCGGGAGCGTGAGGTGGGCGTCGCCGCCCTGATGCAGGCGGAGCGCGCCGGTGGCCGCGTCGCGTCGCGCGCGCACGAGTTCGCCCTCGTGGAGCACGTCCACGAAATAATCGTCGATCGCACAGGCGGCGCAGCGCACGGCGGGGTCGCTCGACCGCACGACGCGCATGCCGTCGAGCAGGCCCAAGGCGCGATAAACCAGGAGGCAGAAATCGGCGACGTTATCGGTTGCGGGATCGCTGGCGGTGGCGGAAGCGACGGATTTGAACGCTTCGAGGTGGGCGGGGGAAACGTAGGCGGGCAGCTGGCGCAGGGTGGACTCGCGCCAGCCCGGGGCGATGCGCTTGGCAAAAAGAGGAGAAAAGCGGCGCTGGTTTTTATTCGTGAAGGCGAAGTTGAGCGTGAGGGCGGCGTCCGTTTTCCGATGGCGAAGGATCGTCTGGGTTTCGCGCGCGTCGTGGTCGCTGTCGTGGTAGAAAAAAACGATTTCACCGCCGAGCTCAGCCTGGAGGCGACGCGCGGTGGCGAACTTGGCGTAGAGAAAGCGCCGAGGAAAAAACCCGCACGGTTGCTGGCCGAAGCAGATGATCGGGGCGGTCGAAGTCATGGCGCGGCGAGAGCGGGCGACGAAGGCCGCGCGAGCTGGATCAGCAGCGCGAAGAGCATGCAGGCGGCGCATCCGATCAGGTTATACCAGAGATAGGAAATCGTGAGCGTCGCGTAGAGCGCGATCACGAGGGCCTGAGCGGCGAGCGCGCCCCAGAAGACGGCGGTGCCGCCGATGTGCTTCAGGAAAAACGCAGCGAGGAAAAGGCCGAGCATGACGCCGTAGAACAAGGAGCCGATGATGTTGATCGCCTCGATGAGGTTTTCGGAAAATCCGGCAAAGAGCGCGAAGCCGATGGCGACGAGGCCCCAGAGGGCGGTGAACCGTTTGGCGACGCGTACATCGCGCGCCTCGTCGGGCGTGGTGAGCGGGCGAAACTGCCGCCACAGATCGATGGTGGTGGTGGTGGCGAGGGCGTTGAGCTCGCTCGCCTTTGAGCCCAGCGCGGCCGCGACCATGACCGCGACGAGCAGGCCGATGACACCGTGGGGAAGCTGGTGGAGGATAAAACCGATGAAGACGTAGTCGGAGTCCTTGAGCTTCGCGCGGGGATGCACGGCGGCGAGGGCCGACTTGGCCTCACGGCGCGCGTCCTCGGTGGCGGCGTGCGCGGCGAGCAAGGCTGCACGGGCGGCGGGCTCG
>JACCDR011102147.1_pt1 | contig 10293 bp, 10 predicted proteins | sample 7446431 | NCBI WGS metagenome assembly JACCDR01 (sample SAMN15323443, study PRJNA562643) | freshwater metagenome | isolation source: river surface water | place: USA:Blue River Watershed | collected 2017-08-17 | reverse complement strand
GGCGTTCCTGAAAATAAACTCGTCAAAACGCTTTTTTTCTCTGGAAACGACGGGACCAATCCGAAAGACAAATCTCTGAAAGCCTTTGCGGTTCTTTTAAGAGGATCTGATGAGATCAACCCGATTAAGCTCAAAAACTTTTTAGGTCTCACAAATCCTCCGCCAATGTTGACGGATGATGAGGTTAAACAAGTCTCTGGCGCAAGCCCAGGAAGCTGCGGACCTGTGGGTCTCCAGATTCCTATTTACGTCGATAACGGAATATTGAAACTCGACAGCTTTATCGTCGGTGCGAATGAAGATGGATTTCATTTGAAAGATGTGACTTTTAAAAACTTTGAAATCAAAGCTGCGGGCGATCTTCGTATGGCTCGCGAAGGTGATCTTTCTCCCGACGGAAAAGGTAAACTGAAATCTTATCGTGGAATCGAAGTGGGTCATGTTTTTTACTTGGGAACTAAATACTCGGAAAAAATGAAAGCGAATTTTCTGGATCAAAACGGAAAAGCAAAGCCATTGGAGATGGGTTGCTACGGTATTGGTGTGACCCGAACAGTGCAGGCCTGCATCGAGCAGAGCCATGATGCTGATGGAATCATTTGGCCATTATCAATTGCTCCTTTTGCTGTTCACATTTGCAATTTGGATCCGAAAGACGCCAATGTCACAACTCTTTGCCAGACTTGGCATGATGAGCTTCAGGCCAAAGGTTACGATGTTCTTTTGGATGATCGCGATGAGCGTCCTGGATTTAAATTTAAAGATGCGGATCTTTTAGGAATGCCAGTCCGAATCGTGCTTGGTAAAAAAGGTCTCGAGGCCGGAGAAGCCGAAGTCGTTGTCCGTAAGGGAAAAGAAGTTCGTAAAATGAACCCTTCCCAAGTTCTCACAGAAGTTCTGAGCATTTTAGGAAAGATAAAATGAATTTTGCTCCATTTAATAATCCCCTGTGTATCGCTCTGGATGTGGATTCCAGAGAAGAAGCTGTTTTGCTTGCAAGACAGCTTTCGGATGTGGCGGGTGGATTTAAATTGGGCCCTCGCTTGATTCAAAGATACGGCGAGACGATTGTTCAAGAGATCGCAGGTCTCGCTCCTGTTTTTGTCGACTGTAAATATTTTGATATACCATCGACGATGGAAGCCGCCGTGATCGCCAGCTTTGAAGCGGGGGCCAGTGTCGTCACGGTTCATGCTTTAGCGGGTAAAGAAGCACTTCAAAAGATGGCTGAGCTAGAGGCTAAATTAAACAAGCAAAGACCTTTTCGAATTCTGGCTGTGACCATTCTCACCAGCTGGAGTGAGCAATCTTTACCTGCAGTGATGAATAAAAAACCCATCGCTGAGCATGTTTTAGCCCTCGCTCAGTTGGTGAAAGAATCTGGACTTAATTCTGTCGTTTGTTCAGCTGAAGAAATTGAGACACTGAAAAGCCTTGGACTCTTTTTGCTGACTCCTGGAATTCGTCTGGCGACGGACGATAAGGGCGATCAGAAGCGCACCATGAGCCCTCAAGAGGCTCTGCAAAAGGGTTCGAGCGCTCTCGTCGTTGGTCGACCCATCATCGCCGCCAAAGACCCTCTCGAAGCCGCCCTCCAGTTCCTTCCCAAAAGGTAGGCCGTTACTTTTGTCCACCATTGCCTTTTTATTTCGAGATGAAAATAAAAAAAGCCGAGGTTCGCTCGGCTTTTTGAATTCTAACTTTAAAAGAAAAATTTATGATCTTTTCTTTGCTTTCAACATTCTTTTTTTCTTTTGAATGCGTTTAGCTTTGTGACGTGCGCTTTTGTTACGTTTCTTTTTTCCACCGATTTTTTTTGCCATTTTCATTTCTCCTTAGGCGCACCTTTGGCGCGTCCCTTTATCTTTATAGCGATATCTTTAACCAAATTAATCAATAGTTACCAATTCTTTTTTCAACTCGTCCAAATCTTTCTCTAATTGACCCTTTTGCTGCTCTTTTGTGCCCAATTGAGAACTGATTTGCCACGACTGATTTTGTAAATCATTCCTGCGACTGGCGTAAGGATCGCCTTCGCCGGTTTTTGCGTAAGGAAGAAGCGAAAGTTGATTTTCAAGGCTTCTTTTTTGGCTGCTGAGGCGGGCAATGTCACGATTGGCCTCATTGAGCTTTGTTTCATTGTTGCGGATCATGCCGTTGAGATATTTTTTTCTGCCAATTTTATATTGAGGCAAAAAGTTTCTTTCCAAATCTTGGGAGCAGACGTTCTTGTATTTGCGTCCACTCATTCCGGCGTTCACGCCATTTGAAGACTGGCAGTAAGCCTGAATTCCCTTCGCATGGCGGCCGCGTAAGAGAGAGACTTGTCCCGATTCGCAAAAATCACTGTTGAAAAGATCGCCATTTTTTCCTGTTTGAAAAACCGTGTCTGGCAGGCAATAGCGACTCATGCCTGCTTTAAAACCCACATCTAATTGAGATTCTGAAATCTCTGCATCGGCCTTTCGGCATCGGCTCACAGATTCATCGTTGGAAATTCTTTCGCCCCTCATGGCGGCATCAAAACCGACTTGGTACCAATTGAGCTTTTCACACTCTTTGCGGATCATATAGCTCGTACAGCTTGCTAACAGTCCCCCGAAACCAATGATCAGCAGAATTTTTGACAAAAATTTCATGATGGCCATGTTCAAACCTCACCCTTTTATCCCTCTATTACAATAGCAGTTGTCACTCTTGTCACCTATTTGCTACAGCAGTCGCTCGACTCACATTAGGCTCTGATAAAAGTTTGGAAAATCCTTTGAAACACTCACGAAAAGACTCTCGTCCAAAGCATCGATCGGCACCCACGCCAACTTCCTCTTTTCAAAAAGCAGGGAAAACATCACCCAAAAGTGGGACTGCTTTCGTGCAAATTCCTAAAAATTGGCGTCCCGTGGTTGGTTTTCATGCGATTCGCGAAGCGATGGCAGTCCATGGAAAGCACATTGAAGAGGCTTGGTTCAAACAGGGCTATGAGAGCACTCAAGAGTTGAAAGAATTGGCTAAAGACCTCAAATCGATGGGTCATCAGATACAAGAAAAGCCAGTAGCTTTGCTGGATCGCCTTTATCCGAGCCATCAAGGAGCTGCTTTGTTTATGGGCATAACTCCCTCCATCAATTGGTCCGAGCTTGAACAATCGACTCACTCTACCGTTCTCGTTTTGGATGGTCTCGAAGACCCCCATAATTTGGGAGCGATTCTAAGAACTTCATGGTTGATGGATGTTGATGGAGTTCTTGTTCCTGAAGACCGCGCGGCAGGCCTGACGGCAACAGTCCACAAAGTCGCTTGTGGGGGAGTCGAACACGTGCCTGTCGAGAAGGTGACGAGCTTCTCTAACCCTATAGAAAAATTGAAAAAAGATGGCTATTGGGTCTTTGGTCTCTCCCATCTTGGCAAGAAGACTTTATTTGATCTTCAGATCCCTGAAAAAGTGGTCTGGTGTATTGGCTCCGAAGACAAAGGTTTGCGTATAACAACTGAGCGGTTATGTGATGAATTGATCCAGATTCCTCAGGCCAGTGCCGCAGCAAGCTACAACGCTTCTGTTGCCACCGCTATCGCTCTCACGGAAACACTTCGTACGCGCACACGTGATCACAAGTCGAGCAGTCAGAAAAAAGATTAAATTTTGGCTTTGACTCGCCTGCGATTTCTTCATAGAACTTTTCGGTCGTGTCTCATCAGGCTGGTTTAGCTCAATTGGTAGAGCAGCTGATTTGTAATCAGCAGGTTGCGGGTTCGAGTCCCATAACCAGCTCCAAATTTCTGAGGTCATGATCTTTTACGTTAACCCCGGAGGGGTGCCCGAGTGGCTAAAGGGGACGGACTGTAAATCCGTTAGCTTACGCTTACGAAGGTTCGAATCCTTCCTCCTCCACCAATTTTCTTCGATGTTATCGAGACAATTGCAGGTTTTGGTAAAAGATTCTGATTTGGGAGAAGATGTTTTGCGTATGGGCGGGAATAGCTCAATTGGCTAGAGTATCAGCCTTCCAAGCTGAGGGTTGCGGGTTCGAGACCCGTTTCCCGCTCCAAATTGTTTCCAGTTTTCGACGACTTGCCCGTGTAGCTCAGTGGTAGAGCGCACCCTTGGTAAGGGTGAGGTCGGCGGTTCGGCTCCGCTCACGGGCTCCAGACGTGAAGGAAAGACTGAAAACCAGGTATTTTTTTGGCTTGTTTTTGAAGATAAAGGTTTGATTTTAAACATATAACTAAGTTAATAGATGTCCACTCAGGAGGAATAAGAAATGTCTAAAGAGAAATTTAACCGCTCGAAGCCGCACGTTAACATCGGAACTATTGGTCACGTCGATCATGGTAAAACGACTTTAACAGCAGCGATCACTACAACTCTAGCTGCTGAAGGTAAAGCTCAAGCAATGAGCTACGATCAGATCGATAAATCTCCTGAAGAGAAAGAGCGTGGTATCACGATCTCTACAACTCACGTTGAGTACGAAACTGAAAATCGTCACTACGCTCACGTTGATTGCCCGGGACACGCCGATTACGTAAAAAACATGATCACTGGTGCCGCTCAAATGGATGGTGGTATCCTTGTTGTCTCTGCAGCAGACGGTCCAATGCCACAAACTCGTGAGCATATCCTTCTTGCACGTCAGGTCGGTGTTCCAGCTCTTGTTGTATTCATGAACAAAGTTGACATGGTTGACGATAAAGAACTTCTTGAGCTTGTTGAGCTTGAGATCCGCGAATTGCTTTCTAAATACGAATTCCCAGGCGATAAAATTCCAATAGTCAAAGGTTCTGCTTTGAAAGCTCTTCAAGGTGATACTTCTGAATTGGGTCGTCCATCAATCAAGCTTCTTATGGCTGAAGTTGATAAATACATCCCAACTCCAGCGCGTGCGACTGACAAAACTTTCTTGATGCCTGTTGAGGACGTTTTCTCTATCTCTGGTCGTGGTACTGTTGTTACTGGCCGTATTGAGCGCGGAATCATCAAAGTAAATGAAGAAGTTGAAATCGTTGGTATTCGTCCAACTCAGAAAACAACTGTTACAGGTATCGAAATGTTCCGTAAACTTCTTGATGAAGGTCAAGCGGGAGACAACTGCGGTTGCCTACTCCGTGGTACTAAAAAAGAAGACGTTGAGCGCGGACAAGTTCTTGCTAAACCAGGAACAATCAAACCACACAAAAAATTCAAGGCTGAAGCTTACATCCTCACTAAAGAAGAAGGCGGACGTCACACTCCATTCTTCAATGGTTACCGTCCACAGTTCTACTTCAGAACAACTGACGTAACAGGTGTTTGTACTTTGAAAGCCGGAACAGAAATGGTTATGCCAGGTGACCGCGTAGAGATCGACGTTGAGTTGATCGCTCCAGTTGCAATGGAAAAAGAACTTCGCTTCGCAATCCGCGAAGGCGGAAGAACTGTTGGTGCAGGCGTTGTTACTGCAATCACAGCTGACTAGTAACTGTTTTAAAACAAATATAAAGCCATTTGGGGACCAAATCTCACTTCCAGAAGAGACGGTCCCCTTCGGTTTTTTAAAGGGAATTTTAGATTAGAAATTGAAACGTGCAGGGCAGTAGCTCTAATTGGTAGAGCGAAGGACTCCAAATCCTTAGGTTGTGGGTTCGAGCCCCTCCTGCCCTGCCAATTTTAAAATTTTTAAGAAAACGAAGAAAGAAAAGTAACAGAGATGGATAAATCAATTTCAAAAATTTTGACTCTCAGTTTTGCTCTAGCGGGCGCTCTTGTTGGCGTGACGATCAGCCTTTTGATGAGAGCTTTTGCCGGAGCTTTCGGTGTTGTTGCTCGTTTGACTGATGCGGATATCGTTCGTCACGGTCTTCCAGTGGCAATTGGTTTCGCTGTTTTCGCACTTTTACAATTCAATCCCAAAGTTCGTACTTGGGGTGAAGAAGTTGTTGTTGAAGTTAAAAAAGTCGTTTGGCCTAGTCGCAAAGATACGGTTGCGATGACGATTGTTGTTCTGATCATGGTTGCTATTTCCAGCGTGATTATCACTGGATTCGACGGAGTTTCTGCTGCAGTCATGAAATGGATCATGGGTTAAGGGAAGTATAAGATGGAAAAAAAATGGTACATCGTGAATGTTCAAACGGGTTGCGAATCGACTGCTAAAACAGCAATCTAAGAGCGTATCCGGGCTAACAAATTTGAGAACTTTTTTGGCGATATCTTGATCCCTGCGGAGAATGTTGTTCAGTTGGTTAAAGGCCAAAAACAAACAAAATCTCGTAAATTTTTCCCAGGATACATTTTCGTAAATATGTTTTTGAATGATGAAACTTGGCATTTGGTAAAACACTCTTCAAAAGTTTCTGGTTTTGTGGGCGGAGCTAAAACTCGTCCTCCCGAAGTTCCTGAAGCCGAAGTTTTGCGCGTCACTCAGCAAATGGCTGGGGTTGCTGAAAAACCAAAAGCGAAAATCAATTTCTCTACAGGTGAGAACGTGACTGTTATTGACGGTCCATTCTCTAGCTTCAACGGCACTGTCGAGGACATCAATGAAGAAAAAGGCAAAGTGAAAGTTTTGGTTTCCATCTTCGGAAGACCAACGCCTGTTGAATTAGATTTTATTCAGGTCGAAAAGGCCTGATTGAACTTTGTTAGTGGCGGATGGTCTGCTGCTAGCACTTAACGTTTTTAATCTCTCACGAGGTTAAAACCATACTGTAAGGAGTGGGAATTATGGCAAAAAAGGTTACAGCCATGATTAAACTTCAGATTCCGGCAGGGAAAGCTAATCCAGCTCCTCCCGTGGGACCGGCACTTGGACAGCATGGTGTGAATATCATGGAGTTCTGTAAGCAGTTTAATGCGAGAACTCAGAAAATGGGAGATGATATCGTTCCGATTATCATCACTGTTTATCAAGATAGATCATTCACATTCATCACCAAGACGCCTCCTGTGTCGAGTCTGTTGAAAAAGGCAGTTAAGATCCAATCTGGATCAAAAATGCCTCAGAAGGACAAAGTAGGAAAAGTGAAAATGGCGGATGTGAAAACAATCGCTACAACTAAAATTCCTGATCTCAACTGTTTAAAAGTTGAATCAGCTATGTCTCAAGTGATTGGCACTGCCAAATCAATGGGACTAGAAGTTCAGGAATAGGTGGTGAATTATGTCAGGTAAAAGATATACAAACGCTGCTAAAGGTATCGATTCGCAAAAGAAGCACACAATCGACGAAACATTCAAATCTGTTGTTGAATCTGCGAAAGCAAAATTCGACGAAACGATTGATGTTGCAATTCGTTTGGGTGTGGATCCAAAACAAGGTGATCAACAAGTTCGTGGAGCAATTGCGCTTCCTCACGGTCTTGGAAAAACAGTCCGTGTTGTGGTTTTCGCGAAAGGTCCAAAAGAAGCTGAAGCTAAAGATGCTGGTGCTGACTATGTTGGCGCTGATGACTTGGTTCAAAAAATCAACGACGGATGGCTTGATTTCGATAAAGCTATTGCGACTCCAGATATGATGGGAACTGTTTCTAAAGTTGCCAAAGTATTGGGACCTCGTGGTTTGATGCCAAATCCAAAAGTAGGAACTGTCACTATGGCAGTTGGCGATGCGGTGACGGCTGAGAAAAAAGGTAAACTTGATTTCCGTATTGATAAAGCGGGTATTGTTCACGCTGGTATCGGTAAGAAATCGATGGGTGCTCAAAAGCTCGCTGATAACTTCAACGCTTTGATGGCATCTGTGATGAAAGCAAAACCGAACAGTTCTAAAGGTGTTTATCTTAAATCAATCACGGTTTCATCAACGATGGGTCCGGGAGTGAAAGTAGACGTCAACCCTATTATGAACGCTGGGGCGGAAGCTTAATTTTTTAAATATTATACTGCGGTCAGAGACAGTTGGTGTCTCTGGAAAAGCTCCCGAAGGGAGTTATGACCAGAGACCTAAATGAATTTTCAGCCAACCGAGACGGGCAAGAGGACGAATGATTGACCTCCCAACCTACTGCATCCGCAAAATCCGATGAAAGGAGGTCCACATATGATGACTCGCGAAACTAAAGAGCAAGAAGTGAAGTTTTTGACTGACAAATTAAACAAGTCAAAAGGGGCCTTCGTCGTTGATTTTAAAGGCTTGAAAGTAGAGCAAGTGACAAACTTGCGTAAAACTTTGAACAAGTCTGAATCAGAGATGAAGGTTGTCAGAAACACTCTTGCGAGACGAGCTCTAAAGGATTTCCCCAAAGTAGATGAAGCGATCAGCTCAAGCTTGAAAGGGACAAACGCTATTGTTTTCTCTTTCGGTGAGGTGAATGCAACTGCCAAAGCTCTATCTGAGTTTGCAAAAGAAAATGAACTTTTGCAGGTGAAGACAGGTGTAATGGATGGGGAAAAACTGGATGAGGCGAAGATCAAATTTTTGGCAACGTTGCCAGGAAAAGATCAATTGCGCGCGATGTTTCTGGGTGTATTGCAAGCTCCAGCCAGCAAATTGGCTCGCTGCTTAAACGTATACCAAGAAAAAATGTCTGGTGGCGCAGCTGCAGATGCAGCTCCACAGGCATAAGTTTAATAAATTTGTTTAATTACTTTGGAGGTTTTAAATGTCACTTACTAACGATCAATTGGTTGAAGAGCTTTCTAAAAAGACAGTTCTTGAAATCGCTGAGCTTGTCAAAATGCTCGAAGAAAAATGGGGCGTATCTGCTGCTGCACCTGTCGCTGTTATGGCTGGCGGAGCTGCTGGTGGTGCACCTGCTGAAGAAAAAACTGCTTTCGACGTCATCCTTAAAGATGCCGGCGCTAACAAAATCGGAGTCATCAAAGAAGTCCGCGCAGTAACTGGTTTGGGTCTTGCTGAAGCAAAAGCACTTGTTGAAGGCGCTCCTAAAACTGTTAAAGAAGGCGCGACTAAAGAAGATTCAGAAAAAATCAAAAAGCAGCTTGAAGCTGCTGGCGCAAAAGTCGAAATCAAATAATTTTGATCTAGCACACAAAACTCCCACGGTTCTGGCTGTGGGAGTTTTCGTTTCTTTTCGACAGTTCGGCTCTGCCGACCTACGATTACCAGATGCCAGCTGAAGCAACCCATTCAGCACCCTGTGAGGTCTCGAACTTCCTCCGCTTAAAGAGTTCATGTAAGTTATTTCGCCGCAAGGTGAAATATAAGACAGCAGTTAACTAATTTTTTAACTCTCATGGGAGAATTATGGCAACGACTCCGATCACAGCATCGAATATTCGTATACGTAAATCCTTTGCGCAAAATAAACAGGTCATCGATATTCCTAATTTGATTGAACTTCAAAAAAGTTCATACGAGGCCTTTTTGCAAAAAGAAGCAGATCCAGATCGCCGTGGCGAATTGGGTTTGAATGGCGTATTTAAATCTGTATTTCCAATCGCAGATTTTAACAATACAGCCTCTCTTGAATTCGTTTCTTATACTTTGGAACCAGCCAAGTACGACGTTGACGAATGCCGTCAGCGTGGAATGACATTCGCGGCTCCAATCAAAGTCACTCTTCGCCTTATCGTTTTTGATGTGGATGAAGAAACAGAAGCTCGCTCTATCCGCGACGTGAAAGAACAAGAAGTTTATCTTGGTGAAATCCCGTTGATGACAGCGAACGGTTCATTCATCATCAACGGTACAGAGCGCGTGGTCGTCTCTCAATTACATAGATCTCCCGGTGTGTTCTTTGATGATGATGGCGGAAAAAACGCAACATCTGGAAAACTCATCTACAATGCACGCGTGATTCCTTACCGTGGCTCTTGGTTAGATGCTGAATTTGACCAAAAAGATTTGATCCACGTCCGTATCGATCGTCGTCGTAAATTCCCAGTGACAATTCTTTTGAAAGCATTGGGTTACAATAACGAACAACTTCTCGAGTACTTCTATGATCTCGATCAAGTTGTCGTAAAAGGTAAAAAACTTTACCGTGCTCTTGATATCGAAAGAATGTCAGGACAAAGAGCAATTGCAGATATCCTTGATCCTAAAACGGGAGAAGCTCTCGTTAAAGCGGGTCGTCGTATTACTCGTGCAGTTGTTAAGAAAGTTCAGCAATTAAATATCTCTGAAGTCGAAGTCACTCCAGAAGATCTTGAAGGCAAAATCTTAGCGAAACCTTTGATCGATGAATCAACAGGCGAAATCTTAGCTGATGCTAATGCTGAATTAACAAAAAACGATATCGTTCGCGCTATTGAGGCGGGAATTGATCGTTTCCATATGATCTTCTTTGACGGACTTTCTGTTGGTCCTTACCTCAGAAACACTTTGTTAATCGATAAAGTGAACAACAAAGAAG
>JACCDR010959215.1_pt1 | contig 10296 bp, 22 predicted proteins | sample 7446431 | NCBI WGS metagenome assembly JACCDR01 (sample SAMN15323443, study PRJNA562643) | freshwater metagenome | isolation source: river surface water | place: USA:Blue River Watershed | collected 2017-08-17 | reverse complement strand
TACCATCTTGTAGTGGCGTGTGATGTGTATGGGATTGCAGTTGTTTCTTTCCACACCGGACAGATGGTTGAAGCAGATTCCGATACTGCTGGCGTACATGTACGGTCGAGCCATATCGATGTTGACTCGATAGTCCTCGTACTTACTTCCCCATTCCTGTCGGGTCTCCTTGATTGCTTCCGCCAGGTTGGCATGGGACCGCTTGTTTCCCTTCTGATCGTTGGACCAGATACCAATAACTACCGTGTCAGAGAAGGGAGAGACACCACCATCAGAAGAAACCATCCGGAGAATAACTCCAGTGGTAATCTTCTCTGCGATGGGCTCTACATTGTGACCATCACTGGTATACTTGCGCATCTGTATCCTCTCTTATCTTGTTATGCGACCTACGCTACATCTCTCTGCAAGTCTAGACAATTCTGCACGGTCTTGACCAAGAGATCACAATCCACCGGCTTGATCAGGTAGTCATCGAATCCCTGATATCGCTTGGCCGGATATGGATCCCGACCTGTCACCAGAATCACACTCTTGGGTAGACGCTTACCCAAAAGGTGGAGAAGTTCCGTACCCAGACCATCGCCCAAGAAAAGGTCGGTAACCAGAAGATCAATGCGCTTAGTGTAAGCAATCTCCACCGCTTGCTGCACCGATAGAGCAGTCAGGATGATGTGGTTTTTGGACATCAAAACCATACTGTATAGGTCTAATGTGTCAGGACAGTCATCCACAATCAGAATGGTTTTCATTGTCATCCCCTTGTATCTCTTTCTCGTACTGTCGTGCCCACAAGTCGAAGAGCGCTTTCTCCACCTCTCCTATCCAGGCGTACAAGTCCTGACGCAGTGATTGAAGATAAACCTCCGTAGGTTTATGTGCGAGGCTGCCCAGCTTGCCACGAACCACCCGCGTGTAGGCATCCTGCCTCGTTTGGTTCTTAGGGTCCAAGAGATCCTCGCTCATGCAGCCACCTTTCTCTCTTTCTCCTGACCGTAATGATGTTGACATACACTACAGTAGAATGCACCACGCTTGTTCTTACAGGTGGTTTCTTGGTTGCAGTTGACGCATGCACCTACAGGATAAGGTCCGTTGTAGGGTCGGGGTCGATAGATGAACCTCACGAAAACTTCTCGTTGTTAGAGTCCCACACCAGCTCACCATCGACCGTAATGATGCGCACACTATCTCCCTCGAAGGTGGGATCTTTCAAGAGCTTGCGCGCCTCTTTCTTTGCCTCTCCTTCATCCGCCCGAGAATCCTCGAACAGAATGAAAGCCCCCGATTGAATCCCCTGAATGATGTATGTTTCGTACATGTTCCCTCCGAACCTACTAATTCACCCATTCATGCCCATAAAGTCTCCCTTATGAGCATAGTATGGATCAATCAGGAATGAATTGACCACTTCCCATCCGGAAACCGAATCAGACACACCGACATGTGATTGCCTGACGGAAGAACTAAGACACCATTCCAAGCGGAAGGATCGTCCAGACTCTCGTACCTGTCCGTGTGTGGGTTCCGCCTGAGCATGTAGTCAGGACGAATATCCTTGACCCCCATACGGATGAAGTGTCGCAGCTCGTGCGCCATGGTAGGATCCATGGCCAGAGCCAGCGCACACAATTGACGCGCTCCCTGATTCCTGAATCGATTCATAGACTTACTCCCGCGTAGGTGGCCCGCGATGCCAGCTCTTCCGCATCCCTTTCCACACCAGGGTCCACACTTCCCTCGGCGGCTCTCTTGGCATCTGCCACACAGTCATCGATGTCTCCTACATAACCCCAACAGGAGTCGATGTGGTCACCATCCTTACCTAGAACCTCGTACCCGTACACCTGGCCCGTCAGGTAGTCATCGTAGGACTTGACCTCACCTTTGATGACCTCCTCCAACTTGTCGGGGGTATAGCCCTCGAATCCCATCTCCACCGACTTGGACTTGGTGACGAAGACCCATCCCACCTGGCCCGAGTCGAAACTACAGGAAAAAGCTCCCGTGCTGACACTCAAACCTGAATGGTCGTACAAGTAGAGCGGCTGAATGGCGAGGACAGGATCACCTCGCTCCGCATACTCCTCTTTCAGCTCCTCTGCCGTACACGGCTCCACTCGCTTGTCACCAAGGTCATACCTTCGGTGCCAGTGGACCATGATGGTGGCATTGTCCCACTCTTTCCGAGGGTTGAGGGGGTCGGGGTCCAAGTAGACTTTGATGGTTCGATTGGCATGAACCAATTCCCGAATGGATTGCATTATCCTACCCTCCGATATCGCACTTCCTTGACCGCGAGAATCATCTCCTCACCGCAGCACTTGAATGTGTGATTATGTGGGAACATGAAGTAGTCGCCCTTGTTGGCCGAATACTCACCCCCACAACAGAGACACATCAGGTTTGGATGTGGTCCAGGACCCGACTGATCTTTCAAGTCTTTTACTTTGACCGCCATTGCCTTATCCTTTCATAGGTAAGAGTGCAGCCGCCCACACAATGGGCAATGCAACTTACCTTCTAGTTCGTTTCCACATACAGAACAGGATGTCTGTTGCGGCCAGAGCATGTAGGTAACTTGCCCCGTTCGTTTGCATTCAATGTATGCCGCAATACCCTGTTTCAAGTGATCTCGTGCATAGGTAATTGCGTCACTCTTGTAGTGAAAGGAAACCCGAACAGCCCTACCAGGTAATACGTTTGAAGTAATTACCTGGTAGTTATTGCGCGACCTCTTCCCACCCGTAGCGCCAGCGAAGGTACTCACTCGTACCTCGGGCGCTGCGTGCTTTCAGTGGGCCACCTCGGATCATCCTCGCCATAGCAGAGCACGATCCGCGTATCTGACTCGCCCCTGTTCGCACATGAGAACCGGTTGTAGCGAGGTTGGGGATACTGCTCTCGGAGCTTGCGTGCGTGGAAGAGACCCTGCTCCAAGGTGAACGCTTTGCGCACCTCCAGAACCTCGTGCCAGTCGTACCACCACCCACCCTCCTCGGGGCCGCCGTAGTGACGACTCGTACCTTCCACCACCAAGTAGAAGGGACGCACCTTGCCAGCCTTGAGATCGGCCTGGCGCTTGTCGTACATGTTGCAGACAAGACACACCCCGTTCTCCCGCAGCTCGCACCTCTGCGCACCCTGACGGATGAACGCCTCACATTCCGACTTGTCGTCAGATTGAAAGACCTTCTCCTCATTGGTATCAGGATCATCCCAATCTGGATTCAGATTGGCCATCGGATCCCACACCTCGTACTTGTAGGTTTTGGCGCTGTTCGTGTAGGCATTCTCCCGAATGAAAGCCGCACGCTCGCAGTAGTGTTTCATCGGACAGGTACGCTTGTTCATGTTGCCCTCCATAATTGTCCTACTACTACCCACCAACCTAAGTTGATAGGTAGTGTGTAGAAAAACTATTCCGAACCGAGCAGGAAGAAAACGAAGTCCAGGTATTCCTCTTCCGTACCATGATGGTGGCAGGAAACCAAGTAGGTGGAATCCAGAAAGTCCACCTTGTTGAACCTCTTACCTTGTGCGTCTCGCTGGTTGATCCAAGAGGAGAATCCAAGGAAGGCCATCATCAGGTAATCCTGAGAGATAGTCTCACGTTGATCCACCTTGTTCCTGCGCGCCCACACATCCCACGGTTCCGCCGAAACCGTAATGGCCTGGTCGAAGGTGTCCATGAAGGCATCCATCTCATCTAGTGCGAGAATGTCGGCCTGACGAATGATCGCGGAATCTCGCGCCCTAATCATTCGATCCGTTTCGAGTGCAAGCATGGCCATGATTGAAACTTCCCTTTCGTTTTGCCGTGGAGCCCTTCTTATATGGATCGGGCCGGTTTTGGGAGCAAGCTCGAATTGCCCTTTTATAAAAGAATTGTCCTACCTTGGATCACCAGGTGCGAGTGCAGGTGGGCGGTATGGCTCTTGCTACTAGCACATACTTTACCGCCCAAGGTAGAACCGACATCTGCTTACAGCTTGCGAATCCGTTCCTTGAAGTCCGCGACCGCGTTGTGTAGGGCCTCCTGCTCCGTCATGCTGATGAAGGGCCGGCTCTCCGACTTGAAGGTAAAGTACCCACCATGCTCGAAACCGACATGGGAAAACCGACAGCTCCCACGTTCACTTGCTTCGGTCTTCAAGAGCTGCATGTGTGTGACGAATTCATCCCCCTTGCGATACAGGACGATTCGAGTCGGCACACACCCCTGCTTGACTACGATGTGGGAGGCGTCCAGTAGCTCGTACGGAGTCCCACTTACCCGGTCGTCCATGTCAGACCTTTCCTTCCTGGACCTCATGTGCCCATCCATAGGCCTTGTCGATGTTTTCGTTGGAGCTGAAAGACTGCGTTCCGGTCAGGTGTGCGATCTTGTCGGCATACAACCGACATACGGGGTGAGAGTGAATGTTGGTGCTCCCACCTTTCCCCTCTGATTCCAACCTCGCCCGAACCGCTCGCAGAACCGAAGAGAAGCTATTGACCACTCCCGAAAGGTTGGAAGCATCCTGCACTGCAAGTGCCTCGGTTGCCATGTCCTTCCAGGTGGGCACCTTGACCACCTTGGCCGTGTGAGTGCGCAGAGAGATGCTCTCCTTCTTACCTTGTGGGAGAACGATGATGGCCGCCCCACCCTCTTCCTGGTTGTGCTCCTCTTGCAGACCGATGATCTTGCCCAGACCATCGAATGAGTAGCAGCACACCTCATCCCCCACATGAAGCGCTTTTCCGTTGATGTCGTGCATTGTCTCCTCCTTGTGTGTCTAATCTTTCCTTGTGCGCCCACAACTTACTAACCAGACTTTCTCCGGTGTTTGGTTGTGGGCGAGTGAAGGAAAACTTAGAACTACTTCATTGTCTTACCGTTGGGATTGAATCCCTCTAATCGATGATTCTTACAAGGGCAACCACGCCCATACCATTCATTCTCTCACGAGGTAAACAGAAGTAGATGTATGTTCGGGCGCCACCCCTACATGACAATTGGCTTTCTCTTGTGAGGTTATGGTTGCGTTTGCGCCTCAAGTATGGGCGCTTACAGGTTGTCGAAGATGAAGCGCGCGAGATCCCCGCGCCACACACATGAGCGCCCCTTCCGCTTGGTCAGGGGCAAGTTCTGGAAGTGTAGTTCGATGTGCTCCAACTCGTGCCCATCGGCATACACCGTGTGCACTTCCAGACCCTCATCCTCCATGAATTCATTGGGAGGATGGTCGCCCACATGCCACTCCCTTTCCTTCATTCCCTCCCCATCGGGAAGATTGTAGTGGATGTAGAGCATTATCCTACCTCCACCCTCACCACCGTGTTCTTCCACCAGGGCATGAGCTGTCGCATCTTGAGGTTGGTGTGCTGACGAAGCACACCCTCGAAGGAGACACCGTGGGCGTTTCGGGCCGCACATGCTTTGATGTCGGCCTCGGTCTCACACATGACCGTCAGGATCTCGACCTCCCACCCGTAGGCTTGCGCACCCAGGATGTAGGGAGCAATCTCCACTGCGGTGGTATTGGTGTTGTCGACAACCACCAGGTCGTAGGATGACTTGAAACCAGAGGCCGTGTGGACCCCATCGTTCAGAACAGAGATGTACTCGCGAAAGCACTTACCATGTGCGTCGCTCAGCTTGGTCGGGTCGAACTTGTATTCCCCATCGACCATGAAGAAGTCATCCGCCGACACTACCTTACAGTAGTTGCCGGGTTCCAGATCGTTCCAGAGCTTGCGGGCAGACGTGCTCTTACCCGAACCGCTGACACCCGACAGAATTACCACTCGACCCATCGTTTCCTCCATTGAAGTTGATTGGCTTACGTCTGCCCACAAGAGCTTTATTCGTCCAGCGAATAAACCGAAAGTATTCGTCAGACAGATAATCCCTTGTGAGCAGGGTGTAAGAGAATCAGCCCTCGTCGTCTTCGTCTCCCGAGACCTCCGACACGCTGGGCAGTTTCTTGACATCGAGCCGTGCCAGCTTCCATGCACGCTGAACCACCCACGAGAGACTCCGATCTAGGCGCGCGGCCTCCTCCTTGATCTCTTGGAGCATGCTCTCCGGAAAGTAGAGAGACTGTTTCCGCTTATCCGACTTCGGCTCCACACCTGCGCCCGGAACCGTCTTGTGTTCGTTGCTCATGTCGTCCCTTTCTTGGTTATGCACACACTCTGACCAGTGAGGCGTTGCTCTGGTAATGACATCGGTTGGTGTCGGAGTTCCACCCCGTCTTCCCACACATGATGCCATTGTGCGAGACCACCTGCGGAAGTCGTTTGAAGTGGTCGAAATCATCACAGTGTACGACAATGCAGGTTACACCATCATACTCTGCCACCACCTCGGCTACCAGATGGTCAGACACTACTTTGACGTTAGTTGACATACGTGTCTCCTTTCGTCTCTTTGGTGCCGAAGATGGCATCGTAGTTGTCGCGGTAGGATTGATTCGCACTCTTGGAGCGAATCTCCGACTTGCGCGCAGCCTCGCTCAGGTTTCCCTGAACCATCACCAGAATGACCGTCTTGTCTTCCTTATCCTTCATTGTCTTCCACCTCTTTCATGTTATCCGGATGAGCGACAACCTTGCTGATGTAGGTGTCCTCAGTCGGGGACCAGAAACCCTCTGCCAATTCCACAATGTAGACAGGCAGAAGACTTCCGGTTTCGGGCTGGACGAATCCCGCCCCTTTGACCACACCAGGGCGTGGGGGCATGCCCTCCTGCCCAACCACAACCACCTTGGCATTCATGGCAAAGACATTCATGCGACCTCCTTGTAGGTGGGACCATTCTTGAAAGGATCCGCCTGAATCACCACCCCATCCGAATACCTGGGATAGTGAAGTCGAATGTAGTTGAGGAGCTGACGTGTCGTGATGCGCACTTGGTAGCGCGCAGGCACTCGCACACCTCCCGACCATCGCCCCATGAGAGGATCCTCGATCATGGCCAGGAGCTTTCCCGTCATGGGCTGGCGTCGGATGAGAACAGTGAAGGTGGTAAAGCGACCCACATGGACCAACTGAATCCCACGTCCGAGGCGAATGTCCTGAATTGCTTGCAGTCGAGTCAACATGTGTGTTTTCCTTCCGTTAGTTCTATCAGAAACTAGAACCGAGGCAATTCCTTTCTACACTTTCCACCTCAACTTTGGAGGGAAAGGTAGGCGCAGGTGTGCCCGGTCCTTGGATGTGGCGAGCTACTTGCAAGTAGCAGAGAGTATGCCGCTTGGTGCTAAAGCCTACATGTGGGCATTATTACCACCCTTGCGCTCGCATCCCCTCGGGAGAGCACTTAGAATGGTTGATGGTGGGACACGGTGCCGGCCTACCCTGAACCCCCCTTCGGGGTTTGCTCAGCGGCCGTGTCCCACCTTTAGCTCTACCATCGGGCGACTAGGTGGGCCAGTACAAGACACCACCCAATCGCACTTAGTAGGAGGCGCGCGTCAGGCTGCCTCGTCATCCGCGTCTTCCTGCACCTTAGTGCGGTCGATACCCAGGATGTAGTCAGCCGCCTTGGCCGCCTTACCCGAGGCATCCACGATCCACTTGGGCTCACGCTTGAGCTTGGCTACCCAGTGGTCGATGTAGGCCGCGCTGTTATCCAGGGTGGTATCCAAGATGCCCGCTTGTGCGCAGAGGAAGGCCGCCCCACATTCGGCCACCAACTCCTCAAAGGAGTAGTTGTGGGAGCCGAACCCCGTCCAGCGCATGATCTCCTCCCTGTTGAGCCGATCCGTGTGACCGGTGGAGTGAGTCATCTCGTGGAAGAGTGTGCTGTAGTATTCTTCCGGAGTGTTGAAGGTCTCACGGAAGGGCATGTGGATGCGGTCAAAGGAGGGCGAGTAGCAGGCGCGGTCACCCCCATGATCCATACCTGGCATGGTCTTGTAGGCACGTACGATCTTCTCGCACTCCTCGATGGGGTTGAAGGTGGGCTCTTCTGCCACCTTGGGCTCCTCGGGGAGATTCAGCCCATCGCACTGCGCCACGTTGAACACATTGTAGTAGCGCAGGATGAATTGCTTCTCCGGGCTCCCACTTCTGGTCACCTTGGTCTTGTGGTCTTGGACCTTCCAGAAGATGACAGGAGTGGACTTCTCACCCTTGCGCACCTGCCCGCCCTTGGCCGCACACTGCTTGTAGGAGAGCCAGTAGGGCGAGGCGTACCCCTGCGCACCCAGGAGGAAGATGTTGACCCCGCGGTACGCTTTCTTGGAGTGTAGGTTCTTGGGGGTGTTGTCCATACCCCGCTTGCGCCAGGGCATACGCCAGGGAACCACACCCTTCTCCAGGGCCGCCAAGATCCGCTCGGTCACAACTTCGTAGACGCTGATACCCATGATTACATCCTCCTACTTGGGCGCCCCTTGCGCCGGCTTTTGGTTTGGAAGGGAAAAGGGGATAACTAAACCTAGCATGATTCAAGTTAGGTGCAAAGTAAGTTGATCAGTTTTGGAGGAGAGTGTGTGCAGGTGTGGTGGGCGGATCGCGGCCTTGAACTTGCAAGGAGCAGATAGTATGCCCACTACCCCCTCAAGCATTGCGCCTGCGGTACTCACTTCCCCACCCGTACCTACCATCCATGTTGGCCCAGAACTCGCTAACCACCTTGTAGGCGGCCTTGCGCACTGGACTACACGGATGCTTCCACTTCAGTGTGGGGAGACGGAATCGAAACTCCTTCCCCGCCACACTTCCGAAGCATTCGGGCTTCCAACCATCGCCAGGATCCACACCGATGTGTGCGACCTTGGCCCCATTGACGTACACGTATCGGGCTCGCCAGGCAGCTCCACCACCATTGGCGACTTCCACCTTCAACACCGTTTTGATCTGCTCTCGCTTGTTCATGACTTTCTCCTACTTCTGCTCACTAGTTGCCTAATGAGCAGGGTGTAGACGAAAGTGTCAGGCAGCGATCTGATCGGTCGCCTTGGGGGCGAGTGCGACATCCACCTGCTTGCGCGTCAGGCTGACGAAGTTCTTCCCCTGTCGCTTGATGTAGGCCGTCTCGTTTCCCGGCCCGCGCTTCTTGAGGATACCTCCGCCCATGTCCTCCCACCTGGGTGCAGACTGGGCCACATCCTGGTTGATGGTGCGGTTGTGCTTCCGATTGACCACACAACCCTTCTTCGCCTTCGTTGCCTTACCATTGCTCATGTCTGTCTCCTTTGTAGGTGAATAGCTGACTCCTGCCCACAAGCTTTCACTTATGAGCAGGGTGTGAGTCATTCACGCACTCTTCTTGGCATTGACTCCCACACCTGCGGGAGACTGCGAGGAGCGCTTGGTATTGGGGCCGCTCTCCTCTTCACTGCTCGAAGGTGCGACCTCGGGGAGCTTGTAGGCTTCCACGAAGTCCTTGGACTCCTTGAGCCCCCATCCACTCACCTCTCGCACACCTTTGATGCATTCGATCTTCTTGCCGAAGCGAAGAAGAGACTCACCATGGTTGCGCATGTAGGCGTTGATGCGACCTTCCTTCTCGGGGTCAGCCACCAACTCCAGTCGGCGCACCTCCGCCTCCAACTGGTTACAGCGTGCACGGTAGTAGGAGAGGTCGTGCTCCAGGTCACCTCTCCACTCACCTTGTCGCCTGAGGTCGGTGATGGTGTATTGCATGCGATCCATCTCGGCATGGTCGCGGGTGATGTGGTCGTTCAGGTCGGTGATGGTGAGCGCTTGTGCTTCCACCTTTTCCGCCAAAGCCTGGACAATCACCTTCAAGGTCTCCTGATTCATGACATCCTCCTACGTGTGTGTTTGGGGTCTGTTTCACTACTTCTACCCACTAGGTGATCCCAGTGAGCAGGGTGTAGGGAATCAGGCGACTTTGGGGTTGTACAGGAACTTGATCCACTCGGGCGTGTTGGCCTCGTTGTAGTTCTTGCACCCCTGTTGTGGGCAGCAGTGGCCTCCCTGCGTACCAGTGAAGACACCGGATCCGCACTCCAGACACCAGACCCCATGTGCGTCTGAGTAGGCGACCAGATCCGCTCGGCCGTCAGGCCAATCGGCTGCTCCCACCAACACCAGCGCACATGCCAAGGCATGGTCGGCGGAATCCTCACATCCGCCATCCCACGATTCATTGAAGATGCGGTACTTGGTACCGTCTGTCTCACACACTCGCACCATGTCGTACGGACCTGCGGCCCTGTAGGGCATGCGGATCAGTTGTCGGGGAGTGAAGGCAAACGGGAACACTTGTGTGCTGGGCTCGATCATTGGGAGTTCTCCTATGGCATGGTCGCTGCATGTAGCGAAGAGTATGCCAG
>JACCDR010723551.1_pt1 | contig 10296 bp, 18 predicted proteins | sample 7446431 | NCBI WGS metagenome assembly JACCDR01 (sample SAMN15323443, study PRJNA562643) | freshwater metagenome | isolation source: river surface water | place: USA:Blue River Watershed | collected 2017-08-17 | reverse complement strand
TTGACGCAGTGGAAGTAGCCCATGCGGCCGTCCTTCGAGACGTCGATGCGCACCTCGGAGAGGCCGCTTACTTCGGTCGTCACGATGAGGATGACGTTCTTGCGGGTGTGCTCGTGCATCACTTCCCCTTCCAGGCGTACAGGTCGGATGGGCGGCCGCGGAGCCCGCGGGCTGGGCGGGTGCCGACGTGCTCGGCGAGCCCGGCGTCGCACAGGGCCCGCAGGAAGTCGCCGGCGGTCTTCACGTCGACGTCCGCGTCGGCCGCGAACTCGGATCGGGTGACCGGCTCGGCGAGCCGGACGAGGACGGCGAGCATGCGGACGTAGACGGCTCGGTATCCGCTATCCCGCGCGCCCAGCGCAGGCCGTCGGGGTGCAGCTTGACTCCCTTGGCGTGCTGCGAGAGCAGCCAGTCCGCGTGGTGCTTGAAGAGCTTCCATTGGTGCGGCGTCAGTTGAAGTGTTGCTGCGCCCACGACTTGTAGGTCTCCATGTCCGGCCAGTAGGTGGCCTTGCCGCTCTCGCTGACGAGGGTCACCTCACCACACGGGCCGGTGAGCGGCACGTGCCGGTGCGAGCCGAGCGCGGTCATCGCGCCGACGGCGCAGCCCTCCTCGTCGACGAGCAGCGCGAACGCGGTCAGCTCGGACAGGCTCTCGACCTTGCCGCGCTTGTTGAAGTGGTGCTGGACCACCGCGTACGCGCCGGGCGGCACCTCCATGGGCGACAGCTCGGAGGCCTTCTTGCTGATCTTGTCCGCGGATTGCCTCTTCGGCATCGTCATATCTCCTTGTCAGAACGACAGCCAAGCTGTCAGGCGGCGGAATTTACTACCGAACCGGCCCGCTGTCCACAATCAGCCCCCTACTTCACGGGGTGGTGGTAACTCTTGGACAATCGGACAGTCCGCCCGCCCCCAACCGCAACAGTGAGGAGATCACCATGGCATCCGAGTTCTGGCAGCGTCTGCGCGCCGCCCGCACGTCGCTCAACCTGACCCAGGCCGCGATGGCCAGGCACCTGGGCGTGACCCGCAGCGGCTACGCCTTCTACGAGGAGCGCAGCGACAGCCGCGTGCGGCCAAACATCGAGCAGCTGAAGGCGATGGCCGACGTGCTGCGGGTGCCGGTCGAGTGGCTTCTCAACGACAACGCGGACGCCAACGACATCTGGCAGTACCGCATCCCGGGCGCCAGGCCAGCGGTTGTCGTGACTGTCGGTGCGACAACCCCTGCGCCTGCCCCCACCTCGCGCCTGGAGGAGACGTTCTGGCGCGCCGCGGAGTACCAGGTCATCGCCGCCGAGCACTCGCGGGCGCACGCCTTCGGCGTGCCGCTGGCGACAGGCTCGGTCAAGGTGACAGCGGACTACCTCTCGGATCGCACGCTCGTGCAGTTCTCGAAGTGGGGCGGCCTGGCCTCCCTGGTCGACCAGCTGGGTCGGCTGTTTCTGACAGAGGCGGCCTCACGCAAGAAGCTGCAGAAGCACCTCCTGCTGCGGGCCCCGGACACGGCGGACCTGGGCGACCTCTGCGAGGAGCTGCAGGCCACGTTCGGCGTGGCGTGCACGCGCGTCAGCAGCGCCGAGCAGGTCTCGCAGTACGTGCTGGCCCATTAACCTCTGAAGTAACTCAGGTATTGCGCACAAGTTGCGCCTGTCGGTTGGACAGGTACACTCGCGCCCTGTTCTGTCGCTGTGACAGGATACCAACCCAGAAAGGAGGCCCACGTGGCCAGTTCGTTCAAGAAGGGCGCGACCGTGCGCTACGAGACGCCGCGTGGCGCCAAGGCCGGCACCGGCAAGATCGCCAAGATCCACGAGACCGCCCGCGGCCTGTGGTACGAGGTCGTCGACAGCACCACCAAGGCCGTCGTCAAGCTGCGCGCCGCGAACCTGCAGTTGGCCTGACCGCCGGCAGCAGCGTGCTCGGGCGGGACAGGTTGCCTGTCTCGCTCGGTTGTGTGGGCCGCCGGCGTGGCCGCCGGCGTGGCCAGCGGCGGGGGCACTTGCTGGGGCCGTCCCGGCGAGTGAGCTGTCAGCGCCCTCCGCGTCGCAGTAACGGCGGCCCACCCAACCGACAGAGGACACCATGCAGATCACGTTCACCGGCGACACGCTCGCCGACCTGTACCGGCAGATCCTGGCTGCGGCCGACGAGCTGCAGATCACGGGCAAGACGAGTTTCGGCACCGGGCCGCTGACGGCGCCGGCGGAGGTTGTCGCCGCTGCCGCGGCGACGCGTTCGACGGAGGTGGCGCCGGAGCCGGCAGCTGCTCCGCAGCCGCCGGCGCCCGCCCCCTCCCCCATCGCCCAGGTGAAGACCGACGAGGTGCGGGCGGCGATCCGGGCGATCTTCGCGCCGCTGATGGCGACCGCCAAGAAGGCCAAGGTGGCCGAGCTGATCTCGAAGTACGGCGCAACCACCATCAGCAAGGTGCGCGACGAGGATCTGGAAAAGCTGAAGGAAGAAGCAGAAACCCTGGCCCGCGAGTAGGGGGCCTGGCTCATCCGGCGAGCTACTGTCGTCGGATACTGCAGCTGTCACAAGGACAACTGGGAGAAACACATGGGGCAACCCCACAAGCACGCGGAAGCGATCAAGGCCTGGGCGGACGGCAAGGACGTCGAGTTCCGCAACCCGAGCGTGTCGCTCGCGTGGGGGCCCCTCGAGTCCCCGGGCCAGACGCTGAAGTTTCCGGCTTTCGTGGAGAAGTGGGAGTACCGCGTCGTCGACCCGTACCGGCACCTCCGCGAAGCGCTGCGCGAGGGGAAGACGCTCGAGTACCTCTGCCGCGGCAAGTGGGTCCCGCTGCGCGGCGTGGACGGCGCCGAGCCCGAGCGCACTTTCCACTTGCCGCCCGAGCAGTACCGCGTCGTCGATCCGTACCGGCACCTCCGCGAGGCCGAGGCCGCGGGCAAGACCATCCAGTTCTGCACCGCCGGCGGGTGGTTCGACTTCCTGTCCGGCCCGCCGAGATACGACTTTCCGCCCGAGCGCTACCGCGTGAAGCCGGAGCCGGTCGAGACGAAGGTCCGCATCGAGCTGTCGTCCGTTGCGCGCTTCGTGCCGGTCGAGCTGAACCTGTCCGTCAAGCACGTCGACGGCCAGATCGTCGACATCAACCTGGAAAGCTGGGAACCCTGAACATGACCAACGAAGTGCAAGAGCAGCCGGTCGCCGGCGCGCTGGAAGACGCGGCGCAGAGCGCGCCGTCGTTCATGCTGATCATCCAGGACGACCCGAACGACCCCGGCCAGGTGCAGCTCGGCGGCTTCCAGAAGCCCGCCGACAAGTTCATCGAGACCAGCCCGTCGCACGTCATCGGCCGCTACATCCGCGACCACATCGGCGAGATCGTCCTGGCCGCGAGCCCGCGCCAGGCGCCGCCGGCCGACGAGGTCAAGGTCATCGGCGAGCGCGAGCGCACGATCCTGCTGCCCGGGACACCCGTCTGATGGGCATCGACACCGGGTGCATGCTGATCGTCGGGCTGCCCGCCGACGAGCTGGTCGCCGGCCTGCCGGCCGAGCTGCAGCAGAAGGTCAACCGCGCGGGGCTGTGGGAAGTGGTCTCCGAAGGCGGCGACCTCGGCCTTCACCGCGCGTCGCCCTACTTCGACGCGGGCGTGGACGAGTGCGTGTGGGGCGTCAGCCTGGCTGCCGAATACTGGCGCGCGATCGAGATCGACGCCGGCACGCTGCCCCAGAAGATCGCGGAGGCCCAGGCCACGTTCAAGGCCAAGACCGGCCTCGACGGCAAGCTGTACGTGTCGGCGCACGTGACCTAATCATGCTCGACTGGATCGTCGGCCTCCACCTCCTGACGGCGCACGCCGCGCCGGGCTACGAGACGCTCACGCCGGGCGGCTACGCCGTATCCCCCGACGGCTACACCGTCGGGGCTTACCGCAACAGCGAGGGCCGCGGCACGATCTACGGCGGCTACACGTTCTACGGCGGCCGCTACAGCGCCACGCTGGGCCTGGCCACCGGCTACGCCCGCGCGCCGGTCGTGCCGCTGCTGGCCACGGGCATCGCGTTCGGTGACGCCCGCATCTCTTTCCTGCCCGGCCCGAGCCCGGCCGTGCACCTGTCCTACGAGAGGAAGTTCCGTTGACTGAAGAGGTCGGCGCCGGCCTGGCGCACGCGATCCTGGGCGCCAGCGGTTGGCACAAGTGGGGCCACTGCACGATGGCGCCCACGATGGAGCACGGCCTGCCAGACGAGGTCAAGGACTGGACGCGCGAGGGTACGTACGGCCACGCCGTGGGCGAGGCCTGGCTGAGGGTCTACCTCAGCGACAACGACGGCCCGGACGTGTACGACGCCGGCGTGCTCACCGACCCCGAGCAGACGCCCGAGGCCAAGGAGTTCTTCACGCCCGAGTTCGCCGCGCACGTCCAGCGCTACGTCGACTTCGTCGTCGAGAAGATCGAGGCGCTGCGCGCCGAGCACGGCGCCGACCAGGTGATCGTGCTGCTGGAGCAGCGCCTGGACTTCAGCCGCTGGGTGCCCGAGGGCTTCGGCACGGCCGACGTCGTGATCATCGTGCCCGGCCGCATCATCGTCATCGACCTGAAGATGGGCGCCGGCGTGTTCGTCGACGGCGAGAACAACGGTCAGCTGCGGCTGTACGCGCTGGGCGCGTACGAGCGTTACCGCTGGCTGTACGACCTGGACTCGATCGAGGCCTACATCGTCCAGCCGCGCAAGGACAACATCAGCGGCGAGACGATCCCCGCCGAGGGCCTGGCCGGGCTGCTGGAGTGGGCCGAGCAGGTCGTGCGGCCGCGCGCCGCGGTGGCCTGGGCCGCACGCGAGGCGCACCTCAACGGCGGCGACGTCAAGGCCACGGGCGCCAAGTTCGCGCCCGGCGAGCACTGCGCCAGCGCGTTCTGCAAGGCGCGCTACGTGTGCCCCGCCCGCGCGCGGTGGATGCTCGAGATCGCCGAGCTGCCCTACGCTCTCGAGACCCCGAAGGTCCTGAGCGTGGAGCAGCTCGAAGATATCGTGGACCGCGCCGCGCCGGCCATCAAGTGGCTCTCCGACGTCGAGCGCTGCCTGACCGAGCAGGCGGAGTCCGGCGCGATCAAGCTCACGATGCACGAGGTGGCCGAGGGCCGCAGCTACCGCGAGATCACCGACACCGCCAAGGCCGCCGAGATCCTCATGCGCGAGGGCTACGCGGCCGCCAAGATCTACAAGGCCCCCGAGCTCGTGGGCCTGCAGCAGCTCGAGCGCCTCGTCGGGGCCAAGAAGCTGAGCGAAACACTCGGGGATTTACTTGTCAAACCCAAGGGGGCGCCTAAACTGCGCCGCCTGGACAGCGCCGCTGTCTCTTCTCGTCCGGCAGAGACAGCCACCCAGGCATTCGGACAATACGAGGACTGAAGGAACCATGGCAACCGAGAAACCGAAGGCGTCCAACGTCAAGCTGGGGACCGCGAAGGGCAAGCCCGTCCGCTTCTCGCACCTCCACGTGCACAAGCCGCACCTGAACCAGGAGAGCAAGAAGCACGAGTACAGCGTGCAGCTCTGGATCCCGAAGGAGAACGTCGAGGACAAGGCCGCGCTGGACGCCGCCTACGCCGAGCAGCTGGCCGCCTACAAGAAGGCCGACGGCGAGCCGGGCCTCGAGTTCCACAACCCGATCAAGGACGGCGACAAGATCGTCGACAAGAAGGGCAAGCCGAAGCCGGTGCCCGGCATGTGGGTCGTGAGCGCCAAGACCGCGGCGTACGAGGACGACGGCACCACGCTGAAGGCGCCGCCCGAGGTCGTGGGCACCGAGCGCGCGGCCGACGGCAGCCTGAAGCCGCTGGCCTCGAGCCAGGTCAAGTCGGGCGACTGGGGCCGCGCGTCCATCAACCTGACCTTCTACACGAAGGGCAAGGGCGGCATCGGCGCGTACCTGAACAGCCTGCAGAAGGTCCGCGACGGCGACCCGCTGGGCAGCCGCAAGTCGGCGACCGAGGAGTTCGGCGACTACGACGACGAAGACGAGGACCCGCTGGGCTGACGCCATGGAGAAATTCTTCGCCATCGTCGTGGGCTTGGCCCTCGGCGGCGCGCTCGCGCTGGCCTTCTTCTGGGTGATCCATTCGCTCTGGTGCTGGGTGCTGCCGCAGCTGTGGCCGAGCGGCCCGACCGTGCTCATCCAGCCGAGCTACTGGCTCTTCGTCGGCGCCTGGGTGCTGGCGACGCTGGTCGGCGGCGCCGTGTTCAAGAGCGAGGGGTCGAAGTCGTGAAGAAGCCCACCGTCGCCACCCAGATCCTGCTGAACTTCTTCGGCGGGGAGATGGAGCGCTTCGTCGCCTTCGCCACGAAGCCGGGCTTCCGCGGCCCGACGCCGGAGCGCGTGAAGCGTCGCCCGGCGACGGTGGAGCCCGGCGAGCGTCGGCGGCCGCCCGAGCCGCTGCGCTCGTCGAAGCCGCCCAGCAAGCGCGACGTGCACCGGGCACGCGTGCGCCTGCGCAAGCTGCAGTTCGACCAGCCGCCGCGGCGGGGGTGCTACTGATGAAGCACTTCACGATCCTCCTGCTGCTCGTGGTCTGCGGCTACGTGGCCTACCAGATCACGCCGGCCGACGCACGCAGCGCCGGCCTCTCCTTCCTGGCGCGGCACGCGCTGAAGCTGGGCGGGCTGGTGCTCGTCCTGCTCCTGCTGCTGGCCGCCGCTGTTCGCTTCCCCGCATCCACCATTTTCTGACCACACCATGAAGAAGCTCCTGCTCGCCCTGCTCGTCGCTCTCACCGCGGCGTGCACCCAGATCGACACCGGCAACGTCGGCGTCGAGTCGACCCTCGGCCAGGTCAAGTCCGAGTCGCTCGTGCCCGGCGTCTACGAGACGGTCTTCAAGACCGTCACCGAGGTTTGCGCCAAGGAAGTGCCGCTGCAGCTGGCCGACATGCGCCCCCAGACCAGCGACAAGATCACCCTGTCCGACCTGGACGTCGACATCTTCGTGCAGATCGACCCCGGCAAGGCGCCGGCGATCATGACGAAGTGGGCCGGCGACCGCGTCGAGGTCAAGGACGAGGGCTGCGTGCGTGTCGGCTCGAACTACGTGACGCGCCAGGCCCGCGAGGCGATCTACAACGTCGCGTCGAAGTACGGCTCGGCCACGATCCACACCGAACGCACCGCCATCGCCGCCGGCGTGGTCAAGGAGCTGCAGGCCAGCCTCGACGCCGAGGCCGGCAAGGGCATGTTCTTCGTGCGCAGCGCCAACGTGCGCAACCTGGTGACCGACCCCGCGCTGGAGGCCAACATCAAGGCGGCCGCGAACGCGCAGTTCGAGATCCAGAAGCAGAAGAACCAACTCGAGGTGACCAAGCTCGAAGCCGAGCGCGCCCGCGTGGCGGCGCAGGGCGAAGCCGACGCCATTCGCATCAAGGCCGAGGCCGTGGCGAAGCAGGGCGGCGCCGAGTACGTGCAGCTCCAGGCCATCCAGAAGTGGGACGGGAAGCTGCCCAACACGATGCTGCCCACGGGTGCCGTTCCGTTCGTCGGCTCGGTGAAGTGAAGACCGCCGTCGCCGCATCGCTCAGCACCACGGCGTGCGCCGCGCAGGCGCACGCGATGGGCAGCACCGAGCAGACGGTGCTCGCGCTGTGCATCACCGCCCTCTGTGTTCTTTGCTTCGGCGCCGGCGTGCTGCTCGGCGTCAAGGCCAGCAAGTGCCGAAAGGACAACCCGTGAACTTCGACCTCTCCCACGACACCGTCAACACCGTCCTGTCGGCGCTGCAGCTGCAGGCGGCCGCGACCCAGAACGCCATCGCGGCGATCCAGCTGCAGCTGCCGCGCGAGCCGCAGACCGGGCCCCTCCTGGGCCAGACGGTCGGCGCCGACGGCTGGGTCCCGCACGTGCCCGACGCCGAGAACGACAGCCCGCCCCGGGGCCTCGACCCGCGCCAGGAGGTCGAGGTGCGCTTCCGCGACGGCTCGACCAGCACCGAGCCCGATGTGGTGAGGAACTGGTACTGGGGCGAGGCCGGGGACGACACCGCCACGATCGTCGCGTACCGGCTTGTCCCCGAGTCCACCGCCGCGGCGCTGGCCGTCCCGCCCGCCCTGCGGTCGCAGGAGTAGTTCCCGGCGCGCCGGCCGGCCACCATCGACCGGCGCGTCTCTTTTCCCCCGGACCGCACAGCGGGACGGGGTGCTGACGGATTCCCCGAGGCATCCGTCAGCACGAACGCATGGGGGCCCCAGCTCCAACGCCGCCCGACCTGCGGCGTACGGACCACCTCTCTAACCTCGCGTCCCCCTGAGTAGCAGGCGCCAGGCATGAGCAAACCGGGGGCTTAATTCATTAACGGCAAGGTGGTCCATGGTCACTTCACTTCAGGAGTCAGCAATGCACGTTCACGACAAACCCCACGGCTGGATCGGCGTCGACTTCGACGGCACCCTCGCCCACTACGACGGCTGGAAAGGCGCGGCCCACTGCGGCGAGCCGATCGCCCCGATGGTCGAGCGCGTGAAGCGCTGGCTCGACGCCGGCTGGGAAGTGCGGATCTTCACCGCGCGGGTGTTCCCGTTCTACCGGCCGATCTTGCCGCGCGAGAGCCTGATGACCCGCCTGGCGGATGACGACTTCGACCGCGTCGAGTTCAACCGCGCGCAGGAAGCGGCCCAGGCGGCGACGGCGATTCGCGAGTGGTGCGAGAAGCACATCGGCCTGCAGCTGCCGATCACGTGCGTCAAGGACTACGCCATGGCCGAGCTGTGGGACGACCGGGCCGTGCAGGTCCGCGCCAACACCGGCGAGCCCGTCGGCGAGAGCACGCGCGGACTGTGACCGAGCCGATCGTCTCCCTGGACTTCGAGACCCGCAGCGCCACCGACATCAAGCTCGGCCTCGAGCGCTACTCGAAGGACCCGACGTGCGAGGTGCTCACGCTGAGCTACCGCATGCCCGGCGACGAAGTGCGTCGGTGGAATCGCGGGCACCAGCTCCCGGCCCCGGGCGAAGAGTGGGACGAGCCCGGCCCCGAGGCGCTGCTCGCGCACGTCCTCAACGGCGGCCGGGTGCGGGGCTGGAACGTGATGTTCGAGTACCACATCTGGAACAACGTCTGCGTCCCGAAGTACGGCTGGCCCGAGCTGAAGCTGGAGCAGTGCGTGGACACCATGGCCATGGCCGCGGCGATGAACCTGCCCCAGGGGCTGGGCAAGTGCGCCCAGGTGCTGGGCCTGCCGGCCGACAAGCAGAAGGACGCGCGCGGCAAGCACCTGATCCAGCGGCTGTGCAAGCCCCACAAGCCGACGAAGTCGCGGCCGGGCATCTGGGTCGAGGACCCGGAGCTGTTCGCCGAGCTGTGCGACTACTGCGACCAGGACGTCGTGGTCGAGGAGACCATCGCCAAGAAGCTGCGCCCGCTCTCGGAGTTCGAGCAGCGGGTGTGGTTCTTCACCCAGCGCATCAACCTGCGTGGGCTGCCGGTCGCCGTCGAAGAGATCCGCGCGATCGACGCGATCGTCGAGAAGGAGAAGGCGGTCCTGAACCGTGAGCTGTCGAAGCTCACGGGAGGCGCCGTGCCCGCTGCCTCGAAGCGCAAGCAGCTGCTCGACTGGGTGAACGCCCGCCTGGCCACGCCGGTGGAGCTGGAGGACGACCCGGAGGAAGACGCCGGGCCCGAGGTTTTCGATGAAGACCTCGTCCTCGGGAACATGAAGGCCAAGACCGTCGAGGTCGTGCTGCAGCGCGACGACCTGCCGAAGGAGGTGCGCCGCGCGCTGGAGATCCGCGCCGCGGTCGTGCAGACCAGCACCGCCAAGTACGGCAAGATGCTCAAGGTCGTGGCGGCCGACGGCACGCTGAAGAACATGCTCGTCTACCACGGCGCGGGCCCGGGCCGCTGGGCCAGCCGCGGCGGCGTGAACGTGCAGAACTTCGCCCGCCCGCTCGTCGACGAGGCGACGATCGCCCAGGCCTTCGCCGCCCTGCCCGGCGGCCACGAGGCCTGGCATCTCCTGTTCGGCGACAAGGTGATGGACGTGGCCGTGTCGTGCCTGCGCGGCGTGATCAAGGCGCCCGAGGGCCACGACTTTATCGACGCCGACTACAGCTCGGTCGAGAACCGCGTGGCCGCCTGGGTATCCGGCCAGCTGGACAAGCTGGAGATGTTCGCCCAGGGCCTCGACGAGTACAAGACCTTCGCCAGCCGCTGGCTGCTGAAGTGCGCGTACGACGAGGTCACCAAGGACCAGCGGCAGTTCACGAAGCCGGTGGTGCTGGGTGGGATCTTCGGTCTGGGCGCCGCGGGCCTGGTCCTGTACGCCGAGCAGTAC
>JACCDR010303335.1_pt1 | contig 10298 bp, 16 predicted proteins | sample 7446431 | NCBI WGS metagenome assembly JACCDR01 (sample SAMN15323443, study PRJNA562643) | freshwater metagenome | isolation source: river surface water | place: USA:Blue River Watershed | collected 2017-08-17 | reverse complement strand
CAACTAATATTGATTTCATTGACTCTCATCTCCAAGATTTAATTTCTTGTCAAATTATTTGTAATAAAGAATATAAGATTAAAAAAATAATTCTTAAAATAAATTGAATTTCAAAAAATTTAGAATCTTATATTCCTCAGCCAGGAAGCGAGGGTCAGCTTTTTCTTTAGAGCGTCATAGAGAAAGTTTATCCTCCGAGTTTAACTTAAAGATTTTTGCTCATTCTCATTTTGTTTCATTTACAAAATGGATTGATTGGCTTCAAGATCCATTATTTAATCTTGAAAAACAAGACTCTACTGGTTTAAGAGATTTGCTTGGGAAGTGGAAATATCCCCGGATGAATCGATTTTATCTTTCTGTTTTCAGGAAAGAAGTTGAGAGTTTTAATCCTGATTTGATTTTATCAGATCGTGAATCTATTTCTTTAGCCTTAGGTAAAACGTTAGGTATCGAAACTTGGGATATTTCTTCTGGTAATTTTTTTTATGGTTGGGATGAGGGAGTGAATAAAAAACAAAAAATTCGTCAAGTCTATGATGAAAGAACTTACTTCGCTCCCCCAGATAAAATCTTTGCTCCGTCGCCATTATATAAATTAGGAATTCAAATAGATCAGAATAAAGTAGGTTGGTTGGAACCTCCATATAAAAAATGGAAAGATGAAAATTTATCTTGCGCAGCTATTATGGCAGATGAATCACGTCCAACTTTAAAGAAAATCTTTGGAACAGAGAGAGTTCCCTTTTTTTCTTATTCTTTAAACGGTGATTTTCCTAAACCTCAAATGTTGTTTGGGTCTTGCGAAACAACACTTCTTTCAGATGCCATATTTTCTGAGGTTGACGTTTGTCATCCTGTTCCTTATTATGAGGATGAAGAGCAAATACTTAACTCAGCAGCAATTAAATCTTCTGGCTGGGGATATAATATGGGTCAACTTGAGAAGATGAAGTTTGAAGCTATGTATCAAGTTGGATTAAGAAAGCTTTGGGATAAAGAGTTTATATTTAAAAGTGCAAATTACCCTTCTCTTGTAGAAAAGATTAAAGAATATGCAAAAACCAAATACACGTATGCTGAATAGATATCACGTAGCATTTGATATTGGAAATGTTATTTCTCAATTTCGATGGCAAACATTCACTGATGAATTAATTAATCAAAATGTCGTTCAAAAGAATGGTGCATTAGATTTTATCAAGACAATTCAACCATTTAATGATCTTGGATTACTAACTATTGAAAGTGCTTTACGAGATAGATTTGGGTGTTATAATTCTAAGCGAATTGGTTGGGCGCTTGAGGCTTGGAATGCTACTTTAACCATTAATCCCATAATGGTGGAGTTAATTAAAGAGTTAAAATCTAAGAAAAGAAAAGTTGCATTCCTTTCCAATATGGGAATGGATCACGCTCAATTTCTACGGAATAATTCTTCATTGTTCGAAGATTGCGATCTACATCTTTCTTACCAAGTCGGCTCACGCAAACCGCAGAAACTATTTTTTCAAAGTTTCTTAATGCAAAACCCTGAATACAAAGGTTGTTTGTTCATTGATGATATTGCTGAAAATATTCAAACTGCTGAAGAATTAGATTTTTTGGGTTTTCATTTTGATTTAGATAAACAGATAGAGCAAAATTCTCTTGCTGAAACCGTTAATGAAATTCGTTCTAAGATTATTTTTTGAAAGACAATATGCAAATTGAAACTGGGTTAGTGTTTGATGATGTTCTTCTTGTTCCTCAGTATTCTGATATTGAGAGCCGATCTGATGTGGATGTCAGCGTTAAATTAAATGATTTAAAGCTTAAATATCCAGTGGTTCCATCCAATATGAAAACTATTATGGGACCCGAAATGATTTCAGCTATTTTGGAAAGTGGGGGGTTGGCTGTTCTTCATAGATTTATGCCTATTGAAGATCAATTAGCGATAGCTAAAGATACTATTGATAAATTTGGAAATGAACGCTTTGCTATTTCTGTTGGAGTAAAATCAGAAGATTTATTTAATGTTAGTAAATTTATGGAAATTGGTGTTAAAATATTTTGTATTGATGTGGCTCACGGCGATTCTAAACAATGTATTGAAATGATTGTTGGTATTAAAAAGTTAAACAACAACAATTTTGTTATAGCTGGAAATGTAGCTACTGGTGCTGGCGCCCGCCGTTTATGGGAAGCTGGGGCAGATGTAGTTAAGGTTGGTATTGGTCCAGGTTGTTTTGCTGCTGGAACAAAAATCTTAATGAGTAATGGTCAATATAAAAATATTGAAGAGATTAAACGTGGCGAATGGGTTATAAATAAAGACGGTAATCCAGTTAAGGTTATTGATGCTTTTTCAACCGGAGTAAAGAAAGTTTCCAAACTAAAAACTAATCTTTTTTACGAAGATACGTATCTTACACCAGACCATCAGTTGTGGGTTGGAGATTTAAATACTACCACTACCTCATCCTATTCGAGTCTTGGATATGCTAAAAGCTTAGATAAAATGGCAAAAACAAAACCCAGATCCTCAAAATATAAATGGAAAGAAGTGGGGGAGATGAAAAGAGATGTTTGTTTATTTCCTAAAAATATAAAATTTCAACTACCAGAAAAATTTGAAATAAATCTTGAAAAAAGAGTAAGTGGTAATCAAAGAACTGGACCTATTCGTGATGTAGATAGTGTTATTACTGCTAATTATAATTCCGGATATTTATTTGGAACATTTTTGGGAGATGAATCTGCTTTGTGTACTTTATCTGATGGCTCACACTCAGGATCTGTTCGATGGTACTTTGGTAAAAATGAAACAGAAATTGCTGCCAAATTAATAAAATGTATTAAAGAAATATTTGGAAAAGAAGCTAAACTTACAGAAAAAGAAAATATCATACATATTTTATTTTATTATAAGCCTTTGGCTGATTTTCTACACACTTGGGGCAAGAAAAAAAATAAAAAATTGCCTCCAGAATTATTAGTTAATTCTAAAGAATATATTCAAGGTTTATATGATGGCTTGATGGATAGTGATGGTCATTACAACGCAGATGGTAGAAAAACCTTTGGCAATACTTCCACTAATCTAATTGAAATTTTTAATATTCTTTCTTTTTTGCTTTTCGGAATAATGCCAAACAACAATAAGCGTGAGCCTTCAGCTGGTGGATTATTAAATTGTAATGTAGAAAATTGTAATCCTTCATATACTTCTCAAAATTTAAAAAGAGGTGATTTTAGATTAACTAAAGATTATCAAGTTGTTAAAGTTCTTGGATATGAAGAATTAGATTTAGAAATGGAAGTTTATGATCTAACTGTAGATTGTGAAACTCATAGTTTTATTGCTAATAATATGATTGTTCATAATTCAATTTGTACTACAAGAGTAGAAACTGGTAGTGGTGTACCTCAATTAACTGCTTTAGTAGAAGCTTCTAAAGTTGCGTCCGAATTACGGGAAAATTCCTATGGGCAGAATAATCGTTCTTTTTCGATTATGTCTGATGGTGGATGTAAGAATGCTGGAGACATAACGAAAGCTTTATGCTTTGCGGACGTAGTGATGGCTGGTAATATTTTTGCTGGCTGTGAAGAAACTCCGGGCGATATTGTTATGATTAATAACAAACCTTTTAAAGAATATGTTGGAAGCTCGACACATAAAACAACTCATATAGAGGGAGTTTCTGGTAAAGTTTTAGCCAAGGGTAGTTTTAAGGATATTCTTACAAACTTGCTTGATGGCGTTCGTTCAGGCTGTTCATACTCGGGTGCGCGTAATTTAGAAGAGTTAAAACAAAAAGCCCAATTTGTTCGAATGACTGGTGCAGGTCTTATCGAATCTCGTCATCACGACATTATTGTAGGAGATATCAAATGAATTCAGTTTGGATTCTTTCCATTGATCCTGTATTGGATTACTATAGTCAATTTCAAGCGCTCACCGTTTTTTCTTCTAAAGAAAATGCCGAAATTGCTAAAAATAAATTTATGGAAGATTTTCTTTTTAAGGGGAAGTATGGTAAATCACCTTGTATAATTGATGAACGTCATTTTTGTATTGAAGAAATTCCTTTCGAAGAATCATCAGTTAGGGTTCAAGATTCTTATGCATTGTGGTTTGAAAATCAGTTTGAACCCAACCGGGAGAGTAATTTATGATTTCAGCCATAGTTGCAGTAGATCTTTCAGGACTCATTGCATACGAAAATAGAATTCCTTGGAAAAAGAAAGAAGATTTAAAGCGTTTCCGTGAATTAACTACTGGTGGAATTGTAGTAATGGGTCGCAAAACTTATGATACTATCGGGAAGCCACTTCCAAATCGAACTAATGTTGTTATTACGCGCGATCCAAGTAAAATGACCAATGTTCACCAAGACCTTAATGTTCGAACAAATCTTGTTGAAACTCTTTCTGAATTAGAAAACAAAGCAGATAAACCTGTTTGGGTTATTGGTGGTTCAGAAATATATGAACAAGCAATTGCTTCTGGATTCGTTAATCAAATAGATCTTACGATCATCAATGAAGTCTGGAAGCCAGAAGATAGTTCGCAAAGAGATGATGAAAAATCTGTTTATATGTGTCCAATTCCTTTTGCCTACTCTCCTGTAGATGAAATGATTAACCCTAACGATCCCACTCTTTTACATCGTCGCTATGAATACAGGGTTTGGTGAAAATGATTAAGAAAATAATTAAGAAATATCAAGATAATTCCCATTTTATTTCTGAGATGGGAAGTGGCATCAGTAGTATAATAAATTCTGCTGCTGAATATAAAGTTAATCCCAATATTTTTTCCAAGATTAAAATTGTTTCTACGGCGTTAAGTAAAGCTCATCATATTTATTCTAATGGAGTTGAGTTATTTGCGGATAAGTTTGTTGACTTGCCCGGGTTTTATATTGTATTTTTTGAATTCTTTGATAATGTAAAGAAAGAAAAAAATGCAAATCATACATTTTTATCTATTGAAAATGAAAATTATAAAATAAATGCTCATTGTTATGATGCTTCTGAGAAATTTTCTATCCACATTTCTAATGGAGATGAAGAAGATTTTAAAAAAGATATAAGAAAAAATATTGAAAAGAAATTAGGTAGACATCTTATTTTAGATGGTTCGGAAGAAAAAATATTTCTTTTGGAAAATAAACTTACCAAGACTTTTAAAAATAAAATAGCATCTCAAATTTCTTCCGATCTTCAAAAATGGCGAGCTGCTGGAGAAAGTTATACTATTCTCCTTCACGGTCCTCCTGGAGTTGGTAAAAGCACAATTGCTCGAACGGTAGGAGATTCTTTTGATGGATGTTTAACCATTCGAGGAATAGAAGAAAACCCATTTATTCTTTATGATATTGAAAAATATCTTTCTGTCTTTGATTCAAACCTTATTATTCTTGAAGATATTGATCGTATTTCAGATACCGAATCTTTAATGAATATAATGGAACAACTTAAGGGTAGGGGTAAATATATAATTGCTACTGCCAATAAATTTAAAAAAATGGATTCTGCTTTGGTTCGTCCTGGTAGGTTTGATAAGGTTATGAAAATTTCTTCAGTAGAAGAAGATGTTGTTCAAGAGATGGTTGGAAATGATCCAGATCTCTATCAAATCGCTAAGAAATTTTCTACCGCTGAAGTGGCAGAGTTAATGCGCCGTGTTCGAGTTCTTGGCAAGAAAGATGCTATCAAAAACTCTGATGATCTTACCGAGCGTTCTTTACTTGTTCAAAAAGAATATGAAGGATTTGAATTTAATCTTCTAGATGATGGGCAAGACGAAGAAGATAGTCAAGATGAAATGATGCTGTCTTAAAAGATCCAACTTTTTTTCCGATTACGCTCATTGGATCCAAGTGCTTGCCTTTAGAATCTTTTACCTCTAAATGGACGTGAGGTGCAGTTCCGAAGGTCTTTGCATTTCCAGTGTCTGAATTAGAAGCAATAGGAGTATCCCAATTAACTTCTTGTCCAACTGCAACACGAATATTATCTAAATGTGCGTAGTATGATGTTAAACCATCAGGGTTATGGAGAATCTTGCAAGTTTTTCCGCCTTTGGGATATTCGCGCACCTCAACTACTGTTCCAGGAGCTATTGGAAAAACTGGAACTCCACGAGGACCTGCTTGATCAATACCTCGGTGGAAATTTGGGTGAGTTTTGTTTACATAACCTTCTACAAAGGTTCCAATAATCCAAGGAGCATTCCCATCATCTAATGGTTGACCAACTTTCCCCACTTTTAAAGGTAGGCGATATACTCCTTCGGGAATCTTTTCTTTTAAGGGTTGTTTAATTTCTGCTTTTCCTCCCCCAAAAAATTCTTTAGTAATATCTTCTAAGTCTTTTTCGATGTCATCCATTATCTAAATACGTAAAATTCGGCATAATCTTATGAGTATTCCTCAAACACCCATTGTTAAAAAAGCAATTCCAAAACCGGTTCAAAAGTTTAATTTTGATGTTAAATTTGAAATTATCGTCCCTGTTGAAATAGTTTTTAGAGAATTTGCTGAAACACCAGAGGAAGCGCAACAACAAGCCCTTCTAAAATTACAACAAGGAAGAATTTCTTACCCAAAAATATACTGGAATAGGTTAAAAACAATTGCTTGGACGGTTTATAATGCCGCTTCGTCAATTCTTCGATTAAAAGGAAAAGTTTGAGTGGATTAAAATATTACATTTTAGATACAGAAACAACTGGATTAGTTGCTGGTAAACACGAAGTAAATCAAATTTCAATTATTCGCTGTGAAGATAGGGTTCAATTAACTCGCAATATTATTTGTGAGCGCCCAGAAAATGCAGATTTAAGGGCACTTGATATTCAAGGTCTTTCTCTTCGAGATATTAAAAAAGGTATCCCTAAAAAACAAGTTGTACAAGATGTTATTGATTTCTTTAATAAAGACGAATTAACTCCAGAGCACCGCGTAATTGTGGCGCATAATGCCTCGTTCGACCGGCGTCATACGCACGCCCTCTTTAGAGAAGTTGGGATTAAGTTCCCTGCCATTCTGTGGTTGGATACTCAAAAGATAGCCAAGGAATGGGCGAAGCGCAAGGGCTTGGGCAAGGTCTCAGTGGCACTCAAAAATGCCCTCACAGTCCTCGATATTAAGCCCGTAAACAGCGGATTGCATCAAGCCCTCCCTGATACCCAAAACACCTATCTCCTTTGGTATAAGGCAGGACAAGCAGGGATTGACTCTCTCCCCTACATCAAACGCCATCCAGACAATATTGTTTCTGAAGAAGAATTAGAGATGGATTTTGAATAATTCAGCATTTTCATATGAACCACCTTTTTGAAAAATTTTTAGATCACTTCTTAAGCAAATATGCTGGCGAACAGGTGGAATTTTCAGTAGATCAAGCTTCAGAAATGCTTAAAGATTTATCCGCTGGATTAGCTACTCCTACTCAAGATGATATGAGCGATCTTAAAATTCTCTTTAAGCGCGCAATTAAGATTTATAAAGCTTCTGATGAACGAGGATTCCTTGATATCCTGGAAAAAATTCATTCCCTTCTTGTTCTTTTTAAACAAGAATTCTTTGTTCCAGAGCTATTAGATTTTGCTACTGATGGTGATATTTGGAATTGGATGGAATCCCTTAAAGGAAAAGATATAACTCAAAATGACAAAGGGTTAATTACGGTTTTGTGTCGAGAATTACTTTTCTTAGATTCTCTTCCCAATCTTCTTCAAAATGGATAAAATCACTAAATTATTAGAACAAGGGATTTATGAAGGAGATCCTATTTCTTTTCTTTCTCAGCAAGCAGGAGAAGAACCCAAGGAGCTTTTAGAAAAAGCTTTTATAGCTTTAAACAAACAAATCACAGGAATGGCTCCACTTGTAATTGCCACCATTCTTTCTAAAACTCCTGATGGAGTTCTTTTTCTTCTAAAAAATGATCTTTATCGATTTTGCCAATATCTTCTTCCAGATGATATTTTAATTATTGCTGATATATTGAAAAATAAAGAGTTAGGAAAAGGTTTGGGTTCTTTTGCTCAAAAGCTTCTTCGTTCCACAATGGAAAATTGGACAGTTCAAGATTTGGAAGAATTTGATAATGGTCAAATTATCAAGGAGTTGGCTAAAATAGTTCACCCTCGATTTAAAGGTAAAAAAGGAGAAATTCTAAGAAAATTCCTTGGTAATTGAATCGCATAATATCACAATGCCTACAATGCGCGATTCCACAGCCTCTAATTTACAAAACTCTGTTCCTTCGGAGCAAGAAAAAGAAGCTCTATATCGTATTTTTAAATTTCAATCAAATGCAAAAAGTCTAACTGACTATTTAAAGCAAATGAAAGAAATGAAAAAAAACATTGAAGAAGTAAATCAATCCATAGATAAAATTAAATAATGCCCCCTCGTCCTGGTTCATATAGCCAAGGTATAGCTCAAGATTTTTCAAAAACAATTGAGTATACTGATAAGTTAATTGGAGAGCTTTTAGAGCAACTCCGAGATGGGCAAATTTCATTTACAGAACTACGAACTGAACTAAATCAACTTATTTCTAATGTGAAAGATCTATCTCATAATTTCCGGTCTAATGAACAACGTGCCAATGACCAAAATACGCAAATTGTTCTCCTAAACGCAAAACTCACCTCTGTTGAAATCGAACTTAACAAAATAAAAGAGGAGCAACGGGAAAATTCAAAAGAAGAAAAAAGTGGTAAATGGCAAATGACCATAGCTTTAATCTCGGGCGGTTTGGGACTGATTTCATCTGTAATTGTTGCAGTCTTATCCCTCGCTCACTAACAGGTAAAAACTTTTTAGAAAACGCTATTCGTTTTCGCAACACTTAAAACAAATGCTTACGGCGGCGCTTTTCGCCGCCCTTTTAATTTAGGAAAGATATTAGCAAATGACTTACGAATACAAATGTAAAAAATGCAAACACGAATGGGAAGAAGAGCAATCTATTAAAGCTCCTCCTGTGGAAGATTGTCCCTCCTGTAAAGACAAAACTGCTCAACGTCAAATTTCTGGAGGTGGCTTTATTCTTAATGGTTCTGGTTGGTTTAATTCTGGCGGCTACTAATGGCACTTTTAGCTCCTCAAAAAACAATTGAGTTCATTCAAAAGAAAACATTAGCTTTTCTTAAAGATAACGGAAAAGAAAATATAGTTATTTCTGGGGGCGGTTCCTATCAAAACTCTTTATGCGCAGCTTTATTAAACTCTATTTTGCCAGGTAAGGTTGTTTGCCATCCCAATTCTATACCCGAAGTTCATCAATTAGATTTACTTAAAGTATTATTAGAATTGGCTGATGAAAACAAAGGAGTGATTGCTTCATCTCTTACCAAGGAAAAAATATTCTTTGGATTATTTAAAAAATACGGCTATCATAATGTTGACTTCTTTCCTTTTGGAGATTTGTATTGGAGCGAAGTGGATGAGTTAGCTTCTTTTGTTCAGGCTCGTCCTTCAGTAGTAGCTTCAGACGAATTAATCAATGAACCCACTACACCTTCTCAATTAGAATGGATGGTTCGTGAAGAAGAAAGGGCTAAGATTTTCTCTTGTGGTGGAGATCCTGCTAAGCATCAGGCTTGGTTTGGATATTCTCAGCAACAAAAAGAAATGGTTGCCCGGTATTGGGAAATTTACAAACAAAACCTACATAAAGTGAATTATAAGCCCGTGTGTCTTATTCGCGAAGTAGTTGGCTTAGTGCGATGAAACCAAATCGTCAAACTTGTTTCTATACTTGGCGTGCTAACTATGGCACAGATCATCCGTCCATATTTCTTATCAAATATGGACGGATGCAATTTATTGAAAACTGGAAAAAATGGATTGATGGATTTGGTTATGGCTTTTGTTTAAAAGATAAGAAAATAAGCAATTTCAAAAATAAACCAAATCAAATATTTTATTATGATTTATTAGGTCAATCTTTTCCTACAGCTTGGATTGAAAAAAGTTCTAAGTTTGTAGTGATGGAGCGAGAAGAAGAAACAATTGTTTGGTTTTGGGAAAAAGATTGGCGTTTAAAAGGAGATCAATTTCTTCGATGTGCTAAGAAAGAAGGAGAAGAATGGAATATTTGTTCTCCTTTAGTAGCAGGCTGGGAAGTTGGTGGAGAAATAATACGTTTTGGATTAAAGGGAGGAAAATTGAATTTAGGGAAATCATCTAAACGCTCAATTTCCATTCCCGATCACAATGAGGTTATGAAACTTTTTGTATGATATCTTACTTAAAAGGTTCCGCTTTAGAACCACAAGTTGATGGACT
>JACCDR011026691.1_pt1 | contig 10299 bp, 9 predicted proteins | sample 7446431 | NCBI WGS metagenome assembly JACCDR01 (sample SAMN15323443, study PRJNA562643) | freshwater metagenome | isolation source: river surface water | place: USA:Blue River Watershed | collected 2017-08-17 | reverse complement strand
CTAATAAGAAAAATTTGTCGAGCGATTTGAATATTTTCAATTTTGAGAATTTGAATTTTTTTTAATTCAATTTCTTTTTCAATTGCTGAAGACGAAACAAAAGCAGCCCCTAAACCAAGACTCACTGCGGTTTTTATAGCTTCAATCGAATTTAATTCCATAATAATTTTGAATTTTTTTGGCTCAATATCATTTTGACTTAAAATGCTTTCAATAAATTGTCTGATTGTTGAATTTGCGGTTAAACTTATAAAATTGAGATTATATAACTCTGGCTTAGTAATGCTTTGTTGGTTTTTGAAAGGATTTGATTTTCCAACGATTAAACGAAATTCATCGCTTAAAAAAGTTTCTACTTTCAGATTTTTTTTGAAATCATTTGGAATTTCTCCACCCACAATAGCTAGATCAATTTCTTTATTTATTAGATTTTTGGCTATAATTCGAGTCGAATTGACTTGAACCTTGAAATGGATTTGAGGATAATTTTTAGCAACTAGAGATAAGACTCTAGGTAATAAATAAATTCCAATCGTCTGACTTGCCCCTATTTTTAAATGTCCTCTTTCTCCATTTTTTAAATCGTTTATGGATCGGCAGCTTTCTTCACATAAAGATAATATTCTTTCAGCATATTCGAAAAAAACTTTTCCATTTTCAGTCAGAGAAATTTTATTTTTTTGTCGATCAATCAAAGAAATATCTAAATTTTTTTCTAAAATTCTAATTTGCTTACTTACAGAGGGTTGTGATAGATAAAGCAAATTTGCAGCTTCTGTCAAATTTTTTTCTGTTGCGACCGCTCTTAAAATCCGTAATTGGTGAAGCGTAAAAGGATACATATTGAAATTTTATAAAATAGATGAGTATTAAAAAGATCCATTCAAATTCATTTGAGTTGCATTTTTATATGCAAAGGAGCAATACTAAGTACTAATTTGGTCAAAAGGAGAACTTGGAATTGCATAATATTTTTGATCCATTCTACCAGCTTTATATCCTAGATACCCAGCTTCAACAGCTAGTTTCATAGCTTTAGCCATTTGCGAAGGATTTTTTGATTGAGCAATACCAGTGTTTAACAAAACTCCATCTGCACCTAATTCCATAGCTTGAGCAGCTTCGCTAGGCGTTCCAATCCCCGCGTCAACGATAACTGGGATTTTTGCGTTTTCAATGATTATTTTAATTCCTGAAATATTTTGTAATCCTTGACCTGATCCAATGGGAGAGCCAAGAGGCATAAGCGTTGCACAACCTAAATCTTCTAAATGAAGAGCGAGCATTGGATCTGCATTAATGTACGGCAAAACAGTAAAACCTTTTTTGATAAGAAATTCTGCTGCCTTCAAAGTTCCAATAGGATCTGGTAATAAATATTTAGGGTCAGAAATTACTTCCAATTTCACAAAAAAATTATCTTCTTGTCCTAACCGACATGCTAATTCATGACCCAAATAAGCCATTCGAATAGCGTCTTCAGCTGTTTGAGAACCTGCAGTATTTGGCAAAAGCCATAGTTTTTGCCAATTTAATTTCTTTAAAAAACTACTATTATCATTTTTAAAATTACTCGGAATTCTACGAATTGCAACTGTTAGAATTTCACAATTACTATTTTCAATACTTGAAAGAGCTTCTTTCTCTGTGCGATATTTTCCTGTTCCTAATAATAATTTTGAATTAAAAATTTTATTATTAATCTTTAATTGATTGTTCATATTTCTGATATTTTTTTTTATCATTCCTCCCCAGGCAGGACTTGAACCTACGACCAATCGGTTAACAGCCGATTGCTCTACCACTGAGCTACTGAGGATATAGTAACGAAACAAATACTATCATAACTTATTACAATATTCAATCCATAAAAATACCTAATTGTTTATTAGAGTTTTTTATTTACAACTAAAAATCTTAAAACGTTTGAATCTAAGTTTAAGAGTTTAGAAAAATTTTTTAGATATTTAGGCATGCTTGAAAAATTTAGTTGAATATAATTTCCTTTAATTTGCTTCTTTATGGAATAGGACAATTGACGTTTTCCTCTAGAAATAACGGAAATTTCACAAACGCTAAATCTTCTTAAATTTTTTGTAAAATAAACAACCCATCTTTTTAATTCACTTTGATTAAATTCTTCCGTCAAAAGAATCATTATTTCATATTTTTTTCTTATCGACATATTCTTAAAGACATAATGGTTTAATTGTATCAGTTTCATTTGATAATAACTAAAAATATAAACTGATGTCAAATTTAATTTTTTCTTTGAAACGAAAGGCTCGAATAGATAAAATTAACAGTTCATGAAATAAAGATTAAATAAGGAAATTTTGAACTAGAATAATATAATAGAAAGCAAATTGCATACAACTTTTTATTGGAGATATTTTATGGATTGGAATGAAATTCAAAACTTTGCATCAAATTTAGTTTTTGGAATTTTACTATTTACAATGATAACATATTGGATTAATTTATCAATCTTTAATAATTTTTTAATCATATCAAAAATTGCTAGTTTCACAACTTTATTTGCTAATGTAATAATATTTTTTATTCTTTGTTCTCGTTGGCTAGTTGCAGGTTATTTTCCTTTAAGTAATCTTTATGAATCATTACTGTTTTTAACTTGGATTTTACTAACAATTTATCTGTATATTGAAAAAAAAACAAATAGTAAATTGCTTGGGGCATTATTAATTCCAATTGCCTTGTTAATCAATGGATTTGCAAATTTAACATTATCACCAGAGATGCAAAAAGCTAGTCCCTTAGTACCAGCTTTACAATCAAATTGGTTAATGATGCATGTTAGTATGATGTTATTTAGTTATGGGACTTTAATTGTAGGATCTTTGTTATGTATCTTATTTTTAATAATTTCTCGTGCTAAAGATGTGAATTTAAAAATTTTAGATAATTCTTCTTTTCCTCTTTATAATATAATGTTGGATTATTACCAAAGTAATTTATTATCAACCTCAACGCAAATTTCAGAGCTTGGAAAATTAAAATTATTAGAAAGTATAGACAATTGGAGTTATCGTATAATTGGGCTGGGATTTCCTTTTCTAACAATTGGAATTATTTCTGGAGGAGTTTGGGCAAATGAAGCTTGGGGTTCTTATTGGAGTTGGGATCCAAAAGAGACATGGGCTTTAATAACTTGGTTAGTTTTTGCAACTTATTTACACGCACGAATTACAAAAGGTTGGGAGGGTAAAAAAACAGCGATTTTAGGAAGTTTAGGATTTTTTGTTATCTGGATTTGTTACCTAGGAGTCAATTTTCTAGGAAAAGGTCTACACAGTTATGGATGGGTTTTATAAGAATTAATTGGAAGTATTTTCAATCTTTAATTGTTGAAAATTAAAGATTGAAAATACTTCCAATTAAGTTTTTTTTCTAAAAAATTTCGAACCATCAGGTTTAGACTTATTATCTGCTAAGCTTAGTTTCTGGAAGTCTCTCTTTTCACTGTCAGAATTTGAATTTATTAAAACAGGAACGGATTGCGTCAGTTTCTCTTTTTCTGCTTTTTTGATTAAAGACGGATCAACATCACTAAAATCAACTTCGACTTCAAGTTCATTTGTATAAGTCATCAATCTTCCTTCAACTTTTTTGCGTCGAACGTAAATTTTAGTATTAGGATATAAAGTTTTGGTTAAGCATTGCTCTGCTAATGTATCTTCTAAATATTTCATAATAGCTCTTCGCAATGGACGAGCTCCATAAATTGGATCATATCCTTCATCACTTAAAAATGCTTGAACCGATAAATCTACAATTAAATTAATTCCTTTGTCTTGTAATCTTTTTTGAACAGATTTTATCATTAAATCACAAATTTCCCAAATGTCCATACGTGTTAAATGATTAAATACAATTATTTCATCAATCCGATTTAAAAATTCAGGACGGAAAAAGTTTTTTAATTCATCATTGACTAATTTTGTTACACGTTCAAAAACTTCTGGATCTTTAATAGGCTCGGGAGTAGGTTCCCAACCTGAGATTTCATCTGGTGTAATCCTAAATCCACCGTCTTTTTGATCAGCTTTAGATTTAATCCCACTTTCTTTTTCAATAATTTTTGCTCCTAAATTTGTTGTCATAATAATTAGAGTATTATTAAAATCGATTAGACGACCCTTTGAATCGGTTAACCGTCCATCATCTAAAATTTGTAATAATAAATTAAATACGTCTGGATGAGCTTTTTCAATTTCATCTAACAAAACAACAGAGTAAGGTTTTGATCGAACTGCTTCAGTCAATTGGCCACCTTCATTATAACCAACATAGCCTGGAGGTGATCCAATTAGTTTCGCTACTGTATGCTTTTCCATATATTCTGACATATCTAGCCTAATCATACTTTCTTCACTACTAAACATATAATCTGAAAGGGCTTTGGTTAATTCAGTTTTTCCAACACCAGTAGGTCCTGCAAAAATAAAACTTGCAATTGGTCGATTTGGATTTCTTAAACCAACTCGAGCTCTACGAATTGCTTTTGAAACAGATGTAACAGCATGTTTTTGACCAATAAGACGTTCATGTAATGTATCTTCCATTTTTAATAATCGAGCAGATTCTGAACCACTAATTTTAGTAATAGGAATTCCAGTCCAGTTTGATATAACAGATGAAACATCATTTTCAGTAACCATATCTACGTCTTTTCGAGTGATTCCTCGAGTTTCGTTTGTTAAAGCTGATTGTTTCATAATTCGAATATGTGTTCGAACTTCCATTTCATGCTCTAATAATTGTTTTGCGGCTTCAAAATCATGTTCTTTGATAGAATCGTCTTTATCTTTAATTGTTTCTTGCAGTTCATGCATTAAACTTCTTAATCCTAAAGGTAACCGGCGATTTTCTAGCCTAACTCTAGACCCTGCTTCATCTAATACATCAATCGCTTTATCGGGTAAATATCTGTCAGCAACATATTTGTCAGAAAGAATTGCTGCTTGTTCTAAAGCTTTATCATGGTAACTTAAAGTATGATGCTGTTCAAATTTAGATCTTAATCCGCGTAAAATTTCTATAGTAGTTCCAACACTTGGCTCTTCCACATGTACTGGTTGAAATCTTCGTTCTAGAGCAGGATCTCTTTCAATATATTTTCGATATTCATCCTTTGTAGTGGCTCCAATACATCTAAACTTTCCCCTTGCTAAAGCAGGTTTTAAAATGTTCGCCGCATCAACTGCTCCTTCTGCTGCTCCTGCACCAACTAAAGTGTGAATTTCATCAATTACAACAATAACAGCTGAGTCATTTTGAGCTTCTTCTACTATTCGTTTTAACCTTTCTTCAAATTCTCCTCTGTATTTTGTCCCAGCTAATATCGACCCAAGATCTAAGGCCATAATTACGTTTCCATCTAAAAAATCAGGCACTTTTTCAGTTAAAATTAGTTGAGCCAAACCTTCCGCAACTGCAGTTTTTCCAACTCCAGGCTCCCCAATAAGGACTGGGTTATTTTTTGTCCGTCGGGCTAAAACTGCAATAACATCATTAATTTCTTTTTCGCGACCAATGACTGGATCTAACTTTCCATCAATGGCTTCCTTCGTTATATTTTCAGCATATTCTTCTAAAGTTGGAGTTGCGCTAGCTTTTGGATCTCTATCTATCAAGAATTTTTCAGCTTGAGTCAGTGGCCGAAGAATTTCTTCTTGTGTTTCTTCAATATAAGTCAGAATTAAATTTCGTAATTTATAAGTGTCTACATTTAGTTTATCTAAGGTGCGCATTGCAACACCATCTGCTTCTACAATTAGTGCTAACAAAATATGTTCGGTTCCAACAAAATTTTGACCGAGATCTTTTCCTTCGTGAACAGCCATCTCTAGAACTCTTTTAGCTCTTGGAGTAAAAGGGATTTCGGAAGCTACAAAACCTGTTCCTCGTCCAATATAAAGCTCAATTTCTTTCCGAGCTTTTTTTAAAGTGACTTTTAATTTTTTTAAAGCTCTTGCACCAATCCCATGCCTTTGACCAATGACACCTAATAAAAGTTGTTCAGTTCCAACAAAATTATGTCCCATACGTCTTGCTTCTTCTTGAGACAACATAATTACTTTTATGGCACCTTCTGTAAATTTTTCAAACATATTCCTGTTTAGTAAATTTAGTAAATTTCGATTCTATTCACTTTAGTTTGTATTATATAATAAAAATTTGTATTCTATAGTAGAAACGAAATAAATTTTATTTTTTTTTCAAATCTAATTGCTAAAAATAAGTTACAATCTAGAATTATGGCGGTATGGCCAAGTGGTAAGGCAGTGGATTGCAAATTCTCTATCCCCAGTTCGAATCTGGGTGCCGCCTAATATATTTTAACTATAATCTTGCTTTTTTTTTTGGAGTAAACTATTATAGGGTCGTCATGATGCGCATGATGGGAATGTGGTGAAATTGGTAGACACGACGGACTTAAAATCCGTTGCTCTTTAAACAGCGTGAGGGTTCAAGTCCCTCCGTTCCCAGCGGTAAAAACTTGGAAATTTTAACTATAAACTAAAATCTATATATATATTCTAATACTGTAATTCAAATCATGGCTGTTCCTAAAAAAAGAACCTCAAAATCAAAAAAAAATAGTCGAAAAGCGAACTGGAAACGAAAAAGTTTTGGAGCTGTTCAAAAATCTTTATCTTTAGCAAAATCTCTTCTAAAAGGAAAGTCAAATAGTTTTGTTTATAATTTAGAACTTGATAATTAAATTATAAATAGAAACCTTTAATTAAATTTTAGATAATTCTTAAATCAATTATCTGAAATTTAATTCAAAATTAACAATCAATAATGCGGGTGTGGCGGAATTGGTAGACGCGCTAGATTTAGGATCTAGTAACTAGTGTTGTGAGAGTTCGAGTCTCTCGACCCGTAAATTTAACCATATTAGTTTGTTTATTATATTGTACCATCGTCATCTTTTTATAACTGGATTAATAAAGACTATTGGAATTTATATTCTGATAATATTTCTCTCATTATAGAAAATAATATGGATGATTTAAATCCAGTCCTTGGATTTAAATAACTTTTAGCTGTCGTCAACTTAGTTATTAAATAGAAACTTATTCAAGGAAAAGTTAATAGTTATATATTTTCCAAACACTTGAATAAGTTTCTAATAAAGATTTAATATGCTAATCCTAAGCTTCGTGTAGTCTCTGCACCTAAATAAACGCGAACGCTTAAAAAATCGGTTGGACATGCTGTTTCGCATCTTTTACACCCAACACAATCTTCTACACGTGGAGACGAGGCAATTTGACCTGATTTACAACCATCCCATGGAACCATTTCAAGCACATCTGTTGGGCATGCTCTGACACATTGAGTGCAGCCGATACAGGTATCATAAATTTTAACAGTATGAGACATAATTTTATAATTTTATTCTATTTTTGCTTGTAAGATTTTATCGTCCTAAACGTTGAATTTGTTGAATCGCTAAACGGACTATATTAAATAAGGCCCATGATACTGCAACTAGTAAAGGTGCAGCAATTACTACTAAACGAGTATCCATAAGTAAGAATCCTTTCAAAGTAATTATATAATAGATATAGACTTTCAATCTATAGTAATACTTATTGTAATCGAAAAAAAACAAATAGATAAAACTATTTATTTTTTTTCGATTACAATATACAACGCCAGCAACAGCTGCAGCACCACAAACGGCACCACATATAAATGCACTATTATAAGATCCACATGAACTCAATGTAGAAGAGTCGACACGTTAGTTTTTGATTCCTAAAACAAAAGATTCTTTTTTGCATTTGCAATGAGAACGACGGCAAGGACAAGGATGGTTATTCCAACAGCTATAACCTTTTTAACCTTTTTATATGGCGGCTTCTTGTCTTCCTTGGCCCCTTCATTAAGCTTTTTAATCATACTGACCTCCCCAACGTTCGAAAACCAATGTATTTGATCCATCTAGATTTGGAATCTGTTCGACAGATTCAAAGCCAGTTTTTTGAGCCTCGACGACAAGAGACTCTTTCGAGTATTTATTAGCAATTTTAGCCATAAAATTTTCAATTGTCCAAGGTTGGGCCCAAAAACTGATATCAACAACTAATTCATACTGATTTTTATTCCAAGCAAATTCAATATTGGAATTATTCGATTGTTCAATGATTAAATTTTCATTTGATCCTTCTACTTTTTGATACTTTTGATACCCAATATTTAATAAATTTAACGATTTCACTAAATAACCTAAATTTTGAAACCGAGTTTTAATATTTCTAAAATGTGACATAAAGGAATTTATAATTTTATTTTACAATTTGGTAGAGCTTTCCTAATTAGTATAGCTTTTTTAATTAGTATAGCCTTGATAATTATTATACTTTTTTAAAACCTATAATAAAAACTATATATATACATTTACATCTAAGTAGTAATTATGGTCTGTATCTATAATCTATAATCTATAAAATGTAGAAATTTAAACTTTTAATACTAAAATTAAAAGTTTAAATTCGATTCGAGTTAGAAATTAGCCGTTAACAGCTGGAGCCATTAAAGCAACTGGTAATACTTCACCTGAAGCTAAATCTAACGGGAAGTTGTGAGCATTACGTTCGTGCATTACTTCCATACCTAAATCAGCACGGTTGATAATATCAGCCCATGTGTTAATTACACGGCCTTGAGAATCAACAACTGATTGGTTGAAGTTAAAACCATTTAAGTTGAACGCCATTGTACTTACACCCATAGATGTTAACCAGATACCTAAAACTGGCCATAAAGCTAAAAAGAAGTGTAAAGCACGAGAGTTATTAAATGAAGCATATTGGAAGATTAAACGACCGAAGTAACCATGTGCTGCAACGATGTTATAAGTTTCTTCTTCTTGTCCAAATTTGTAACCGTAGTTAGTAGATTCGTTTTCAGTTGTTTCACGAATTAAAGAAGAAGTTACTAATGAACCATGCATAGCTGAGAATAAAGAACCACCGAATACACCAGCAACACCAGCCATATGGAATGGGTGCATTAAAATGTTGTGCTCAGCTTGGAATACAATCATGAAGTTGAAAGTACCAGAAATACCTAAAGGCATACCGTCAGAGAACGAACCTTGACCGATTGGATATACTAAGAATACTGCACTTGCAGCTGCTACTGGAGCAGAAAATGCTACGAAAATCCAAGGACGCATACCTAAACGGTAGCTTAATTCCCACTCACGACCCATATATGATGCTACACCTAATAAAAAGTGTAATACGATTAATTGGTACGGACCACCATTATATAACCACTCATCAATTGAAGCTGCTTCCCAAATTGGGTAAAAATGCATACCAATAGCGTTTGAACTAGGAATAACTGCACCAGAAATGATGTTGTTACCATATAATAAAGATCCTGCTACTGGCTCACGAATACCATCAATATCAACTGGAGGAGCTGCAATGAAAGCAATAATATAACAAGTAGTAGCTGTTAATAATGTAGGGAACATTAAACAACCAAACCAGCCAATGTATAAACGGTTTTCAGTACTAGTAATCCAACCACAAAAACGTTCCCATAACGAAACGCTTTGGCGTCTTTCTAAAGTTGCTGTCATAATTTTTTTTTTTAGTAATACTTATCCCACATATCAAATACTCTCTAAAAAGTTATATAAAGTATCGAATTTGTTGTAGAATATTATAAAACAACTCTAAACCAATTGGTCCCTTGAATTCCCCTATGGTTGGTTCTTCTTAGGCAGATTGATATGAAAAATATATGGTTAAATTAGGCATTCTCCGTAAAACAGAAACCAGAACTTTGGCATTGAACTATCTTCCCAGCAGGTGTCCCTGCAAGTATTGTCGTCGATTTATAACGTTTCACCACTGAGTTCGAGATGGATCAGTGTGGGTCCGCTTGTACACTAAAAACACCAAAGCCAGTCGAAGAAATTCGAGTGTTTGGAACACTCGAATTCCATTATCCACATATATCCACATATATCCACATATTTTTAATATGTGGATAAAAATTAAATTCAAGTCTTCGGTCTGTTAGTACATCTCAGCTCATTTATTACTAAATTTATACTTAATGCCTATCAAACGGTTAGTCTTACCGTGACCTTATTCACTTCCGTGATGAGAATACTTATCTTGAGGTGGGCTTCCCACTTAGATGCTTTCAGCGGTTATCCACTCCATACATAGCTACCCAGCGTTTACCGTTGGCACGATAACTGGTACACCAGAGGTATGTCCTTCTCGGTCCTCTCGTACT
>JACCDR012646828.1_pt1 | contig 10300 bp, 11 predicted proteins | sample 7446431 | NCBI WGS metagenome assembly JACCDR01 (sample SAMN15323443, study PRJNA562643) | freshwater metagenome | isolation source: river surface water | place: USA:Blue River Watershed | collected 2017-08-17 | reverse complement strand
TCGCGCAGCCTGATCCAGGGGGAGGTGCGGCGCCTGGCCATCGCCAGCCTGGTGCTGGTCGTGGGTCTGCTCTGGCTGGTCTACCGCTCCTGGCGCCTGCTCGGGCTCAACCTGCTGCCCATGCTCACCGGCACCCTGGCCGGCATCACGGCGGTCAGCCTGGCCTACGGAGAAATCCACGGCATCACCCTGGGCTTCGGCACCACCATGATCGGCGAGGCCGTGGACTACGCCATCTACCTCTTCGTGCAGCGGCCGGGGCCCGCGGCGCAGCGCGCGTTCTGGCGCACGCTCTGGCTGGGCCTGCTGACCTCGGTCGCGGGCTTCCTGGCCCTGCTGGGTTCGGGCTTCCCGGGCCTGGTGCAGCTCGGCCTGTACTCCACCGCCGGCCTGGTGGCCGCCGTGCTGGTCACGCGCTACGTGCTGCCGCCGCTGATGCCGGCCCGGCTGCCCGCCATCGACCTGCCGCGCACCGGCGCACTGCTGCAGCGTGCGGTACAGCTGGCGCCGCGTCTGCGCGGCCTGCTGCTGCTTTTCGTCGCCGCCATGCTGGCCGTGGTGGCCCTGCATGCGGACCGCATCTGGAACCGCAGCATCTCGGCGCTCAACCCCGTGCCGCGTGCCGCGCAGCAGCTCGACGAGGAACTGCGCCGCGACCTCGGCGCCTCCGAGCTGCGCTACCTCGCCGTGCTCACCGCCCCCGATGCCGAACAGGGCCTTCAGTTGTCGGAGCGCGCCAGCCGGGTGCTGCAGACGCTGAGCCGCGAAGGCCAGCTCGCCGGCTTCAGCGCGCCCAGCCAGGTCCTGCCCAGCCGCGCCAGCCAGCAGGCCCGCCAGGCCGCGCTGCCCGAGACCGCCGAGCTGCAACGCCGCCTCGGCGCTGCGCTGGCCGGCCAGCCCCTGCGGGCCGATCGCCTGCAGGGTTTTGTGGCCGACGCCGAACGCAACCGCACACGCGCCCCGCTGACGCGCGCCGACCTCGATGGCACGGCGGCCGCCCTGCTCTACGACACCCTGCTGGTGCAGCGCGAGCGCGACGTGCTGGTGCTGCTGCCGCTGCGGCCCGTGCTGCGCGAGGGGGAGGCCACACTGGAACTGGACCGCGTGGATGCCGCACTGCAGGCCGAGGGCCTGGCCCAGGCCACGGTGATCGATCTGCTGGCCGAGACCAACGCCCTGTTCGACAGCTATCTGCAGGAAGCCCTGCTGTTCTCAGGCCTGGGCTGCCTGGCCATCCTCGCCATCCTGCTGTTCATGCTGCGCTCCCTGCCACGTGCGCTGCGGGTAGCCTTGCCCCTGGCCTGCGCGGTGCTGGGGGTGACCGGCGTGCTGCTGCTCGCCGGCACCGCCCTGACCATCCTGCACCTCGTGGGCCTGCTGCTGGTCGTGGCCATCGGCTCCAACTACGCGCTCTTTTTCGACAGCAGCAACACCGGCGCCGGCCTGCAGGAGCAGCGCCAGACCCTGGTCTCACTGGTCACGGCCAACCTGACCATCGTGGGCAGCTTCGGCATGCTGGCGCTGTCCAGCGTGCCGGTGCTGGCCATCCTGGGCCACACGGTGGGCCTGGGCACGGTGCTGGCGCTGCTGTTCTCGGCCGTGCTGGCCCGCCCTTGGGTCACGAGCACCCCGGTAAAATCGATGACCTGAGCCGGGCGCCACGCCCGCTGCCCCTTCTTTCATGCCCGCCCTCCACCTTTCCGCCTACACCATGACCAGCGCCCTGGGCGCCGGCCTGTCCCCCACCCTGCAGGCCCTGCGCGAACAGCGCAGCGGCGTGCGTGCGCAGCAATGGGAAACCGTGGACCTGGACACCTGCATCGGCGAAGTGCCTGAGCTGGACACGCTGGCGCTGCGCGCAGATCTCGCCGCCTACGACTGCCGCAACAACCGGCTGGCCCAGCTCGGTCTGGAACAGGACGGCTTTGTCGCCGCCGTGCAGGCCGCCGCGGCGCGCTACGGCGCACAGCGCGTCGGCGTTTTCCTCGGCACCAGCACCTCGGGCATCCTGAATTCGGAACTGGCCTACCGCCACCGCGACCCGGCCACCGGCGACTTCACGCAGCCGCTGGACTACCGGCGCACCCACAACAGCTATTCGGTGGCCGATTTCGTGCGCCGCTATTTCGGCCTGCAGGGACCGGCCCTCGTGGTCTCCACGGCCTGCTCCTCCAGCGCCAAGGTCTTCGGCAATGCCCAGCGCATGATGGACAGCGGCCTGATCGACGCGGCCATCGTCGGCGGCGTCGACAGCCTGTGCCTGACCACGCTCTACGGCTTCAACTCCCTGCAGCTGGTCTCGCGCCGGCCCTGCCGCCCCTACGACGCGCAGCGTGACGGCATCTCCATCGGCGAGGCCGCGGCTTTTGTGCTGGTCGAACGGGCCGACCGGGCGGTGGCGGGTGACATCGTCATGAGTGGCATCGGGGAATCGAGCGACGCCCACCATATGTCGAGCCCGCACCCCGAGGGCCTGGGCGCGCGCCTGGCCATGCAGCAGGCACTGAACATGGCGGGCCTCCAGCCCGCGCAGATCGACTACATCAACCTGCACGGCACGGCCACGCCCAGCAATGACGCCGCCGAAGACCAGGGCGTGACCGCCCTCTTCGGCACCGGCACCCCCTGCAGTTCGACAAAGGGGCACACCGGCCACACCCTGGGTGCAGCCGGCGGCATCGAGGCCGTCATCTGCGCCCTCGCGCTGCAGCACGACCTGGCCCCGGGCGGCTGCGGCACCGAAGCCGTCGACCCGCGGCTCAAGGCCCGCTACCTGCTGCGCAACCTCGAACAACCCCTGCGGCATGTCCTGAGCAACTCCTTCGGTTTCGGTGGCAGCAACTGCAGCATGGTGCTGAGCAAGGTCGGAGGTGCCGCATGACACTCACGGTCCATGTGCAGGGCATCGGCGTCTACGGCCCCGGCCTCACGGGCTGGGCGCAGGCCTCCGAGGTACTCAACGGGCGCAGCACCTACACCCCGGCGCCCATCCAGCTGCCCGCGCCCGAAGCCCTGCCCGCGGCGGAACGCCGCCGTGCCGGCACCACGATCAGGCTGGCCTTCGCGGTGGGCTTCGAGGCCATCCGTCAGGCCGGCGCCGACGCCTCGACCCTGCGCTCGGTCTTCAGCTCCAGCGGCGGCGACTGCGACAACTGCCACGCCATCCTCGAAACCCTGGCCTCAAGCGACCGTGCGGTCTCGCCCACGCGTTTCCACAACTCGGTGCACAACGCACCCTCGGGCTACTGGAGCATCGCCACCGCCTGCCGCGCCACCACCACCAGCCTCTGCGCCTACGATGGTTCGTTTGCCGGCGGCCTGCTGGAGGCCGCCACCCAGGTGCGCAGCGCACAGGAGCCCTGCCTGCTGCTGACTTATGACACGCCCTACCCGGGCCCGCTGGGCGCCCTGCGCCGCATCAGCCAGCCCTTTGGCCTGGCCTTGCTGCTGGCCCCCACGCCGTCCCCCGGCACGCTGGCCACGCTCGATCTGACCCTGGGCCCGCAAACGCCCCAGGGCATGGACGATGCCGCGCTCGACGCGCTGCGCCTGGGCGCACCCGCCGCCCGCAGCCTGCCGCTGCTGCAGGGTATCGCCCGGGGCAAGGGCGGCAACGTGACGCTGGAATACCTTGAGGGAATGTCGCTTGATGTCAGCCTCCGGCCCGCTGCCTGACCGCACCTGGATTGCCGCGCGCGTCCCGCATGCCGGCCGCATGTGCCTGCTCGAGCGTGTGCTGGCCTGGGACAGCAGCCAGATCCACTGCCTGGCCACCAGCCACAGGGGCAGCGACCACCCGCTGGCCCACACGGGTACGCTGGGCATGGCCAATGGCATCGAGTACGCGGCCCAGGCCATGGCGGTGCACGGCGCCCTGCTCGCAGGCCTCGACACGGCGCCCGCTGCGGGTTTCCTCACCAGCGTGCGCGACGTGCAATGGGAAGGTGCACGACTGGACACCCTCGGCCCCGAGCTGCAGGTCCATGCCGAACGCCTCTCCGGCGACACGACCACCATCCTCTACGGCTTTCGCCTGGAAGCGCAAGGCCGCACCGTGCTGAGCGGGCGCGCCAGCGTCATGCTCGACGCGGGTCGCCCCTGAATGCCCATGGACCTCCGCATGAAACACGCACTCGTCACCGGTGGCAGCGGCGCCATCGGCGCGGCCATCAGCCGCCGCCTGGCCGCCAGCGGCCTGCACGTCATCATCCACGCCAACCGCAACGCGGCTGCAGCCCAGACCCTCTGTGAAGAGATCGTGGCCGGCGGTGGCTCCGCCAGCACGGTGGTCTTCGACGTCGCCGACGAAGCCGCCACGCGCGCAGCGCTGGAGCCGCTGGTGGCCCAACATCCGATCCAGGTGCTGGTCAACAATGCCGGCATCCACGACGACGCCGTCTTCCCGGGCATGAGCAGCGCCCAGTGGCACCGCGTCATCGATGTCTCGCTGCACGGCTTTTTCCACGTGACGCAGCCCCTGACGATGCCCATGATCCGCACCCGCTGGGGCCGCATCATCACCATCACCTCCATCGCGGGACTCACCGGCAATCGTGGCCAGACCAACTACGCGGCGGCCAAGAGCGGTCTGCACGCGGCGAGCAAGTCACTGGCGCTGCAGCTGGCCAGCCGCGGTATCACGGTCAATGCGGTCGCACCGGGCATCATCGCCTCGGAAATGAGCCAGGACGCCTTCAGCGCCGAGGACATCACACGCCTGGTGCCGATGAAACGTGCCGGTCGCCCCGAGGACGTGGCGGAGCTGGTCGCCTTCCTGGCCTCAGAGCAGGCGTCCTACATCACCGGCCAGGTGATCTCGGTCAACGGCGGCATGATCTGACAGCGGCACGGGCCCGGTCCCGCGCGCAAAACCACCGAAGCATCGCCGGTAACCTGCCAGGGCCAGAACCGCACCGCCGGCGCCCAGGGCAATGCCCCCCAGCACGTCCAGCAGCACGTGCTGCTTGGTGCCCAGCGTCGAATAGACGATGAGCACACACCACAGCCAGTTGAGCGCATGCCAGCCCCGACCGGCATCGACGCCGCGCAGCTGCGCATGCAGCCACAGGGCCGAGTAGACCGCGATCGCCACATGCAGCGAAGGGCAGGCATTGCCTGCGGTGTCGAGCCCCTCGAGCAGGGTCAGCCCCGTGCCCGGCGGGCGCTCGAAGACCGGGATGACCGTGGGCCAGAGGTAAAAACACAGCAGGCCCAGCAGGCAGACACTGCCCACGCCCACGCCGTAATAGACCAGCTGGCGCAGGCCAGGCATGAGGGCCGGCGGCAGGCAGGTATAGAACCAGAGCGAGAGGTAAGGCACCCAGGCCCACCACTGCATGGGCAGGGCGGTGTCCAGCCAGGTCAGGGGCATGGTCGTGACCTGCGCGTGCGGATATCGCAGCAGGAAGAAGTAGGCCTGGAAAAAGAGCCAGATGAACAACGCGCAACCCGTCGCCTTGAGCCACCACAGGCGCCAGAGCAGCTGGTTGAGGGCACGTGCCGGCGACTTGCGGTTGGAGGTCATGGTCAATAATCGCTGCCTGTGCGGCAAATGGTATCAGCGATGCAACCCAGGCGACCCCGCCATCCGCTCTGGCGGGCCTACGAAATGTTTGCCATGTGTATCGGGCTGGGCCTGCTGGCCCTGGGCTGCCTGCACACTCTGCCGCTGTTTGCCCTGCTCTACCTGGTGCTGCCGCGGCGCTGGCACCGGCCGGTCTCGCGGCGCATCATCCGCAGCGGTTTCAGCTTCTACCTCGCCGTGCTGCGCCACACCTGCCAGGTGCGGCTGGACCTGGACGAACTCGCGCCTCTGCGGCAGGCGCAGGGGCCACTGATCGTCATCGCCAACCATCCCTCGCTGCTCGACGCCGTGCTGCTGCTCAGTGTGCTTCCGCAGGCCAGCTGCGTGCTCAAGGCGGGCCTGCTGCACAACCCCCTGTTCGGCGTGGGCGCGCGCATGGCCGGTTATGTGAGCAACGAGGACCCGCGCCAGATGATCGTGGACTCCACCCGCGCCCTGCAGCAGGGTGCCCAGTTCATCCTCTTTCCCGAGGGCACCCGCACCACGGCCTTCCCCCTCAACCCGCTGTCCAGCGCCTGCATCCTGCTGTCCAAGCAGAGCCAGGTTGCGCTGCAGACGGTGCTGCTGGAGTACTCGACGCCCTACCTCGGCAAGCACTGGGGCCTGCTCACCCCGCCGCGCCTGCCCCTGCACATCCGCGCGCGGCTGGGGCGGCGTTTCGAGCCGCCGGAACTCACCGGGCCGGCCCTGGCCGAACTGGAAGCCTATTTCCGCGAGGCGCTGGGCGGCTGCTCCCCGCCCTCAGGCCGCTGAAGCACGCGGCGCGGCCAGGGTCTGGTCCAGGACGGCACGCGGCGTGTTGATCACCAGGATGTCGATCTGCGCGGCTTCCTCCCCGCCCACCGTGAGCAGGGCCGAGACGGCGGCCGCGGTGTCGGACATGGGGCGGGTGCGCGCCACGACCTCGACCGCCTCGCCCGGCAGCACGGGCCGCCTGAAACTGCACTTGCGGATGCCCGCGAGCATGCCGACGTAATCGCCCTCGAGGCGGCGCGCGAGGGGGGAGCCGGCGCGCATGCCGGCCCCGGCCACCTGGGCAACGAGTTCGACCAGCAGGGCACCGGGCACCAGGGGCAGGCCGGGGAAGTGCCCGCGCAGCACGGCGCTGTCGGCGGACCAGCGCGCCCGGGCCTCGAAATGGTCATGGTCGCGCACGGTCAGCGCTTCGATGAGCTGCATCTCGCCAGCGTGCGGCAGCAGGGTGTAGACAGCCGCGGCGTCGAGCGCCAGGGGGTAGTGCAGCGTGTCGTTCATGCGCGGCGTGCCAGCTCCGGGCGTGGCGTCGGGTTCACCCCTGGTAACGACGGGCGATCAGCGAGACGTTGCTGCCGCCGAAGGCAAAGGAGTTGGACATCACGGCGTCCAGGCGCTGCCCCTGACGGGCCTCACGCGCCACATGGTCCAGGCGGCAGCGTGGATCGGGCTGCTCGAGCCAGGCGGTGGGCGGGATCACCCCGCGTGCCATGGCCAGCAGGCTGATGGCGAACTCGGTCGCGCCGGCCGCGCCGATCAGGTGGCCATGCAAGGACTTGGTGGAGCTCACGGGCAGGCGATCGGTATGGTCGCCAAAGGCCTGCCGGATGGTCTCGCTCTCGACCACGTCTCCGGCGTCGGTGGCCGTGCCGTGGGCGTTGAGGTAGTGGATGCCCTCGGGCGCAATGCCCGACTCCTCCAGCGCCATGCGGATGGCACGGTACTGGCCCTCGCTGGAAGGCAGGGTCAGGTGCTGGGCGTCGCTGCTGCTGCCGTAGCCGCAGATCTCGCCGTAGATGGATGCACCGCGTCGAGCTGCCGATTCAGGTGTCTCCAGCACCAGGGCTGCCGCCCCTTCGGCGAGGACAAAACCGCTGCGGTTCTGGTCAAAAGGCCGGCAGCTGGCAGCCGGGTTGGCCGGATCGGGCCGGGCCATCACACGCAGCGCATTCCAGGCCGTGAAGACGCCGGGCACGTTCATGGCCTCGGCCCCGACGACGACGATGGCGTCGGCGTATCCGTGGCGGATGGTGCGGCAGGCCTCGCCCACGGCCATGGCCGAGGAAGAGCAGGCCACGCTGTAGGTGTGCGTGGGGCCACGGAACTGCTGCGCCATGGAGATGGCGGCCGTAGCCGCATTGGGCATGAGCCGGGGCACGGTCAGGGGATGCACGACGGTCGGGTTGCGACCGGCCTGCAGGTTCTCGTGCAGGCGGGCGTAGAGCGCCTCGCCGGTCGTCGCGCCACCCAGGCCGATGCCGGCAAACACGCCGATGCGGTCACGCTCCAGATCCCAGCCGCCGGCCTGCGCATCGGCCAGGGCCTCGCGGCTGGCCAGCACGGCGAACTGCGTGGCACGGTCCAGCCCCTGGTCGTTGCGGTCCAGGGCCTGGGCGTAGGCAGCATCGACATTGGCCACCAGGGCCTGGGGCAGCCAGCGCGTGATCTCGGCCGGTGCCGGCGTGATGCCGCTCTCGGCCCGCAGCAGCCTTTCGAAACTGCTCTCGCGTGTGAGACCCAGCGGGGTCAGCAGGCCGATGCCCGTGACGACGACACGCTGCGCCTTGCCTGCCTGCGCCATGGGTGGGCCGGCGCTCAGGCCGCCTTGCCCTGCAGGGACGAGGGCTCGGGCAGGGTGCCGTTGTGGGCGGCGCGGATCGTGGCCTCGATGTCGGCCACCATGTCGTTGAAGCTCATGCCGCTGTAGCGGGCGGGGTCATGCACCTGGAAGCCATAGAGATCCTCGACCTCGAACAGCATCTCGACCACCCCCAGGGAATCGAGCCCGAGGTCCTTGACCATGAGGTCCGGACGGTCGAACTGGACCGGATCGACGTTGAATTGCCGGACGACGAAGTCCTTGATGATCTGACGCAGCATGCTCGCTCACAGGTCTGTGGTTCCCGTGGCCTGGCAAGCTGGAGCATCCCGGCCTGCGGCCTGGTCCTCCTGACTGTCAAACACCCCGGAATCTTGTTGTATCAGCCCCAGTCAGGACGGCCCTGGCCGGGAGCAGTCACCACAGGCCTCCAGGCCCGCCATGACCACACGAAATTGTAATCAAATTCCCCTGCCCCGGACCGGGACAAGCGGCCCGCGCGGGCAGGGCTTCAGGGCCGGCGCGCCAGGCGGCGCCAGAGCAGGCCGGGCAGGCGCAACACGAAACCGAACATCAGGCGCGTGTGCATCCACGTGAGCAGCGCGTTGTCGCGCCAGTAGTTGAAATGGGAGACACCGCCCTCCTCCGCGCTGAGGTACCGGACCGGCGCATCGAGGTTGACCGGCCAGACGCCGCGCCAGCACAGGCGCACGGCGGCCTCGATGTCGAAATCAAAACGACGCATCCAGCGCTGGCCCCGCATGACCTCCAGCAGGGGGCGGACCGGATAGACGCGGAAACCGTAGAGCGAGTCGCCGATGCCCATCCACAGCGTCTCCAGGTTGGCCCAGGCATTGGAGACCTTGCGGCCCTGCACGCGCAGCGCCGGGGCGCTGGCATCAAACACCGGTCTGCCCAGCACCATGCAGGCCGGCTGCTGCTGCGAGGCCCGCATGAAGGCGGGGATCAGCCAGGCCGGGTGCTGGCCGTCGGAATCCATGGTCAGGACATGGGAGTAACCCGCTGCCCCGGCCTGCTCCAGCCCGTGCAGCACGGCCGCACCCTTGCCCTGGTTGTGCGGCAGCACGAATACCCGCAGGGCGGGCTGCTCCAGCGCCAGGGCCTGCAGCAAAGCGGCGCTGCCATCGGTGCTGCCGTCGACGACCACCCAGACCGGCGCCCACTGCTGCAAGGCCTCGCGCACGGTGTCCAGCACCTTGGCGCCCGCGTTGTAGGTGGGGATCAGGACCAGATGGGTCGGCGAGACAGGCACAGTGCCGGGAAGAGAAGACATGGGCCGCGATTATGGCAAAGCAGGCGCAGGCCGCGCCTCAGACTGCAGGCGTGACGCACCAGGGCGCGGTATCGTGCGCCAGTCCCATCCAGAGCGCCCAGGCCGAACTGAGCGCCAGCGCCAGGCCGGCCAGGCGCACGCCCCAGTCCCCCGAGCCGCTACCGCGCAGGCGCAACCAGAGCCAGGGGCCGGCCAGCATGGAGACGGCGGTACCGGTGGCAAACAGCGCCATGACCCCAGCGCCCTGCAGGGCGCTGCCCGTGAGGGCGGCCACCAGCAGGGCCGAGTACAGCAGACCGCAGGGCAGGAGCGCCCACAGCACGCCCACCACCAGCGGGGCCCCGCGTCCGCGTCCTGCGGCCAGCGCCCGCGCGCCGTTCCACAGACGCCGGGCCGCACCTTCAAGCCAGACGGGCTGCCGCGCGCGAACCAGCAGCAGCAGCCCCAGCATCAGGGCCGCAACGTGGAACAGGGTCCAGACCGGCCGCAGGGCGGCCGACTGGATGGTGAGCCATCCCAGGCCCTGCATGGAGGCGGCAGCCAGGCCACCGAGCAGGCTGTAGCCGATCACGCGTCCCAACTGGAAGGCCCAGAGGGCCTCGTTGCGGCGCCCGCCCGCGGCCTGGCCCAGGCCGGCACAGGCTGCACCGCACATCGCGATGCAGTGGGGGCCGCCAGCCAGCCCCATGAACAGGGCCGTCAGGGCCAGGGAGGTCTGCATGGGCCGAGTGTAGTGCCGGTGCGAGCGGAGCGCTCAGATGATCTTGGAGAAGCGCGCGCGGTTGCGGTCGGCCTGCAGATAACGGTCGAAGACCATGGCCACGGCCCGCACGAAGTACCAGCCCGTGCC
>JACCDR010452451.1_pt1 | contig 10300 bp, 8 predicted proteins | sample 7446431 | NCBI WGS metagenome assembly JACCDR01 (sample SAMN15323443, study PRJNA562643) | freshwater metagenome | isolation source: river surface water | place: USA:Blue River Watershed | collected 2017-08-17 | reverse complement strand
GTAGCGTCGACCAGTTGTTGATGAAATCCCATGTTATACCTCTTGCGATTCTTGCGAGACAAAATTGGTATCCAGCACCATCGCTTTGATTTGCGCGCTGTTGGATATGACTGTGCTTGACGGCATGCCTTGGCTATCAAGCGATGAATGGCTGCTGCAGCGGCTTAGTGCATCCGTCGAACCCTGCGACAGCGCACTGGCAGCATAGAGTTCAACCAACGCCGTCTGTTCACGCAACATGATTTGGGCCCGACGTGGCCGATGATTATCGGTTAAGGTTTGATCCTGGGTGCTAAATGGCCGCTCCAAACGATGCCAGCGCCGAACTTGCGCATAATCGGGCAGTTGCTGATTCACCTGATCAATCCAGTGCTGGATAATCTGCGCCGTACTCAGCGTTGGATTGCGCGTGGATTGTTGCTGCAGCACGGCATCGTTGATAAAAATTAAGGCGGCACAATAAGGCTGGCCATCGCCCACCACCATGGCTTGTTGGATCAAACCATTTTTGAGCAGCTCACCTTCCACCCATTCAGGGTGGATGTTGCGACCAAAGCTGGATATCAGCAGGTTTTTACGCCGCCCCTGCACAAACAAATAGCCATCGGCATCCAACCAGCCTAAATCACCGGTTGCCACCCAGCCATCTGTATCGTTGGACTGCGCGGCGCCGGCATCGCCGAGATAGCCTAAAAATGCGCTTTTGACATAAATTTCGCCATCACGGATCTCGACCTGGGTGTGGGGTAACACTTTCCCCACGCTGTCGAGCAAGCGCTTGGCGTTGGCTACATCACGATTGGAAGTATCAACATTGGCCACATAGCTTTGTGACAAAGCGACCACTGAGCCACATTCACTGAGGCCATAACCTTGAAATACCGGCAACCCACATTGATGTGCCATTTGCAGCAGATCGGGTGCCACGCGGGCGCCCCCCACCGCAATAAATTGCAAACTGCTTGGCGCTTGCCAGCCTTGTCGACACGCCTGCACTAAAAATTGCAGCAGCTCAGGCACTAAAATCAGTGATTTTGGCGCCACCGCCGTGATTAACCGTAACAGCTGCGTCGGCTCCACCAAGCGGCTGCCGGCAAAACCGCGCAGTGCGGCTGAGGCTAACCACACTTCACCACCGGCAAACAAGGGGGCATAAACCCCAGCAATATTTTCCAGCAAGGTCGGTAAGGGTAATAAACACAAATGCCGTGGCAAGCTTGATGTGACACTGGATGGCTCGCTTGATTGCTCACTTGATTGCAGCCACGGCGAAACCGCTCCAATTAAGCTTTGCGCCACCTGCCACTGGGTATCGGCACTTAAACACACCCCTTTCGGTTGGCCGGTGGAGCCTGAGGTAAAGGTAATCTTTTGTGTGGCGGTTGCCACAGCGCTGCATGCTGCGGCGTCGCTTGCGGCTTCCTTATGTGGTGTACCAACATGGGATTCAGCGCTATTAGGCTGTACATGACGATCGATCGCGGCCATCCCGGCGATGCCATAGCAATGCCATGCTTGGTTTTGCGAAGCTGCCCCTACTTCCGATGCTATTTCCAGCGCCTGTGCTGTCATCGAGTCTGTATTTGAAAAGCCGCTTATCGCCGGCAGTGCCACCATCTCGTTTGGCAATGTGTGTTGCAAACCCGCCAGCAGCGAACTGCCGGTGGCATCGAACATGCCCTGTTCAAGCAAGAGCATAGGATCGCCAGCTTGCTGTGATGCCATCAATTTTTGCACCACATGTGACAGCTGCGCCGCGGAAATATAGGTTGGTAATGGCACAGCGATCGCCTGTAAACGCGCACAAGCCAGATCCAACGCTATCCAATCCGGGCTGTTATCTGCCAGCCACACCACGGTTAAGCGCGCGGCGGCGCTCTCGTTTTCAGCAGCATTTACGCTGGCGTTTGCGCTGGTGATCTCAGAGGTTGCGGCAACGGCGGCAATCAGCTTGCTTGATAGTTGTAGTAAATTTGTTTGCCAGTGCGCAATAGCCCGCTCTAACGCCGCGGCATCCCAATAAAATGACCCGGCTTGCTGCTGCGCAGCAAAATAACGATCAGCGTCAACAATGGCCGCAGTTTCAGGTAACGGCTGTGCTAGAGGGTTGTTAGCAATAGGCATAGTCGCTGCCGCACAGGTTTGAGTTGAAGTCGTTATGGTTGTCATCGTCAAAGCCCAGTATGAATTAATATCGATATAACTTGTGCCGTTTCGCCCGGAAGGCATCATCGGCAGCGGCGCAGAGCTCTTACCTTGCGCGGTCAACCGCGCATCAGCATTCGAGTGCAAACCCTTGTTGCAGAGCGGATAACTGTGGCCATTGCTGCTGTGCCAGTTGTTGTAAGCGTGGTTCGGCATCAATCAATGCCACCGCACTGGCCAAATCCATGTGACACACCTGAGGGTGACTTTCATAATACCGTCCCCAATCAGCCGCATTGCCTTGTAAACGCTGCGGATCACCAGCCGCCAACACCTGCAGCGTTAAACCGTGCCGACTTAAAATGTGCTGCACTTGCGAGGTGGCGCAGCAGACTAAATGGCGGATCCCGCATTGATACAAGGCATGCGCCATAGTGACAAACAGCATCAAGGTGTATTGCCGATTGGCTGAGAAAAGGTTGCCAATTTCGGCGATATCGCTACGTTCGGTATAGACACCAACGCTTTGCAGAACATGCCGAATATCAGCATCTAAATACTGTTCGACAAACAGCTTTTGCGCTTGCCCAGTACGCACGCCCAGTGCGGCTTGCCACTGCCCCCGCGCTTGCACGGCCAGTAAATCTGGCATGAACTGCGAAATTGTTGCCTGCCACGCCTCAGCAAAACCATTGGCAATAAATTGCTCTACCGCCACGCGTTCGCCATGGTGACGACGGATCAGCTGCACCTGCGGTTGCTGTGAAATAGGCGCAATTGAGGACAATGCAGAAGGCAGCTCAGTCGCCAATGTTGATGACAGCTCACTGGGCGCAATACAAGGCACTGAAACACAAGACGCTACCGCCGTGGCATTGGCGGCAGCAACGCGTGGCAAGCTGGAAGAACTGATAAAAACTGTGGTGCTGGACTGCGTCATAACTCAACCTCAAGCGAAGTGGCATTTGCCATGAGTGCAGTCTGGAACAGTAACCTTAACGAAATCTTAAGAAAGAAAAAAAGTTTTAAGTGCTAAATAGATGATGGAATGGGAGGGGTGACATATGCCCGCTCGATAGCGGGCATGGGGTCTAGCTGAAAGATATAACTGCAGCCATTTACAACGACGCCTAGGGGATCACTGGGCATGTGGTGTTGAAGCTTGTTTTGCCATCTCCGCCAACGCAGTCTGGTAACGGCGTTTGCCATAGATGCCAAACAGCGGCATCAGAATACTTTGAATGGCGTAAAAATAGCCCGACAACACCACCAAGTGTGCAGGCAACACCGCCGCCAACACCGCCGAAATAAACCCCACCATTGCCAATACCAGCCAAGCCTGCAACGCAGTGGTTAAAATGGTTTTCTCTACCAAGGTGAGAGCCAGTTGCTCGGCTTTTCGCAGCGAGTGCCAATGCAGTAACAGCAACCAACTGCACATCAAACCAAAACCGATCCCATAAATGATAAACAAGCCAGATAGCTCACTGTAGTTGCTCAGCTGCAGCCCCGTCGGAAGCAGGCCGCCACTAAATTCGTGAAACATACTGGAAAACACCGCTTTTAACGGATAGACATAGACCAAAATGGTAAACACCAAGGCAAAACTGAGCAGCGCTGTCACGCCATCATCCAGACCCGTTCGGCGACTCCATTGATGATGCCCATACCAAAAGGCAGCCAACAAGCCAATGCTGCACGCAAAGGCAGGAATATGCAGCAATGCTTGCATTAACTCAGTGTAATTGGCCGGCAATTTGCCCTGCCCTATCACTAACAAGGTAAATGCAAACGCAAAAGCGGCATCAGTCAAGGTTTCAATTCGGGTGGTTTGAAGACCACGCAGTCTAAATGCAGGCGCTGACGTCATGAATGTCCTTATTTACGATAGCGTTAAAATTCAAGCCCTCAGCGTTCGACAAGCGCAGTCATGGCCGGGCCGCAGATTTACGTCATTGGTGTTGCTACGGCAAGGCGATATGTCGGATACCATGAACGACCATAGCCTTTAGTTAACAAGGGTTTAGCATACGCAATTCAGTCGCCGTCGGCTAGAGCTTGCCAGCGGATAAATAACGCGACTTAAACTGGTCAACCGCAGAAAGGCCATTGTCTGAATACATCACCTGCGACATTTGTCGCACAACACCATTGCCAAGCTGCGACAACTGTCGCACAATAGAACAAAACAGTGCCACACAGTATTGCTAGGTTTACCTGTAGACCTAGCAATACCTGTAACGTAGGGACAACAGCAGATGCAACCGATCACCGCGACCGAACTGGAAATTCTCAAGCTCCTGTGGCAACGCATGCCACAAACCGGGCGTGAGCTGCACGACCAACTGGCTCTGAGCTTGGCGTGGAGCTATTCATCGACACGCAAAACCCTAGAGCGAATGGTGGAAAAGAAATTGTTGTTGCAGGAGTCGCAGGGGCATCAAAACAGTTTTCGCGCCAATGTTGATAAAATTAGTACCTTAGCGAACTTAACCGCCGATTTTGCCCGGCGCGTGTTAGAACTCGACAGCCCACTGCCGTTGGCCATGTTTAGCGACAGTAAATTGCTGTCTCAATCTGAGCAACATGCCTTACATCAGCAGTTGGCCCTTTTACAAGATGAGCAGCAAGATGAGCTTCACAAACAACAACCGGATAATCACGCCACAGATATAAATACATTGGTCACGCGATTAGATGCCTCCGCCGACACGACGTGTCAGACCACATCCGCCTCTTATTCACAAGATCCAACCACAGAGCACACAAACCAAGACAGCGATCCCTTGACTCGTCAGCCGCATGGAGCAGCACATGATTGAGATATTGCTGTGCTGGCTTGGCTGGAGCCTGTGTTTAAGCATCGGCCTCGCCATGCTTAGTAAGCGCCATCCCGCATGGCAACGCTGGCCTGCGCTCTATGGTTGGGTCGCCCTATGTTCAGTTATCCCTTGCCTGCCCCCCGTGCTGGCGATGTTTTTGAACACTCTCGGTTTGCCAGCTGAGCCGTGGGCGGCGGCGATGATTGCAGGCCTTATGGGGTTTGGCATCGATAGCAGCTGGTGGAGCTGGTTGACGGTACTACCGCAGCTGGGTGTGGAGGATGATTTAGCCCCCTCACTGCGCAGCGCCCATGCAAACCTTACAGCGCTTAGCCCTCACCCCAACCTTGAACAAGGATGGCTACACATCGCGGCTTTCGTACCTGGCGTAGTATATAGCGTGGTTGTCCTGGCGTTACTACACAAAGGTTTTCGGCAATATCGCCTGTGGCAGCGTTTTCAACAATTATGCCAGCCCTACACCAGCGACGGTTTGATGGGGCAGCAACTCCAGCATGAACCAAACTTGCGCCAGCTGTGGCATGATCATAACTTGCGCCAGCTGTGGCGCAAGGCCGGCTCGCCACAGGTGTTTTGGCACCCGTTGCCCAGCTCGCCGTTTGTCGCCGGTATTCGCCAACCGCGACTGTATTTACCAACATGGTTCACCGAGCTGTCCGCGCTACAGCAACAACTGTTACTGCGGCATGAATTACAGCATTTGATCGACGCACACCCAACCAAATTAATGCTGTGGCAAATAGCGAAGGTATTGGCTTGGTTTAATCCCTGCGTCGGCTGGTGGGCATCGTGTTATCAAAAAGCCATCGAATTGGATGTTGACCAGCATGTCATTCGACAAACTGGCAAAGCACGCAGCTATGCAGAGCTACTGCTGCTCATCAGTAGCAAACCACAGCATAGTCCGGCATTTTTTACCTTGGCCGCATCAGGGCCGCAACCAACAAAACCTGCAAGCCAATCATTTCACGACCTGCAGCAACGCTTAACGGCGATGATTTCCCCCGCGAGCTTGTCACGGCCGCGTCAGTGGTTTATGGCGGCGCTGCTGAGCCTCACGGCGGCGTTCATCGGGGGATTTTTCTTGCTTGGCGCGGCGGGAAATGCCGCGCCACCCCAGCTGTTAAGTCGCCAGCCGCTGTTGCCGCCGTGGCAATCCGGTCCAGCGCAATGGCAGCATCCATTGCCACAGGCTTATGTGAGCTCGCCATTTGGCAAAAAAAGCGCCATTCGCGATTTTAAAGCCCACCGCGGTATCGATTTAGTCGCCCCCCGCGGCAGTGCCATTCAAGCGATCGCCGCTGGACGGGTGTTGGTGGCCGACGCTTCTACCCTCAAGCCCTCGCTGGGACTGACCGTGGTGATCGCCCATAAAGGCGGCTATCAAAGTTTATTCGCGCATATGGACCGAATTGATGTACAGGTAGGTGATTGGGTTGAAGCCGGCCACGTCATTGGCAGCTTAGGCAATAGTGGCCGCACCACAGGCCCACATTTGCATATGGAGCTGGCGCTTGGCAACAACCACATCGACCCCGCTGCCATTTTTCAAGGTGCGCTACAAGGTGTGCGGTAATGCCGAGCAAGCCTTGGTGCTTGCATCGAGGCCGCATCGGCGCAAAACAGTGACCACATACTGAACATTAAATATAAGCATCGCCTACACGGTGCAACTTACTACAATACGTACCAGGAGTTTATGTGCGGATTTTACAGCAGCCCTTTTTAGCGTTTCGACGCATGGTGATGAGCACCCTTGCTAAAACGGATAAAACTAATTCGGCTCAATTTAGAACCGATAAAACCATAACCAAGGCAATATTCGCGAAAACAGCGATTACTCATGTTGCCATCACAACGGCACTGCTGAGCACTATGGCCTTTGGCACTGCAGCTGCAGCGCCCAGCGCTACTCCGTTAAGCGCCGCACCGTTAAGCGCATCGCCATTAACCGCATCGCAATTGGCACAGTTTGACCACGACTTTCGTCAACAACTGGCAGAAGCTAAGGTGCCAGGTGCCGCTTATGCGGTGGTTTATCAGAATAAAATCATTAAATTAGGTAGTTATGGTGTGCGGCAAGTCGGCCATGATGCACCGGTGAATGCCGATACCGTGTTTCGTTTGGCGTCGGTGTCCAAAACCTTTACCGGCAATCTATTGGTGCTATTAAGCCAACAAGGCCGTGTCGATTTAAATGCGCCCCTCAAACGGTATGTGCCAACCTTAACCTTGGCCAACCGCGCGCTTGAACAGTCGGTGACAGTTGGGCAGATATTGTCACAAGGATCTGGTTTTTGGGCGCACGCCTTTGAAGATCTGATCGAGGCCAATCAAACACCAGCGCAAATTTTACCGCGCCTGGCAGAACTTAAACCGGTATGCGCCCCAGGCCGCTGTTATAGCTATCAAAATGTGTTTTTTGGTTTGTTGGCGCAGGTGGCGGAACAAGCCGGCGGGCAACCGTTTGAAAACCAAGTGAAGAGCATGATTTTTCAGCCGCTCGGCATGCGGACGGCCAGTTACGGCCTCAGTGCACTGCTGGCCTCCCAAAATAAAGCCATGCCACACCAACGCGCCGGCAAAGGTTGGCGCGCCATCAACCCTAAGGCGAACTTTTATCGCTTTGCCGCTGCCGCCGGCGTAAACGCCAGTGCGCGCGATTTGGCGCAGTATCTGATCGCCATGCTTGGGCAGCAACCGCAGACATTTTCACGCCGCACGCTACAACAGCTTCAACAAACCAAGGTTCGACTGCCGCAACGGCCTCGGCATGAGCTGTGGCAAAGCTACCGACAGGTGCAAGCTTTTTATGGCTTGGGCTGGCGCATCGTGCAGTATGACGGTGAACAACTGTTTTACCACGGCGGCGTGGTGGATGGTTATCGGCCTTACATCGGTTACTCGCCCAGCACCGGCTATGGCTTAGTGGTGTTGACCAACGCCGAAGCCAACGTGATGAGCGATATCACCGCCAGTTTTTGGCAGCATGTACTTCCCGGTGCACGCAGCCTAGCCGCACGAAAAACCGCGGCGCGGCGCACGTCAGCACCGTAAAATCCGACGTTAAGGAAATTCAGGTCAAAGAGCGCAGGTTTAAAGCACTGTTGATCGAGTGATATTGCTCGAGTGATGTTGATCGAGCCCAGTCGATAAAACACCGTCAACCTGATGACGGTGCCTTTGGGCCATAAATGCACCATGTCAATATACGCTTCAGCAAATCAAACGCAGCCGCACCACCCTAAAACACATAAATAAACCCAACCCCAACTTCAGCTTCATAGTCACCACGGGCTATGGGGCTGCGGCGTACTTCAGAACTAAAATATTCATACAGTGCTTCGCCGTAGATATGCCAATCTTCATTGAGGTGATAGCGATAGTTGTAGTTCAGACCCAACGAGCGAAAACCACCTTTGACCTTAGTTTCGGCGAGCCCGGATGCCGCAGACTGCGCCGCTGTGATACCAAAGTCTTGATTGGCATACTCGCCATCGTGAAAAACCGCGACCAAATTCACTTCACCACCAGTTCCATCGAAGGTGTCACCAAAACGACTCCCTGCACCAAACATCGCTAAATTGCCATTGCCACCGGTCACTAACCGCGTCACGAGCGTGTAGCGCCAGTCGGCATCCAAGGCGCGACGCGCCTGCAAGACCACCTCAAAACCTTCATCACTGTCGCCAAGTCCATCGAGATAGCCTTTTTTCGAGTCGCGCTCTGCTCGGCCTTCGTCAAAACCAACCAATGCGTCCAGCAACCACCGCTCTGCTCGCACACTACGCCAGCCAATGGCTTCGCCAACCCAATAAAATACATCATTACCTTGTCGCCACTGCACACCACCAGCAGGTTCTAGCTCTAGCCCAAATTCGTCGGAACCCTCATACGCCGTTTCATACTCAATCCCTGCCCCCAAACCGAAACTCCAGCCATCTTGTCCTCTGGAGAAATCATCGACCGAAGGCAGCGGCACCAGCGCAGAGCGTGTTTCTTGCGCCTGCGCAGGGCAAAGCAGCAGGCTAGGAACGAATAAAGTGAGCCATAACGACAGGCGATTTTTCATAAAATTCCCGTTTAGATGAACAACGTTGTGATTGAAAGATCACTCTCGAAACCTAACTCTCGTTAAGTAACGCGTGTAAGTACAGTCTGGTTACGACATCAGGTCATTTAAAAGCTAGCAGCCCAAACGGTATTCGACATGGTCAAAGCATAAATATATCGATGCTTTCGCCTTGGCCTGTGCTTATTGGATATTGTCTTGGTCGCTGCAGGTTGAAATCATTTGCTCGTGCAAGTTTTGCCACAGACATCAAAATTGACCAGTTAATTTAGTCAATCGCACAAGTTAAAGCCTGTCCAATCGGAAATACCACATAACTTATTAGAGCGTACAAATTGTTATGACTTGACGGGTGATTTATATTTATTTTACTTGCTCGAATAAATTATCAAGACTTACCAATGAAAGTACCTGTTAAACGGGTGGCTGCAGGTGCTCGAGTCGTGAGGGATTGGAGTTGAGCTTATTCTGCCGTCCGATGTCGAAGCTTTACTGGTCAAACATAATAAGCCATCAAATCATACCCGTATCAGGTACGGTCGTTATACTTCGTCAGATATCAAAGCGGAGGATCCCTCACCAATACAACGGCGCTTTTCTATGGCCGAGGTTGATGGAAAATGTGACCGCCTTAATACACAAGACGTCTTGGCGTTGTGGGGAAACGTCCCGAATTCTATGTCAGTTTTCCTGCACAACGGGACATTTTTTAGTTTGAATTGCGTGTGTTTTCAGCATCGCGCTCCAGTGTGTAAATGGAAGTTAGATTGAGAGCGACTTTCTCACACACTCTTAGCTAAAGCGCGGTATATTTTTCGCCAGTCTTTAAACCACAACTATGCGCTTTAGTATTTTTAAACGTTAAAGGTACAGTTTGACCACAAGGTAATTTATTGTAACTCGGCGGCAAATTGGGCCCACACTGCTGCACATCAAAGTGCAAATGGGGGCCGCCACTTTGTCCGGTATTGCCACTTAACGCAATCACCTGACCTGCTGTGACTTGCTCTCCTTGTTTAACTAAAACACCGTTATACGTCAGATGAAAGTACCTCGCGATGGTGCCATCGCTATGCTTAATAAATACGTAATTTTCTTTTAAATCTTCGTTGTTACCATCTTTAAAACTGGCTCGGGCACTAACCACGACACCATCTCGTGCGGCGACCACTTTAGTGCCAATTGGCATCACGAAGTCGATTGCGTAGGTACCAACTCCTTGATTTTCTTTGCGGTAATG